>Ga0209127_100327_pt1 | contig 16632 bp, 9 predicted proteins | sample LakSupMetagenome_FD_187469 | JGI IMG/M metagenome (GOLD analysis project Ga0209127, IMG submission 187469) | Freshwater microbial communities from Lake Superior, Canada - Sta WM archaea (SPAdes) (version 2) | ecosystem: Environmental > Aquatic > Freshwater > Lake | place: Lake Superior, Canada...
GACCTATTCATGGACTTCTCCCTCCTCCAACCGCACTCCCACCACCCCTTCCTCCGCGACGTGACCGCCCTCCGCCAGAAATGGCCCTACTACATGATCATGGTCTTGGACCCGATCCTGCGCTTCTCCTGGGTCTTCTACGCAATCTTCACCCACGACACGCAGCACAGCACCATCTGCTCCTTCCTCGTCGCCTTCGCCGAGGTCACCCGCAGGGGGATGTGGACCCTCTTCCGCGTCGAGAACGAGCACTGCACCAACGTGGCCTCGTACCGCGCCTCGCGCGACGTGCCGCTGCCGTACCACCTCGAGGCGGCCACCGCCGCCACCACCGAGGAGGACCAGCACCCGAGCCTCGAGGCCGACGCCGTCCACGGCGAGGGCCGAGGCGGCCGGATGGAGCCCGGCGAGGCGCACGCCGCCGTCGCGGGGCTCACGCCCCGGTCGACGGCGACGACGACCGCGGGAAGGTCGACGGGCGTCGAGGTCGAGCGGCAGCGGACCGGGGGCGAACGGCGGCCGTCGGGCGCGGCCGAGGAGGGCGGGACGACGCCGCCCGAGTTCGAGGGGACGGTGCGGCGGCGGAGGGCGGACACGATCGGGCGGAAGTCGATCGCCAGGATCATGGCCGACGCGCACAGGCAGGACTTTGAGAAGAGGAGGAAGCCGGCTGGGGACCAGGGGAGGGGGAGGAGGGGTTCTGAGGCTGTGGATGAGGGGGATGAGGAGGGGCTGCACAGTGATGATGATGATGAGGAGGAGGACGATGATGACGAGAGTGGGAGTATGCTGGAGGAGAGGATGGAGGTGAGGGAGGCGGAGGGGTTTGTGAGGCGGGGTGGGAAGGGGAGTGATGAGGAGTAGTAATAAGAATTGACCGGGTCACAGCGTTGGGGTGTTTGTCCTATTGCTGGGTGCATGGGCTGGCATATATTAGCGGTTGATGGAAAGCGTAGATGATACCATGCATTGTTTGGACGGATAAGGTTGCTATAAGACTGTATGCTTCCATAGGCATTGCAATGCGAGCAGGTCTGCTTCTGTGAAAGATTCCGCGAAGTGAATAGCAGATAATCAACCACAAAGTACTATATGCCCGACCATATATCTAAAACTCGCGCATACTCAAACGCCTTATCCCTCCCCAGACACGCCCAACTCATTTCAAACTGACGGCCTCTTCCCCGGTCACCAGGCCCGAAGATGGACATCTTCGGGATGTATAGGGCTGTCGTAGTGATGGGCGTGTGCATCCGCGACGAGCGGTGACGATGGCCCGGCCGTGCCTGCCGGTCTGGCTGGCTCGCGTGTTGCATATGCAGACTGAGATGAGCAGTGCGACTACTGGGACGATGATGCTCACGATTACAGCCGTGGATTGATCGGCTCTCTTGACTAGGGGGGCCATGCTGTGCCCGAAGCTAGGAAGGTATAATACTGGGACGGTAGGGCGCAGTAGCTGCTGTACTAGTAATGGACTGTGTGTGATATGATCGAAAGGGGGTGTCTGGGAAATAGAATCAGAGGCGTGCTTGGTTGTAGGCTTTATAGCGTAGAGAGATCGAGGAACAACGTCTTGACTGTCTCAGGTGACTTCTACCCCCTCATTGTGTAGTCTGTGGTATCAATATCCCAACAACCATACATCATTCACGCAACCAACCTCAGCCCATGGCGATGCTTCAGAACTCATGTCTTCACAGCCTGGCCTCCGGGACATCCTAAGAATGTAGTTAGTAACGTCACTCTACCCGTGACGTGTGGTATTGGGAACCTACCTTCCAAGCCTCGTCCAGGCCGCACGTCCTCACCCATTGCACGCCTCCTGCTTCTACAGAGTCAACAATCATGTGGTAGATCTTGGCCCAAGCATCATCGCCCTTGATGGTCAGCCAGTCCTTGTCCTCGTACTTGTTCGAGAATTTCTGGCAGACCGCTGCGGCACGGCCGAGTTTGATGGCGTGGCCGTCATCTTCAAGGTCGTGAAGGCGGGAGAGAATTTCTGAGAGATATTAATCTTCAGGCTGGATCGAGGGTTATGGGGACGGGATTTGTGCGAAGCTCGTACCAAATGGTTTCTGCTCTGGCTTATCCTTGGGTTTATACGAAGTGATATTGTTCAGCGACAGCGGCGGACAAGCGCGGGCGGCATATTGGATAAGATCCAGGCGGATTTTCCATTCGAGAATCCGGACCTTGGTCTCGGTGCTGATCCACGGCTGGGCGTTGATCGTCAGCCAGAAAGGCGATGCGTTGACATGGTGGCTTTCAAGTAAGTCGTCAGTCAGCATCTTCTCTCCCAAGACGGCGAGGACGAACCAACTTACATCAAGAAGAAGTCAAACTTGTTGACCTTTGGCGGGTGAAACGATGCAGAAGCGGCTACAAACACGGCATTGTCGAACATCTCGACGGTCTTCTCCTCGAGCTGCTCGGGCTTGACACGGACTTGGCTCACCAGCTGGAGCATCTCATCCCTTGCGCGCTTCAGCACGCCGTCACGCACCTTGTTGGAGTCTTTCATCTGGGCGGCATGGGCTAACTTGTTGTTTGCCTTGACTGCCTCATAGAGCGAGGTGATGGACGGCATGTCTGCCGCGGAAGATCTAGACGCCTTCTCAGCCTCATGGAGGAAGGGCCCCAAGTCGTTTGTGTGCACGGCGGTCTGGGCAAGGCCCATGGCGACCATGGCGGGCTGAGCCCATTCAGTTCCGTACATCAGCTGAATGGCCGGATGCAGAAAGCCTGGTTGGTATGTTAATGTTGTCACCACAGATATCTGGAACTCGGTGGCATGGACGGACCAGCAAATAGTCGCGCGAACAGAGCATCAGCGGCTTCGTCTCCCTTGAATACATACTCGTTCAAGACCTCCTGCCAGCTCGTCTTCTCGATCTCCCCCTGGAAGAAGCGGAGGAAGTCTGGGTAGTACTTCTCCTTCCCGAGATATCCCTTGGCATGGTTCCACGACTTGAGCTCCGTCACGACCTGTTCATGTACGGGCAGGGTCGATCGTTGGTAGCCGGCATTCTCATCGTAGCCCTTCTGAAGCTGATCTGGTCTGGCACCGGTCCCGTAAAGGGCTAGCAGGTGGTGCGAGATCTACGTGGTTGTTGATTAGGAACGGTTCCGGTGTTAAGGTCAAGCTTAAATCACCTAGACTTACATGGTTGTGGAAGCCGTCGTTATTGAAGAAGACATGGTGCTCCTAAGGTTTGCAATGAGCCGCTATTGTAATATCTCAGATCATAAGATAACTGAATCTCACCTCAAGATCCTTCTGTAACAGTTCCGACACTTTCCTCGATGCGTCTTCGGTTTGCTTCAGCCCCAATAGCCCGGTGTCGTCGGGACTGATGTGTATCTTCGTTGATGATGCCATGCTGCTCAATCTTCGGATGCTCAAAGCAGACGGGCAACAGATGAAGCTGTTCAAAACTGGTTTGGTAGAAAGACGAACTGAGGAGAACATGTGGAGGGCATCAAAAGGAGTTATGTATATGCCGAAGAGGTCGCGGACTGGATGTAGCAGGTCACCTGTCGCGTCGTGTTAGTACACTAATGATGGATGGATGTGCTGTGGTTGCACCCCGCTTCACATGTGCTTCGTCCCCGTACTTTGTACGCGACTTACCATCAGCTCTCAATCAGTTGGTCACAAAAATATACTTATATAGGTATCGTCGGTCCGAATCTCCGCCGAGAGGTTGAGCGCGAGCCCCGAGAGGCTTCCCCAGATTCCATGACCGTAGGGCTGAAAGTGACATCATCAAGCTTACCCAGAGACTCCGCTAACGACACCAATGCATACGCCACTTATTCAATACTCCATCAGCTATTCTTGCTTCTCGATTGGGATACCTAGAATTTTTTCGGTTGCACGAGGTATGCCTCGCGGTAATATACACACTAAGTATAAGACTAAACTTAGTGGAAGATTCCCGCGGAAACCAGTCCATAGCTTGCAGAGGTGATCCCGGGTGGTCACCACTAGGTATTTGAGCAGCAGTAATACCCAGAGGTAGCATTAGGCTTGAAGAGCATACTCCGGTTTACTTGCTACTTCCTATATTGCTCCATCAATAGCTCGCGACATCAACACCCAACAACGTCGCCATGCACCCATAACCAAGAGACTGAACGAGTACATGACTGCCATGTGCAGAAGCACCCGTAAATCACACAGCACACGATACACTGGGCTTGAGCCCCCATCTGTTCATCTACCCATCTAGTCTAATCCAAGCCAATCCACTCACCCTCTTTCATCTCGATCTCCTGCGGCTGAATAAGATCATCCAAACTCAACCCCTTCTCTCTCCCCCCAACCATCTTCGGCACTCCCAGATCCTGCCCAGCCACGTCCCACTCGATCTCCTTGACCCCATAACCCTTCTTCCCCGTCTGACCAAGCAGGTAATCAACCATGTAAACATTATCATCCGCCAACCTCCTGATCTCGTCCCTCATCCTCGTCACCGCCCTCGCCACGACCCGCAGCTCGACATCGATCTTGCCCCTGTTAGCCGACAGCCACGGCCCGTGCTTGTCGACCAGCGCCTTGATCCACAGGAGGCAGAACTCCATGTGCGGCGACTGCTCCGTCTGCGCCGCCACAAACCGCAAGAGGCGGGGCACGTAGACGGTCGGGAAGTGCTCGACGACCAGGGGGATCTCTGTGTGAGGAATAGCCTGGAAGACGCGCTTGACCAGGCCCGCTTCGTTGAGGCGGAAGGCCATGACGAGAGCCTTGAGGTAGTCCTTCTCGTGCTGCAGGACGGCGAGCGTGGAGGCGGGCGTGATCTCCATGTTCAGGTCGAAAGGGTCGAATTGGAGGGTGTCGTCGAGGCTGTAAATGAGCAGTCCCTCTGTCGACGCCGCGCAGAAGGCGTTGCCTGTCGGCGAGAAGGCGACGCCCGAGACGCGCACCTCGGGGAGTTTCTTCCTTGCGGATGGATCGCCGCGCTTCGAGCCCGGGAGGGTGGTGTCCCGACGGTCCTCGGGGTCGGAAGCGTCGCCTGAGGTGTCGATCAGGCCGTTCGGACCGGCTTCAGTGAGAAGACGACTGTTGAGGAATTCTTGGGTGCCGGACAGGGAGAGGTTCACACTGACGGTGAATTTCTTCAGAAGGACCATCGTCGTGACGGAGTAGAGACAGATGTACTTGCTGTTACCGCCGGCTAGCAGACAGCTGCCGTCGGTGCTATACCGGATGGTGTTGAAGTTCTTGGTGCCCGCAACGTTTGCGGCTGTCCTCCGGTCGGTGATCTTGCGGCCACCGGATACGTCGCGGCGGCCGTCCAGCCCCGACATCTGCTCCGCCTCGGATACGGACCAGAAGGTCAGCTGTCCGTCCAGAGTGCTGATAGCTATTTGTAGCGAGTCTGGCCGGAAGGCAATGTCAAGCACATCAGCTTGTAGCTGAATCGGCTCGCTTGTCTGTGTCCGGCTGAAGATGGACCAGATGCGAGCTGTCCGGTCCCAACTGCCGCTCACTAGCACACCGCCGTTGGGCGCAAATGCAAGTGATGATACAGGGCCCTCGTGACCGGCCAGCCGGTCGAGCAGCTGTCCGGTCTGGACGGACCAGATATGAATGTCGAACGAGTCCAACGATCCTGCCGCGACAACTTCACCGCTCGGATCAACGGCCATACATGAGAATGATAACCTCGTCGGAGCCGTGAAAGTTCTGAAGTTCCGGTACCGGATGAGATCCCAAGCGCGTATTGAGCCGTCCAGACTCGAAGTGAAGAGTACGTTGCCCTTCTTTGAGAACTCGCACGCCGTAATACCGCTCGTATGCTCCGTAAATGTTACGATGCAGAAACCGGACTGGATATCCCACACCTTGATCTTTCCGTCATCCGCGGTTGTGATGATCTTCTGGCCGTCCGGAGAGTAGACGAGCGCGTTCATCGAGTCGAAGTGCCCCTGTTGCTTTAGGATATAAGACTCGGACTGCCACTCCCAGACAAGCAGCTGGCCGAGTTTCGAAGCTCCGAAGGCCAACCACTCGCCAGTCTTGTTGATCGTAACGAAGTCAATCTCGTTCTGTGAAATGTTGAGCGTATGTATCATGTTGAAGTCGGGCATCTCGTATAGCCCGAATATGCCGTTTGAGAACCCAGCGACCAACAGGTTGGAAGTCGCATGATATGCCGCGCACCTGACGGTAGCGCTGTTTTGCATAAAATAGTGCCGGTTAACTATCCTCCACCGCTCGTCTATGTCTTCGTCGTCGTCGCGCATCTCCTCGTCCTCCCTGGGCTGCCGCCCGACGTATTTCCACTCGAAAACGGCACCATCTTTGCTGACTGTGTAAATTGTCTCCTGATCCTGCGAGAACCACGCTCCAATGACTGCTTGCCTGTGTCCTGACAAGACAGTCGGTACGAACCCTTCTTCCGGATTCAAGCTCCAGAGCCTGGTAGTGAGATCCTTGGATGAGCTGAGGAAGAATCGCGAGTCATTCGACCACTCGATATATTGGACGTCGTCGAAATGTCCGGTATGTGTGTGATGTTTTACAAAAGGCGCAAATTCGACTTCGCCGTCGGCATTCGAGTCGGGCGTCGAGGGGACATGCCAAACCTCCAGCTTCCGGCCCAGCCCAACGGCGAAGAACCGTCCCGAGGGAGAGAACGAGAGCGCAGTAACGCGGGCCTTGAAGGAGAAGTGATAGAGTGGCACGCGCCGTGGCACGTTCGTCAGGATGGCTTGGCCATCTTCGTCGACGGAGAGGAGGAGGTTGCCCTTGGGGTTGAGGCCGATGGTAGCGATGTTCTTTCGGTGCGAAAAGGGGAGGGTGAATGACTTGTTACTGCCGGATGTTAGCATATGTGGTAATGAAGGAAGAGGAGGCGTGGCTGACATACTTCACAAGGTCGAAGACTGTAACTCTGTTCCCTACCGGTGAGTACAGATGCTCGCCGTCGGGACTGAAGAGAAGGTTGCCCTGGCAGTACACAGTCCCCAAAAGGTTGGAAAACTCGGGTGAATGTCAGTATAAGTACTCCTGTATGCGTCGCAGATATCTCTTACCTTGAAATCTGTCTTCATTGTTAGTTCAAGGCCATGCCGGCCAGCAAAAAGTTGGAAGACGTGGAGATGCTGTCGCAAACTTCAATCGCCATCCAAGGTGGGCTGCACCTTCCTCACCTTGACACAGCAAGAACTTCTGAACTTTTTAGCGGGGTCGGAAGTTCATTCCTCCTTCTTCCGACTTTGCTAGTCTGCAAGAGGAAAGGCTGGGTTGTACCCCGGCTTTCAGGGACTTGTCAGGACCGACAGGGGTCGATTCATACGGAAAGGGGGGGACCAGCAGCTGCTCTTGGCTGTGTTTGGCTGGTGCTGCTCATTGGAAATTTGACCTGGCGTGGAGACTTTCTTTCCCCTGATTGAGGAACAAGCTCCCGCGTCCCCCAAACTTCAGACTCAGGTGTCAACATCCGAATAGTAACTCCGCCTCGTTTCTTCATCCTAAGTAGCTTCAATCGCCGGTCGCAGCAACGGCTGTCGAAGATCAACGATCAAAGCGACAGTGACATAGCCTTTATCTGCTTTCGCACCGCCCACAATGGCACCAGCAGCTGCGGAGAGCGCTTCACCGATTGGCATCGCCAATCTGCCAAACCAGCGGCACAAGATCGTTGCGAAGAGGGGAGCGGCTTTCACTATTATGGTTTGTCATCACCTGCGCAATATTACTTTAGCTCAATGCGTCAGACTTGGTTGCTGACCATGTTTGTCCTTCTTAGGTTGCTGGTGAATCCGGACTCGGCAAGACCACATTCATCAACACGCTCTTCTCCACAACCATCAAGAACTATGCCGACCACAAGCGCCGGCACCAGAAGCAGGTCGACAAGACGGTCGAGATTGAGATTACCAAGGCCGAGCTGGAAGAGAAGTTCTTCAAGGGTAGGATCGCCCTAGCGAGTACGTGTTGAGGGTGTGTTCTGACCGCCATATAGTCCGTTTGACCGTGATCGACACACCCGGTTTCGGCGACTATGTCAACAACCGCGATTCTTGGATGCCCATTATCGAGTTCCTCGACGACCAGCACGAGTCCTACATGCTCCAGGAGCAACAACCGCGCCGCCAGGACAAGATCGATCTCCGCGTCCATGCTTGCTTGTACTTCATCCGCCCCACCGGCCACACGCTCAAGCCCCTAGACATCGAGGTCATGAAGAGACTCTGCTCGAGAGTGAATCTGATCCCTGTTATTGCCAAGGCGGATACGCTCAGTCCGGCAGACCTCGCAAAGTTCAAGCAGAGGGTAAGTCGCAGGCCACCCGGCGCCTATTTCTGCAGCAGACACGGCCTAAACTAATCCCCCCGCGCGCAGATCCGGGCCGTCATCGAGGCACAGAGCATCAAGATCTACCAGCCACCGGTGGAGGAGGACGACGAGGCGGCTGCCCAGCACGCGCGCAGCCTGATGGCGGCCATGCCCTTCGCCGTGATCGGCTCCGAGAAGGACGTCAAGACGGGCGACGGCCGCATCGTCAAGGGCCGCCAGTACTCGTGGGGTGTGGCCGAGGTGGAGAACGAGGACCACTGCGACTTCAAGAAGCTGCGGTCTATCCTGATCCGCACGCACATGCTCGACCTGATCCACACGACCGAGGAGCTGCACTATGAGGCCTACCGCGCCCAGCAGATGGAGACGCGCAAGTTCGGCGAGGCCCGCCCCCGGAAGCTCGACAACCCCAAGTTCAAGGAGGAGGAGGAGGCCCTGCGCAAGCGCTTCACCGAGCAGGTCAAGATCGAGGAGCAGCGCTTCCGCCAGTGGGAGCAGAAGCTCATCGCCGAGCGCGACCGCCTCAACAAGGACCTCGAGCAGACCCACGCCCAGATCAAGCAGCTCGAGCAAGAGCTCGAGCAGATGCAGGGCAGTGCCGTGCGCAGCCACGGGCGCCGTTGAGCCCTCTGTTACTCACCCCCTGCTTGCTCACCACAGATGCAGCATGCTTCTTCTCGTCCCTTCGGCGTGTCTCATGGTGTTATTGATGTGAGAAAGAAGATACAGCGCAGCCTAACCAAGGGGACCGGAGCAGAGGAGCACCATTACCCGGGAGGCCAAAAAGAAGGAGGAAGATGTCAGGGTCGTCGTCTAGCTTTGCGTAGCTCGATTTTGTCGCGTCTGCTTGCTATTCCCCCGTGTTTTGCACGCCGTTTCTTATTTACTTAGTTACCCCCCTTTTTAGTCACGATGTAATTCGCCGGCCTTTGTCTTTCATGATACCAGAGTAATGAGAATTGGCTGTCATTTCCCTGAGCCACTGTTCTGTTGTCGTGTTCATACCGACTGGTGGTTATGTTTACATGCCAGCCTTATACTGGCCCCCCAGAAAAGGTGTAGTCGCACCTTGGATCCGGAGACATACTTGCCGTCCAAATCCTGAGCTTTCTGCCCTGCCCACACCGCTATATATATACATGTTCGTAATGAGACTCTCTCATACAAACACCAACAGGCGAATCGCCCAAAGCACTGCCGGACTCCAATAGACAATGACACAGTAAACATAGACAAACCTCTTCCCGTGTTCGGGTCAGGAGAACCGATTGGACCTCTGCAAAACCCAAATATACAACCGCTGGCATGAACTCCTCTTGCTCTCAGCCTCGCGCTGCGCTGCGAGATCATTCTCCTAGATCGCATCCATGGTCGCCCGCGTCGTCAGCTGCTCGTTCTTGTTCCCAAGCTTGCTGACCTGCAGGAAAGCATCCACCCCGTAGCCCTCCAGGCTGTGCAGCGTCAGACTGCCCGCCCAGTACTCGGCATAAACGCGGCTGAGCGGCAGACCCATGCCCAGCCGCAGGTTGGGCGGTCTCCTGGACAGCGTGGACAGCGAGTTCCCGTGGCTCGCGCCCGGGTTTATCGAATCGCCGTAGCCCGGCGGCGTCTCGTCGCTGCCGGATTCTCTCTTGGTGCTTCTGTGTTTTGTCTTGTGCGTGTGCGCCGCCCGGTGATGCTCGTCCGCGTCTTTCACCTGTAGCTCCTGCATGGTGGCGGCCATGTGTGGTACCTGGGCTAGGTTCTCCAACAGCTTCTGGGTTTGTGGTCCCTTGCTGAAGGACCACAGGTACGGCATGACCTCGTGCGGGATACCGCCGCCTTGGTCTGATACGCGGATTGTGACGTTCTGTGGTGCCTCGCAGATGGTGACCTCGATGTCTGGGAGGGTTGCTGGTCGCTTCTCTGGTGGCGTGCGCTGATACCTCTCCACACTGCTCTGGACCGAATTTCGAAGCAGCTCGCCGATGATGTACTCGAGGTGGCTGAGAATGAAGGGGAAATTGGCCTCAAGGTGGCCGTCAATCTTGATATTTGGAAGCGGCACATCTTCTCCGTACGCCTGGCGGGCGATTTCATGTATGGCCTGGCCGCAGCGCTCGACGACATCCTTGGCGACACATTTGAGGAACACTTCGCCGATGAACTCGGAGTCAGAGAGCTTCGCACCGGGTGAGAACCAGTCAGCGTGGAATGTCTCGGTCAGGGCGAGGTGTTGCTCTGCTATGACCCGTCGGGAGATGCGTGATCTCAAGATGGTGTTCATGAACTTGTCGAGGTCTTCCGACTTCATCAAGCCACCGCACTCCAGTATACCCATGGCCAGCTTGGGTATGACCGTCAAGTGCGCCTTGAGCATGGAGTTGATGGTCTTGCAGAACTTGTCGTTGTCCTCGAGGGTCTTAATCTCTTTCACCTTGCGGAAGGTGTCGAAGGCAGTGTAGTATAAATCGTAGACCTCGCTGATGTTGGAGTTGGTGACAACGACGTAGGGCAGCTGCTGCATGTCCCGGATGCGATGAGCTATCCGGGTCGGCAACTCGGTGCGGACATAGTTCGCGCTGCTGATCAGCCTGGATTCGGTCAGGGAGCGGCCGAAGACCATGAGCTGGCGAAGACTGATAGGCCTCGCCTCTTTGGCCACCCAGCTGTAGACAGCAATTGTGAGCTTGTTTTCGCTGTGCAAGAGAGGGAAGGGGGTTGCCCTTACTCATCGAGAACAGAGACAGGACGCCATTTCGGGCCCTGACTGTGCGAATGCCGGAGCTGGACCTGGGACTGAGGCTGATCTCGTGTTACGCAGAGCGTGCGCTGAAGGCCAAGCGCCGGGGTGCGACGGCAGCAGATTCCTGTCGACGACCTCAACCTGAGGGACGCAGTGGAATTCTGCAGCTTGAATGGCATACCGGCAGTTCCATACGAGAGGATATTGCAGTGATTTGGAGCTATGAAGCGTGGTGGTTTTCTGGCGCAACAGCAGTGAGGCAAGGTAGCAAGACCAATGAGTCGACTCGGCTCAGTACCGAAAGCGAACTCGGCGCTGTCACAAGCAAGTGACGCCGGAGAGGAGAAGCTGGAGCTAAGTGCCTTGGGTACAGTACCTGGTTGCCAGCTGGCATACACCATGAGTCGTCGCACCGTCTACATGACCTGCCCCTCTACGTCCTGATTTGGGATATATACCTGTACCTTACTTCTAATAGATTCGCATTGTTTGTGCTTCGAAGAGCCTTTTGAATGTCTGCAGGAGCATTTTTAGCTTACCTGCTCAGTCTTGTCCGCCTCCGACTTCCCCAGATTTGCCACACTGCATACTGTCATGGGGCCCAGGTACAGGTACCTTCCAGGTTAACAACGTCATTGGAGGGGCTCCCGTTGCTGAGGGGCCAGAAGTACCTCTCAATCACGAACTGGCTGATGTGTACATCGAGTTGAACCCCACCTTCTATCCACTCAGGGCAGTGGTCTCTGCTGCATCCTTCGATTCGGTTTTGCTGTCATCAGCGTGCGGTAAATGCCCTGTTGAGAGAGTTCTATACGTATTGTGCTCTGTGCTGTACTCCCTGGTTCTGCGCAACGACACATTCACTTCTCATTGCTTTTGTTCCCAATAAAACCTTGGTGTAAAGTCTGATAGCCTTCTTGAACCTGATCGAAGCTGTGTTGACGTACCACTAAAACTTTTGATGCCACCTGCCGGGGCAACCCATCCCACCTGCCAAACGTTGTCTTTCAGCACCGGTCTTTCTCCGTCGAGTGCAAGCCTGCAAGGCAGCTTCGTCACAGCCCGTCACTCCAAAACCTGCAGGACTGACTGCTGACTGCTACTGGGCGACACCTTCGTCTCCTACGCCTTCCACAACAACGTGTCGAACTAATGGTGAGTTAGCCATTGCCTGTGCCCGACCTCCGCTTCTACAGCTTCCCTACCTGTACCCGGCTCAGCCATTTTACTGCCCCGTCATTCCACCCATTCTCCAACTTCTTCTGCGATTATCAGACCCCGTTTATTGCTGCTCGTGCCTCGCCTCGTTTGTTTACCCTCTACACCTTTCTCGCCGCTCCCGGTCGCTGCATACCTCAACCGACCATGTCATTCCAACCTCCGCCTACGGTCGAGATGGCTAACCTGGACCTGAACGACCAGGATCCTTTCCACGCCGACGCGACCTCGCCCAACGGCATGATGGTCGATCCGGCCGAAGAGCTCGACCTAGACAGGTCCGAGAGCAATGACATCCAGCTCCTCGATGCCGATAATGGTCAAGCGGATGCGCCGCCCAGACCTGTCGCTACGGACTGTAGGTTCCAACATGTCTCCCGGCATTTGCCCGCTGTTCCGGACAGCCCCGCTGACTCCGATGTTCCAGTTGAGGCCATGAAAGAGATAGTTCTACCACAGCTCGCCGAGGAGCCCAGAATACTAGAAGATGCAGTCAACACATGGACTGTTGATTCGTGGAGGAGTCTGTCCAAGAAAGAGCATGGCCCTATCTTCCAAGCTGGTGGATTCCCATGGTACGACGAGCCATAAGAGATCCTTCCCCTTCCTGGCAACGAATGCTTATATAGACTCTTGCAGGCGCATACTGTTATTCCCATTTGGCAACAATGTTGACCAATGCTCAATATACCTCGAGCACGGCTTCGAACCGAACGCCGTCCCAGAGGACTGGAGCTGCTGTGTGCAGTTTGCGCTGGTTCTATGGAACCCCAACGATCCCAGGATATTCACCTACCACACGGCCCACCACCGATTCACCAAAGACGAGAGCGACTGGGGCTTCACAAGGTTTCTCGAGCTCAGGAAAATGTTCAATGTGCCGTACGAGGACTTTGGCAGGCCGTTAGTTGAGGACGACACAGCGAACATCACGGCCTTCGTCAGGGTCGTGGAGGACGAGACGGGTGTCTTGTGGCACAACTTCAACAACTACGACTCCAAGAAGGAGACCGGATACGTCGGTCTGAAGAACCAAGGCGCTACATGCTACCTCAACTCGCTTCTGCAATCGCTCTACTTCACCAATGCGTTCCGGAAGGCTATCTACCACATCCCTACGCAGCACGATGAGAGCATGGCCAACAGCGCCTACACCCTGCAAAGGCTGTTCTACCAACTGCAGCACTCGAACACGGCTGTGAGCACCAACGAGCTCACCAAATCGTTCGGTTGGGAGACCAGGCATATCTTCGAGCAGCAGGACGTCCAGGAGCTATCCCGGAAACTCATGGAGCGCATGGAGGAGAAGATGAAGGGCACACCGTACGAGAAGGCCCTGCCGGAGATGTTCAGCGGCAAGATAAAGACCTACATATCCTGCATCAACGTGCCGTACGAGTCGAGCCGGATAGAAGACTTCTGGGATGTCCAACTGAACGTTAGTGGCAACAAGAACCTCCTCGACAGCTTCAAGGACTACATCCAGGTGGAGAAGCTGGATGGCGAGAACCAGTACTTTGCCGGCGACGAGTACAAGCTACAGGACGCCAACAAGGGCGTCATCTTCAGGAGTTTCCCCGATGTGCTGCACCTCCAGCTGAAGCGATTCGAATACGACATCCAGCGCGATACCATGATGAAGATTAACGACCGATACGAATTTCCCGAGGAGTTTGATGCAGCGCCTTACCTGGATAAGGACGTAGACATGTCAGAATCATGGGAATATCAACTGCATGGCGTTCTGGTACACAGCGGAGACCTCAACGCAGGTCATTACTATGCGTTCCTCAAGCCGAACAAAGAGGGCTGGTGGTACAGGTACGACGACGACAAGGTCACCAAGGCCACCAAGCGCGAGGTGTTGGAGGAGAACTTTGGTGGCGAGTATCGGTCGCCGAACGCACAGGTCCGGGCGGCGGCGGCTAAGAAGGCGCCGGTCATGCGGCCTAACAGCGCCTACATGCTTGTGTACATCCGAAAATCGAGGCTTGACAAGATCCTCACGCCTGTGACGGCTGAGGACACACCCGCACACCTTCGTAAGTGGCAAAACCCTTGTGCCATGGGTCGGAAGGAACGGCTGCTAACTTTGACGCAGAGAAGCGATTTGAAGAGGAGATTGCGGCCAGAGAGGCCAAGAGGAGGGAGCGCGAGGAGCAACATCTGTACCTCGGCGTCAAGGCCATCACAGAAGCTACCTTCGAGCAACACGGCAGTACAGACTTGGGATTCTTTGACGCTGATCCCAACGACGACCCGGCAGCGCCGCGGTACTACAAAATGCTCCGAACAACCACCATGGCAGAAGTGGTGGATCACATTGCACAGGACATCGGCCAGGACCCACGACGAGTGCGTCTGTGGATCATGGTCAACCGCCAGAACCGTACGATCCGACCAGATCAGCCGGTCACAGAACTGCGCCTGACAGTGGAGGAGACATACGGGCGCCTAGCGGCGCACCGGGATTCTGCCCTCCGCGTGTGGGTAGAGGTAGCTGAGGAGGTCAACTCCGACGGCGAGGCAGTATGGCCGACTTATCAGAAGAACGCGGACGGAATCGTGGTCAAAAATGACCTGATCCTGCTGTTCCTCAAGTGGTTCGATGTGGAAGCACAGTGCCTCAGGGGCGCGGGCCATGTTTACATCAGCAAAGAGAAGAAGGTGGAAGAGCTGGTCCCCATCATCATGAAGAAGATGGGCTGGGGTGAGAAGCTTCCGCACGACGAAAAGATCCAGCTGTGGGAAGAGATCAAGCCTACCATGATTGAGAGCCTCAAAGGGAAGCAATCGCTCAAGGCCGCAGAGCTCCAGGACGGCGACATCGTCTGCTTTCAGCGCGTCCACGAGCGGAAGTCGCGTCTGGGACTGGGCGACAACAAGTCCTCCGAGGAGACGCACAAAACATCGGACCGGTATGAGGACGCTCGGGAATACTACGACTTCTTGCAGAACAAGCGAGCAGTCAGGTTCCATCCTCACCCCACCCGGTGCGACCCGAACGACTACCAGCCATTTGACATGGAGCTGAACGGGAAGATCAGCTACGACAAGATGGCAGAGAGGGTCGGAGAGCGGCTCGGCGTGGAGCCGACACACCTTCGGTTCTACACGGTCAACAGCACGACTGGGAACCCCAGAGCAGCCGTGAAGCGAGGACCAAACCAGACCTTGTTGGGCATCCTGCAGCCAGGCGGGTACGGGCAGCTCAACATGAACCAGAGGACGGATGCGTTGTATTTTGAGGTGCTGGACATCAGCTTATCAGAGCTGGACACCAAGAAAAACATCAAGTTGACATATCTTACCGAGGGAATCACGAAAGAGGTAAGTCAAGGACACATGCACGGCGCTGTGTGGATACCATTTGTTGCTGACACCTTGTGCCAGGACTACTACGACCTTCTCGTGACCAAGAGCGGTGTCGTCGAGGACCTCATCCAGACTCTGATCAAGAAAGCCAAGATTCCCAGCGAAGAGGAAGGCGGCAAGATCCGCGTGTACGAGACCAGCACCCACAAATTCTTCCGGGAGCTGGAGCGGACCTATCCAGTGATCAGCATCAACGACTACACCAGTGTCGTGGCCGAGCGGATACCGCAGGAAGAGCTGGATGTCCAGGACTCGGCTGCATATATCAACGTCTTCCACTTCCAGGGCGAGCCGAGCCGCGCTCACGGCATGCCGTTCAGGTTCCTTCTCAAAGAGGTGAGTGCAGTGAGCCCAAGGAGTGAGTCATGTAGTCGGTTACTGACAGCGAGGGGAAAATCAGGGCGAAAAGTTCTCGGACACTAAGAAGCGACTTGAGAAGCGGACAGGCCTCAAGGGTAAGAGCTTCGAGAAGATCAAGTTCGCGGTAGTGCGAAGGGCCCATTATTCGCGGCCACAATATCTTACTGATGGTGAGTGTCTTTTCCCCTCGGATGGTATTTAATACATAATAAGCAGTCGCTGACGCGGTAACAGACGATGTCTTGTGGGACATTGCCACGACCGAGGACGACTTCCTTGGACTTGACCACGTCGACAGGACGAGGGCCGTGCGTAATGGCGCCGGAGACCTCTTCCTCAAGGGTTAGGCCCCGCTGAAGCGACGCTCTTCAGCTTGTATGACTTGTGCGTGTGCTGTTGCTGTTTACATATGCCCACCTCCTGCGAGTAGACCCTATTTGCGCCCGGATAGCCAGCCGGTGGGAACCCAGCGGCGCATGGACTGGAAGATGGTCGGTCGGTGTGTCTAGTGCTTTTACCTTTTGGAGAGGGGCAGTGTTGCGGCTGCATGAAGTTGAGTCAGGGGGCTCTGACTCCGGAATGGCGAACGGGAGGGATGGTCGCCGGGGGACGGTCGTATACTCACCGTCACTTACTGTGAGGA
>Ga0209127_100328_pt1 | contig 16592 bp, 8 predicted proteins | sample LakSupMetagenome_FD_187469 | JGI IMG/M metagenome (GOLD analysis project Ga0209127, IMG submission 187469) | Freshwater microbial communities from Lake Superior, Canada - Sta WM archaea (SPAdes) (version 2) | ecosystem: Environmental > Aquatic > Freshwater > Lake | place: Lake Superior, Canada...
CGTACGCTTCTATCTTCCATGACGTCGATTTAACGTTGAGCTTAGTGGACCTGCCAAGGCTGACAATCACAGGCCTTATCATTCATCACGCTTGCGTGGATTGCACAGCCGGTGACAGAGATCAGATCCTTGATCCAGCAGATGTACCCTGTAGACGTTCTCGGTCTTCAACTCGCTCCAGGTACAAGACACGACCATCGGATCAGTGGATGTACTCGACAGTGGGTTTCTTACGGGGGTATGCGAATGTCCTGTCGAGCTCTTCACTCACTGCATCACGTGCAAGTACTCAAGAAGAACTACGCTCAAGTCTGAGCCTGTGAAGCAAGTTCCAATCGGCCTGTGCCTCCAACCAACTCCGGCCGAGGTGGTGACAGTCTGACAGTCCGGGGTAAGTACACCAGCCCACAGGCTAAACTGCATTCCCTGTGCACGGCTCCAACCACTACCGTACTACACAGTACGAATCGACACATAGATCCATGCCTCTTCTAAGAGAGCTGCTGTAAGCAATCTACTAAGCTGACCTTTGGTGCCAGGCGTGCGTGGGAGGTGCCGCTGTTGCCATTGAGCCCAGACCCAATCCAGTTGTGGCAGAGGCGTGTCCCTACGACGCGGCACTACCGTCTCAGCAATCTAAAAGCCTAGATTTAAAGTGAGGCTGATTTTCGGACTCGCTTATATTGCAGAATAATATACTTTGGATGAAGCTAGATGGTTGCGCCTCATATCCGTCCCGCCAGGTACGGGCGATGGCCTCAGTCGATTCGGCGAGCAATATCTGTACGGTGCAGCTTTTCAAAATGTTGTGTCACCTCGAAGCCGGGCGGAGAACATCGCAGAGTATCCTGACGGGCAGTATTGTCTCGTCTTATCTCCAACTCGTCCTTAACAGGAGACCGGTCAAGCGGCCCTGGTTCAATGCTGAGTACCAGCGCAACACACTGTGAGCAATTCATCTCCCTAGTGTCTTGCTTAAGCGTCCATTCTGCAAAGCCGCTACTCCGCAGTTGGAGACGTCTCGGTACCAATCCTTTGATGTCGCATCCCCCTTCCTTTCGATTTGGCTCGGTCCACCGATGTCACCGGTGAGGCGAGAACCCCCAGAAACCTCCACCCGTTCCTCACCCTGCATATGATCTTCCAGCAGCCAAAACTCTCCCACACCTGGGACGGCTTGTTTGAGAATCCTCCGTACCGTTCTGTTGAGGCTATGATCGATCTGCGTCGTGAAATTCTCCTGCTACGGGGAATTGAGGCGACGGGGCATCACCACCCCTACATTGCGTTGTCCAACGGACCCTTGCGAGGTTGGTCCAAGTGCAACAATGCGTGCCGATCAACCAGCATCCTTCCTTGGGAGTCAACATTTGCATCATTGGAACATCGGGCCGAGTTAGAAAAGGAAACAGTCCAGGATATCGGGTTGAGTGTCCGCTGCTCGGTACCTTGTACAGCGCTGTTCTCCATGTTTACACCCCTTGAGTCCCAGCAGATTGTCGGTGTAGGGTCTCGCCACCCGGTTATGCATGCAAAATCGGCACGGAGAAAGAGCGCATGGGAAGCCCGACAAGAGTTGCAAGTCGTGTAGGTGAACGCCTGTCGAGGCAACCATCCACATCACTTGGGAACCCAAACAAATATCACGAGTATCGACATTGCCCGGCATCAACCTACCCGCGTCAACCACTACCGCGTTGCCAAGCTGTCCTTAGTTCTTTGGCTCGTCCTTGAGGGGTTGCTGAGCAGTAACTAACCAGAAGTAACCGGGCTGGATCTCCGTACGGGAGCGCCCCAAAGTGGTTGGTGACCATGAACAAGTCTCATCGACCCTACTGCTTGTACAAAAGCTGCGGGATGACTCCCGCTGATGAGTTTGCGAAGACAGCAGGCCTTCCTGTCTGGGAGCTGCCCCTTTCCGGGACGAAGTCATCCTGCAAGATAGGACACTTTCCGAACATCTCGTATCCAGCCAGTGCGGTCTGATGCACGCCGACCGGTAGACACGGATAGCTCTTTCGACACGAGTATGATACGTTGTGTCCTCTTTCTCATGAACATGCCGCGTACATTGAGCCTTTCTCGACAGATTCGTCCTTATGCATGGCCCCGGCGTCGCTTGAAATGGTATGCTGGAGTTGTAGTGACAGTCGGTCGTGCCACAGATACAGGGACACTGTCTCTTGACTGTCTACTATGTCGATACCGGACAAGTCAATTCCCACCCTGCCCCCGAACAGCATTGCACGTCCCAAACTACCAAGCCCAGCCACTCGTACCGTCGACACGATGTGCTGTGCTCACCGCAAACCCCGAGTTACACCATTCCAATAGCTCTCCTGCTCACCCCTACCTCCTCCTCCCCCATAGCCCGGGCCCTTAACCCATTCAACTCCCGCCCGGGGCCCGGACAAGCCGGCCTCCAACAATCGGGGCGTGACAGCAGCCAAGACTCTCTTATAGATTCAGGTAGCTAGCTCGTCTTTTCCCGCAGACAACAACCCCAAAAGTCATCGCACTTCGTCAGTGCCCCTGCCCCCCAAGCCCCAAGGCCGAATGTCCGCCTGAGGCCGTCGAGGATGCGTTGGAGGTTGTGGTAAGGGGTTGCTGTTGGGTTGGATGCATGCCATTGTGGAAAGGATTCAAGCTAGGCGTTCCCAAGAGAACAGGGGGAGGGTGCGTGCCGGACTGTCTGAAGATGGCAGATGGGAGGCGACGGGAAAGCTGCCGTGCGTAGTGCGAGTGTTGCCACTGACGAGGTCTATTTGGGGCGAGACCGGATCTCTCATCCGGGCGTCCCACTGACACGCGGTGCATGACCCAGGAGCTCTGAATTCGGAGTTACATGATCCAAACGACCGTACGCAAATGTCCTCTCGGCATGGGCTTGCAGATGTCTCTGTCGAACGTGTTGTAGGTGTACATGTGCAGTTCTCGCTTGGCACAGATTGCAATGAAACGACAGTTGTTGGTCTTCGAATCCGAGTAGCTCTTGCAACGGCTTGATCCAGAGACCACGACGTGGATAGTCCCGACATTCACGCTTCTGACGTTCCAAGCAATTGAAGGTCATAGCTCGTCAAGTTGAGGGTATCAGATATCTTGTCATGCATCTGGTGGCACACCCACAATGCTAACCCTCAGGGTTAGAAGAACGTGGTCTCCGGGTATACCGGTTTGCAAGAGAGCAATTTTGAGGTAATCGCAGCGTATGCCACGGTATGTATCGTGCATCAGTGCAGTGCAAAGGAGGACTGCCTGGACGGCATTTGGGAGGGGGATAGTATCTCATTACCATTACTATGTATATACAAGAGTAATATGGAAAGACAAAAAGAAAGACATGGTATCGAACAACACTAGCAGCATCCTCTAGTAGGTACGCTGTCTCTCATACGGGTGCTGCGGAAGCTCGTGAGAGTATTGCTGCGGTGGAGGAGTGTGCTGCCATGGCTGCAGTGGAGGCGTATGTGCGTATTGCTGCGGAGGCGGCGTCCGCTGATAGTGGTTAGGCGGGGGACTACCCTGCCATTGCTGTGGCGGTGATGTATGACTGTAAGGTTGAGGAGGCGGCGTATGGCTGTAATGCTGCGGCGGAGGCGTATATGGGTACTGCTGGAACGACTGTTGGCCGCGCAGCTCGTTGTACTGATACTGCTGACCGACCCCTTTCAGACCGGTGCCGCGGACCCCCATGGGTACTCCCGCGGCCTTGGCGGCGTTGATGCGGCGCATCTCCTCGGCGAATGTGGTGTGCGGGACCCAGGCTGCCGACTTGGGAGGCGTGACTTCCTCCATCATCTTGTCGACTTGCTCGAGCGTCAGGCCCTTCATCTCGGGGACGAAGAAGTAGGCAAACAGGAGCGACATGATGCAAAAGGATCCCCAGATGAAGAACACTTTTGGTCCTAGGTTTGCCGAGCCGGGAGAGTTGCCGACCATGTAAGGTGTGATCACGGCAATGATCTGGTGTACGTGTTAGCAAGGAGATCACGCGCCATAGGCCGAGTTACTTACGGTATTCCAGAACCAGTTAGAGGAAGTCGAGATAGCCACGCCGCGCGACCGGACGGGAAGCGGAAACAGCTCACCGACCAGCACCCACGGGACAGGTCCCCATGTGACGGCGAAGAAGAAGATGTTCAGGCAGATGAAGGCGATCATGGACTTCACAGCCCCGTCATCGTGGTCCTCGGGCTTCCCAGAGGTGACCCCTATGATAGCCGTCACGAACTGCATGAAGATCATGCCAAGCGCACCCCATATCAAAAGGAACCTGCGCCCGAATCTCTCGATAGCCCAAAACGAGAGCGGAGTGGAGGCAACGTTGACGAGCGTGGTGATGAGGGAGATCAGGAAGGGGTCGGAGATCGTGCCCAGCTCTTGAAAGAAAGTCGTGCCAAAGTAGAAAATGAAGTTGATGCCCGTGAGTTGCTGAAACATCTGGATTCCGCTCCCGAGGACGGTCCGCCGCAGGTTGCTGTTGCCCTGCCTGATGGACCCCTTGAAGCACGCAAGCCAGGATCCGACATAACTCATGTGGGGGATCTCCTGCGTCTCGTACTCGTGGTTGGCGATAATCTCGGCCAGCTCGTCCCTGATGTACTCCGAGTCGACCGGCTGGCCGCGAATGACAGAGAGGGCCTTTGCGGCTGATTCCAGGTGGCCTTTCCGGACATGGTACCGCGGAGATTCGGGGAGCAGGAACAGCCCAATTCCGAGGACAAGAGCCCATATGAACTGGACGCCGATTGGCACCCGATAAGAGGCTGGATCGGCTCGCTTCTGGGTTGAATAGACGACGCAGTTGGCGAGCAGAATCCCTAGAGTGATGCAGAACTGATATCCGGAAACAATGGCGCCTCGAACCTTCCTGGGGGCAATCTCGGACAAGTACAGGAGAATCACGGACGATATGAAGCCCACTCCGCCGCCGGCAATCAGTCGACCAAAGACGAACAGCACTTCCTGGTTGGTCGAAGCAATCTCGAGTATGCACCCCAGCGAGAACAGCGCGCAGCCCGCAATGATCGTGGGCCGACGGCCAATGAAATCTGCAATATCTCCAGCAATCAAAGCCCCGAAGAAGGTGCCGCAGGACAAGATGGACGTCATCAGCGACTTTTGCGAGGACGGCAGGCCAAAGTCGGTTCGATCGACGCCGATGGGTTGCTTCTTCACATAGTCGTAAGGGATTCCCGTGTAAAGAGAGATGAAGTACGGCATAGCCAGCACTCCTGACATCCAGCCCGTGTCATATCCGAAAAATATCCCGCCGAAAGCTGCAAAGGCGCAGACTAGATATGCCTTGATGGTGACCGGAGCCTCGATCTTGTTCACATCGGCCGTGCCCTGGTAGGGCATGTAGATTGGGCCCCCAACCATGTTGTCCGAGCGTAAGTTGAGTGACTGTCCGGACACTCGACTACCGACTCGCCGGACGCCGGTAACGGGCACACTTGAGGGTATGCACACAAATGGATCAGAGTGAATCTTACAACCTGACAGAAAATAGAAGAGAGCCAGAGAGGCAAAACATAGGGCCAGCGACTGTTATTCATGGGAAGTTTGAGGGGCCCGTGAGCACGCTTAAAACGCCGCGTCGAGCCAGGCAGTCTTGGAAGCCAAGCTTAGCTTAAAAGCAGTCCGAGCGACGCCCACTTGGCTTCGGAGCTATCGCACAGTCAGAGGACAAAGAGGAGGGCGCGAAATGCAGTGTAATGCGTACGCGTGTGACCAAGGAGAGGCAACAAAGACAAGTCTGAGCAACGACGGGGATCGACCCCAATTCGCACAATGGTCACGGATCGGGAGGCTTGTTATATTTCAGTCGTGTTCAGATATCGACATCGAGATTCCATCCAGTTTTGTTTGAATAAAGGAAACTGGTAGCCTGCGTGTCGTATGCGGCCTGACGCTGGCGGTCGGAGGTGGTTGGCAACACTCGCATGTGCTATCCCAAGTGTACAGATTCCTGTCAGCTCGCACGAAGTCGACTGGTCCGACATAATTGAAGGCCTGTACGTGGTCAGAGATTGCAAATTGTTGTCCGTCCTCCTCTTCTCTTTCAACACTGGATCGGGGCGATGCAGTCACCATTCAGCATGGCGGATTTGCCCCGATGAGGGTGGCATTCAGCTGCGCATCTCTTCGGCCACAAAGCCACGACATCCACCCACAATCTGGTGCCAAATGCAGTCATGTCTTGGACAATGTTTGCCTCGAGCCTGCCGAAGGCTCGCAGTAGTGCGGAATGATCTTTGGCTAGTATCCTCCAGAGCCCAACGCCACCTGTACGACATCAACATGGAGTGTTCAGCCCTGTGGAAATGGCGGTGGCTGAGGGCCGCCGGACTAGACTCAGATATAGTTGCTCGGTTTCTTAACGGTGTGTCGCCCCTCAATACCGGCAGTGGGAGGCGCACGGATGACGGTAGCTAGGAGTATATCTCTGTATTCCTGCGCTTTCGACGAAGGAGAGAGCAGCAGACCGTACGACAATCGTGACGACCACACGGCTCGGACGGCCAAACATCGAGACCTTGCCATATCCCACGTGCCAGCCGCGACGGCAGATTGCCATAGCCGAGAATCTCGATACGTAGTTCCGGGTCCGGATTGATCAACAACGGCGATTCGTGATGCGCGAGCAAGAACGCGAATGTAGGGTACATATGCGGCACTTGTCGACTGCAATCCAGGTTTCGCAGAGGATGCAACGATCAAGCGGATTCCCGCAGCAGCGGGCACATTGTCTCTTGGCTCTCAGGCGGGCTGTATGCATCGCCCCCCTTTCGGCCGAAGCCGCGGGCGTGGAAGAATGATAATCACCTCCGGCAACTCTGCCACTTGGGGAATCAGATCAACGACGGCATAAAAGGCGTGTTGGGGGTCGCGCATCTTTAAACCTTGGACACCGGCATCAACCCCAGCATGCCCACCAACCCCACCACGATCGAATTCCTGGGGACATCGGGATCTGGCCAACAGCTTGATCATCAGACTTGGAGAATCTACCCGTGGGTCGAGACAGCGAAGATCATCAAACCTATATGGTAGGTATCGCCAATTGGTGTTGCTTGTCTATCTCTTGGCATAGATCATGTCGGTGCTCATACCACCCAAGGCGCATGACCTTGCATCGCCGCAGCGGTGCGGTTGTTGGTGACAGATGGCATTGTCGGTCTCGTATCCGAGATTGCCAAAGCGAGCTAGCCACTACACGTCTAAAGCCCCTTACCATCAGTACGCGTAAATGCTCCTTCCCTGACAGTCCCGAGGTCTGGACCCCTTTTCAGCCAATGTGAAGAGGTGCGAAGAGCCACCTCCTTGGTGACGGCATTTCAAACTTTAAGAGAGATCAACGGGGGGGTGTCTCCGGTACTTGGTTTGTCTTTGCGGTCGGCCACAGAGGGATGCGATCCAAGGGTCAGGCTCAACCAAGCAGTTGCGAGATTACGCCAAACAATCACTGGCGAATGGCGAGGCTGTCGAATCAGCATCCCTCGGCACCAAGCAAATTAGCAAGCCGTTGAACCAAGCAAAGGGGTACATTCTCCCCCTCATTCTTGGCGATTTTTGGGACCGGTCTCACTCTTACCAAAGTGCGAGTCTGACGTGATTCTTCTTGCGGACCAGGACAGACAGACAGTCTGTCTCTCCAGCCGAGAGAGCTGTACGTTGGATCGAGGCGACACCATATCAGCCCCCACATAGAGTTTTGGTTCCAACTGGCAGCTGACTCTGCGATTATATGTACAGTAAGTTGTAAGGTGATCGTACCTTTTTTTATTTTTTTTATTTTAGCAACGCGCAGCGGCGCCGTATTGGGTGGGTAATGCACGCGAGTCACCTTGCAGTCTAGGCTTAGTGTGTACTTCGCATACCTACCTTACTTGTCTGGATTTAGGACACTTCAGCTATTTTGTACTGAAACACCCATCTCACGATGTCAAATCAGCGAAAGGGCCACCGCCATATACAAGTAGCTATAGTGTATATTGTGTGTATGTAAGGTAGATAGGTAAAGCGGACGGGGTATCTCGCTGGAGCCGCTAAGTTATGTGGGAGTTCGTGTGCGCGGTACTACATTACTTCTCCCTGGAAGACCCTGTAATTGCCCTCCAGCTGGTAGTGACCGAAGTACCGGCCTAACCAACAGTCTTAGGGTGGCGCGCGGGCCGCCACCGCACTACGCGTGTACCTTATCACCAAAGGGGGTGGAATGGGATGCACCATGTTGCGCCCGCTGCTTATTTTCGCAATGTGGAATGATGCCTCCCTGGCTGCCAAGACCTCTTAAATCTCCTCGTTGGGGTGCAGTAACATGCTTTTCATATGTGGTTGTGTGTGTCCCCTTTTTACTCTGTCTCTCTTTGCGACTTCGTTTCTCTTTTTCGTCGTCTTCCTTTCGCCGGTAGATCACCATGCATCTCCTGCGGAAACGGTTTTTTATCTACATCCAGATATCGATATTCCTAGTAGGAGCGACGTACCTCCTTTTCAGACATGATAAACTCTCCGTGCCCTCGAGCTGGGGCATCCCACATTACTCTGTCGATCCAGCGCCGGTAGGCGCTCCACAGGGAAGCAATCCGGCTGCCGAGGCGGGATACAATGTCGGGGATCTGCCGTCGTCCGCTCCGTCGCGGCCAGATGAGAAGGGAGGCGACGCGGCAACAGGAACAGCGAAACCCGAAGCCGACAAGCCAACAGAAGCGACGGCGGACGCCTCACCATCGCCTACCGCGACCCCGAAGCCGACAAAAGAGGAGTTGACCGCCAAAGCGAGGACCTACATCCCCTCCATCCTCGACCCGAACAACACGTCGATCGACCGCATGTTCTGCCCACCCATCAACACGACCCGCTACGCCTCCCTCAAGCCCTCCACGTCGGAGCGCAAGCAGAAATACTTCATCGCGCTCAACCTGCGCAAGTGCGTCGACCTGCTGCCCCGGCTCCTCGGCTCCCTCCTCGAGACCATCAACTTCCTGGGGGCCGAGCACTGCGCCGTGAGCATCGTAGAAGGCAACTCGGACGACGGCACCCTCGAGGTCCTCGAGCTCCTTAAGGCCGAGTTCCAGCGCATGAACGTCGTCTACCACCTCCGCAGCACGCCCCTCGACCCCTCGGCCGGCGACCGCATCCAGAAGCTCGCCGCCCTCAGGGCCATGGCCCTGACCCCGATCACGGGCGTCTACATCCCGGACACCTACCCGGAACCGAAATCCAACGACCCCATCCCCTCCTCCTCCGCCCCCCCAACCCCCATCTCCCTCGCAGACGGCGCCACCGTCCTCTTCCTCAACGACGTCGCCGCCTGCCCGGACGACATGCTCGAGCTCCTGCACCAGCGCGCCCTCCAGTCCGCCGACATGACCTGCGCCATGGACTGGACCCACCCCGGCCCGGACCCCCTTTTCTACGACGTCTGGGTCTCCCGCGCCCTCAACGGCGACCTGTTCTTCGACATCCCCGACGACCCCGTCACCTGGGACCACGCCAAGGACCTCTTCTGGAACGAGCCCGTCGCGCGCTCCCGGCTGGCGGCGGGCGTGCCCTTCCAGGTCTTCGCGTGCTGGAACGGCGCCGTGACGTTCGCCGCCGAGCCCGTGGTGAAGCGCGAGGTCTGGTTCCGCGCCGCCAAGGAGGGGGAGTGCTTCCAGGGCGAGCCGCAGCTGTTCTGCAAGGACCTGTGGTATAAGGGGTACGGCAAGATTGCTGTCGTGCCGAGTGTTAATCTGGAGTATACGGATGAGGCTGGGAGGAGGGTCAAGAAGGAGAAGGGGTATGTCGGGGAGTGGATTGTTAATGAGCAGGAGCAAAAGAATGGGACGAGCCTGAAGGTGCCGTGGAAGCTCGAGCCGCCCGAGATGGTCAAATGCATGCCCATGTTCGATCGGCAGGACTGGATGCCTTGGAACGAGAGTCTGCCTCTGTGATGGGTTAGGGGTTTCTGATTCTGGAGTTTGAATTCTTGCCGGTGGTAGAAATGGCATGGCATGGAGTTTGGGAGTTGGGCTGATATCGTCTTTCCGATGTAATCTGGGGGCCGGGACCTGATACAATAATGCTGATGCTGGGTAGAGGACGGAAAGGATACCGATCAACTGTTTAATGATACTCCGTTGTACCTCGAGGAATGATAATCTTTCTTGTCTTGAGCAGCCAGGGAGAGCGTCGGGGTCTGCTACAATCACATTATCGACTGCCGTGAACAACAGGCTGGACTGCACTGTCCGCTGATCGTGAACAAGACCCCAGCCAGGACAGCAGGATACCCTCTCTCTTGTCGTGGACATCCTCTCTCGTTCCACGGCGGATCTACTCTCGGCTACCCGCATCCAAACCATAGGTGGGATCTACTGCGTACTACCGAACGGTGTCCTTGACAGGCTTGATCATCCTACCATCGACCTTCGAGAACACATCTGGCGGGGCAGGCGACGGGCAGCTGCACCGGAAGGGGCGATTTCCATCCTATTAAGCTTCTCTTGCCCTGTGGTACGTCGGGTTGTACGGATGCCCGTTGTCAGGGGCGGCGAGGTCGTTCAGCATAAGGTACGAGACGGTGTTGAGACGAGGCGAGAATACCTTCCTATTCCAGTCTGCCTATGCCGTAGGGCTACTGCCGTATGGCGGTTACTGAGGGTGTGTCGAGGGTCACAGAGAATACGATACAGTCAGTGCCCGTACCTGAGGTGTGCAACATAGGGGGAGGTTGACCGCCTAATCTTCCTTGACTCTCGCCATCCTGGATCCGTGACGTCGAAGGTCGGTCAGGTAGGTAGTGATGGGTGGTCAAGGACAGTGGATAGTGAAGACTCGAGACACACAAGCAGGCTCCACGAACCTTATCACTGGGAAGCGACTCAAAATGTGCATAGTCAGTATGGTATTAGTCTCCAGCGCGAGTTTATAGGAACAGGGAATGCAAAACCCATCGCAAGCGCGGAGAGGCAAGCCCAAACTCCGCAAGAACAGAAACCGGAGACGTGCTCGGCGGATATCGAAGGTATCGACGCAGGTATCGAAGGTTAAAAAGCACAGAAAAACAGAAACCACAGAACCATGTCCCGTTCCCTCTTGCCTCCCCTTTTCCGGAACCGCACATCTCCGGAGAGTTAAAAAGCCCCAAGCCATGCAAGTGAAGAAGTTTCCGATGCATCATTAAGCGTCCCAAGAGCCGCGCCGAATGATCAGGGTCAAGTCGAAGTAACAATACGTCGAGGGCCATACAAAAACCATGGTCCGACTATGCACAGAAAGGGGGGAGGAGGTCGTAGGTGAGGAGGATGATTAAGTATGTGTCGCACGCTCAGGGTGTCATGTCGCATGTCTCATAGCAGTGGTGCTGCTGGAGGCGAGGGTGAGTAGGTGTCGTGTTCCCCCCCAAGCCCGGCTGGGTTTCCCAGCAGCTTCGGACGCCATGGCGAGCTTAGAGAAGTGCTGCAACAGCGGCCGCCGCCAGGAGAGACAGCGCACCGGCGGCACCGACCATGCTGGCGCCGCTGACGGGAACGGTGGAGGGCGTTGTCGTAGGGACCACACTGGCCGTCTTATGGGTGGTGGTCGTGTTGGACGCCGCCCAGGTGGCCGAGCTACCGAGAGTGCTGGTGCAGGTGGTGCTCGTCTCCGTCTCCGTGGCCGTCATAGTTGTGTTCTGGGCGAGAAACGTGCTGCTGGAGCTTGACGACGACGTGGTGATGACGATAGACGACGAGCTGGACGAGGCTGAAGTCGACGAAGTGGTCGGCTTGGGCGTCTCGGAGACAAGGCTACCCGTCACGCTGAACAGCGCAGCGCAGGCAGCAAGGTCAGTGCCGTCGGGGCAGCACCATGTCTGGCCCGCAGAGTCGGCGGTGCAGTAGTAGCCGTCGTCGCAGGAGTCTGTAGGAAGCCATGTCAGCATTCAAATGGGTAGGTCGACAGGAGAGCTTGGTTCAACGTACTGCCGGTGTTGTCGGGGCAGCACGTCTGCTTGGCCGCCGGGTTGTAGCAATGAATAGTCGTATCGCTCGAGGCGCAAGTATCGTAGCCGGCACCGCAGGCGTCGGCGCAGGTGGCACCCTCACCGCAGACGCTCTGGGTGGGTTGGTATCCATCCGACTGGCGACGGGCAATACCGAACATTTCATGCACCGACATCTTCATGAGCGGCTTGTACGGCATCTTCTCCGGAGCAGCGCTGACATGAGCGGCGAGGGCGAAGACCGCCAGAGCGGAAACTGATTTGGCCAGCATTTTGAGTAGGGTATCTCAAGAAACGGGTTGAATATCACAGGATATGGGGGGCCTTGTTGTTGATGGGGTTTGATAGGATTCCACGCGGTATTGCGCAAAAAAAAAATAAGGTACTGATGTCTTGTAGGACTGAACGATAGTAATGCCGCAGGGCGCGCGAAACGAATGAACTGAGCACAAAGACTCTGAAAGGAGTGTAAGGTCTTCGAAGTGAAGGAGTCAGAAGAGGAAAAGTGATGATTGTTGCGAACCGGGGGTTAGAAAAGGCGAGGGACTCGGGGAACTCCAAATTGGCGGCGGGCGTCCAAGGCTCACGGACGTTTGGCAGGCGCAAACCGTGGGTGGGTCCCAGCTTCCTAAAGTAGCTCACCGTACAAAAATAGCGGGCGCGGTACTTCTATGCCACCTGGGCCACTGCAGACCGTCTTCTCCTTAATCTTACTTTGGTCAACGTCCGGGGTTGTTGCGACCCTGTTAGATTCCGCCAGACAACGGCCGGGGGATGGCCCTTCCTTCTTTTGATTTTACGATCATCGCCAATTAAGAAGCCAGTCGCGACTCCAGGTCTTCCTTGCTCTGCTTTCCCTTGGACCACACCGTCTCTTTAACCCACGCACAAAGGAGCCCGAGGGAATGAGATGGCCACTTGGCGCGTTTCCTTACCGCGACCGGGATGCGACCAAAGCTGAGGTGGTCACAGTGGGTTGTGCCAGCCAAACAAAGCATCTTACATGACCTGGCAGGCAGGAAGCAACGGGCAGGTCCAACAAAAGAATCAAAAGGTCGCCAAGCACGCGGCCACGTCAGATTCCCAGCGGTTTCCGGTTTTTCTAGCTTGTCGTGGCAGAGGAAGGCAGTCCCGGCAAAATGATGCCCTGTGACTCCACGGTCGGGAAGGTACGTGGCCTGGCGGAGAGGTACTGTAGTGGAAGGAAAGAATTACTGCAACATCACAGCCCGCCGGCCTCTGTGTCTCGCGATAAATGGGCGGTGCTCTCCACAGGAAGAACAACTCACGAGTCGCAACTGCTTGCCAGCCGATGTCCTTGTTCTTCAGCAGACCACAATGAGTTGAGACAAAGAGTCAACCGTCGTTGTCGAATTCAAAGCGCCCGAAGCAGTTGGACAAAGGAGCGCGGGAACCAGCGAGCAGGTTAGCTCCAGAATGATTGGCCAGCATCGACTTGTTCCTGCATCCCGCCGACGCGCCCAAGCGGAGTACGAACTAGACACCGACGCTAGGCTAATTTGTGGGAATTGCGATCGATTGCCCATTCAAGGATCATCAGGATCTGGCTGGCTGCGCAATGACGTTCTTCAGGCGCGTCTCATCAACTCAATCTCCAGACGCTGGAAGGTGAGCCGGGTGTCGGTGTGCTTACCGAAGTCAAGTAAACGGGGTCCCATGTCTTTTGGTGATGCCCCTGAAGCATGAAGCAGCTGAACGTGAGGCTTCCTGTTTAGGTTGGGCATGTCCGACTACTCACAAGGGAAGAAGCCATGTTACACAACAGTCCAACCATGCTTGCTTCCGTCCAAGGTAGGAGTATATATCACGCCGACATCATCCATTAAGTTGTCACGAACAAGTCGAATGCGAGTTGTACTTGACTGTCTAACATAGGATGCTCCCTGAGCCTCCTGTGCCGTCAATACCGCCAGATGGCATCCGCCATGGTGACAACCTGCGCCATCTCCCTCACGTCGTGCACCCGCACAATATCCGCCCCTCCCTGCACCGCAGCCGCAACCGTCGCCGCCGTGCCCCAGATCCTCTCCTTCGGGGTCGGCACCCCCGTGATCTTGCCGATGAACGTCTTCCTGCTCGATCCCACCAGCCACGGCAAACCCTCGAGGCCAGGCCAAGCCCTCAGCTCGTCCAAATGCCGCAGGACGTCAATATTCTGCATGCCCAGCTTCGCGAAGCCCAGCCCGGGGTCGAGTATGATCCTCCACCGCCGGATCCCAGCCTCCTCGGCGGCCGTCACGCGGGCGAGCAGCTCCGTCGCCACGGCCCTGATCAGTCCCCGGCTGCCGTCCGGGTAGGTCGCCAGGGAGTTCATGTCGGCCGGCGTGCCGCGCATGTGCATCAGGCACACCGTGCATCCCAGCCGGGCCACCGTCGGGAGCATGTCGGCGTCCATGGCCCCCGCCGAGACGTCGTTGACCACGTCCGCGCCGGCGAGGACAGCCGCCTCGGCCACGGCGGCGCGGTACGTGTCCACGCTGATGGCGACGTCGCTGCCCGCCACTGAGCGGATGAGGCGGACGGCAGGGAGGACGCGGGACAGCTCTTCCTCCACGGGCACCTCCGGGGCGTGGGGCGCGGAGGACTGCCCGCCTACGTCGATCATCGTCGCGCCGGCGTCGAGGAAGTTTTGGATGGTTGAGGCGAGGCTAGTGGTGTCCTTTGCGGGGTGCTGGCCGCCGTCGGAGAAGGAGTCGGGCGTCATGTTGAGGATGGCCATTATTTGGGTCTTGCGGGTTGTGGTCAGGGCTTGGAGAGGGGGGTGGTGGGGGGACAGGGGGGTGAGAGTCGAGAGGGGTGGTGAGGATGGAGGGAGGGCGTTGAGGTGGTCCTGGATCAGAGTCCAGGGCTTTGAGGGGTCGAGAGATTTCGTCGGGATGAGTCTGCGTAGAGTCAGACACGGTATCTAGCATAGCCGTTCACGAGGTAGAGTCACTTACTCTGCCAGAGGCCTGAGCACAAACTCCCGTTCTGCGATACCGATATGAGGCACTTTCAGCCGCGGATGATCTATCTTCTCGTCCTCGTACAGTAATATGTCGAGATCAATGTTTCGTGGGCCCTTGTCTATGACCTTCTTGCGACCAAGCGAGTTTTCTATGTCCTGGAGTTGATCTAGTAGAGCCAAGGGTTCGAGCTCCGTCTCAACCTAGACAATGTTTAGCTGAGTTTCTTTGCATACACATGAACGAACTGCCTTACCTCACATGCTCCATTAACAAATCGATTTTGGTCCAACACGTACATCGGCTCGGTCTCCCACAGACTGCTCGACCTCTTCACTCTGATACCCCTTGCGTCCATCTCATTGCACGCTTTTTCTATCCAGCCAATGCGGTCGCCCAGGTTGCTACCCAGCGCGATATACGCCGTCCGCTTCATCTTGGGCGACTGGGATCTCTCCGCGTTGTTGGGCTTTGAGGGAAATGTATACTGCTTGAACGGTATTGAGTTGTGACGCGGGTGGCTTGAGACAGAGAAGAATTTTCGCTTGCTGTTGGAAACCGGCACTGGTCCGTTCGCACAGCACCTGAGACGGGCAGATGAGAAGCACCGTATAGTAGTATTTGGAAACCAAGCTGTGCTCACAGTGATGGCCTTCATGATTACCTGTTGAACATAGGGCCCCGGCCGACCCGTCATGAAGATGTACGCTCTGTTTGAGTGGATCGCGAACTTGGATTCTGGAGCTTGATTTTGGGGGTTAGGGTTCTAGCAATACACTAGATGGCAAAGTGCTCCCGGGCCAGTGCATGCATTCCCGGCGGTGTGAAGAGTGCATGGTCGAAGGAGTCACATGATCTTTTCCTGTTACCCAAGAAGTCATTGCAATTGATGAGCTTCTCAGGGAATCACTACTGCACAAGCGTGAATCGACGTTCATCCCATTCCCACATGGACATCGCCGGATCACGTGCTTGCATCCCACCTCTACCGTTGGCAAGGTCGGCTTGGATCTGCAGATATCAGCATCCTCTGTCTTCGTCGAGCCTGAAATGACCTTTGCCAATTGTGACTTTGCTTCACTGATCCATTACTGATTTATATCGCTTCAAAAGCACGCTGTATTGCGGTCGTTGGCGGAGTGCCGGAGCGACAACGACTGCCGCGATCTTCCCCGTGCCTCGGCGCTTTTAGTACCGTCGCCACGCTTCGGAGTACGTACGTCTGAACTACCTTATCCTTTTCGCCCAACTAGAGGGCGGTCTACGTATTGTTAGCCGAATGGGGTAGTTCATACGGTCTGACTGTCGTCTGACTGTCCACTCGTTCCCGCACTTAACCCCACGTTAGAGATGAACCCCAGACTCCAAGATGAGACTAGCGCCCCCTCGGTCGAGATGGGAACCTCGGCAACTTGGGCGGTCACATTTGACCCCGAAGATGTCTCCTCTTCTGTCGCTTGTTCCTCATATACCCATTGCACGCACTTTTGCTGGATAGATCTCTGTTGCTTTTCATTCTATACTCTTCGTGTGCCTCTTGAACATATACAGTTGCCTGTTCTTCTTGTCCATCTTTCAACAGCACAATACCTACTCCATTCACAATGGCGTCACCACGTAAGTAGCATCATCCCTCCCCCCCCCCCCCCCCC
>Ga0209127_100329_pt1 | contig 16590 bp, 7 predicted proteins | sample LakSupMetagenome_FD_187469 | JGI IMG/M metagenome (GOLD analysis project Ga0209127, IMG submission 187469) | Freshwater microbial communities from Lake Superior, Canada - Sta WM archaea (SPAdes) (version 2) | ecosystem: Environmental > Aquatic > Freshwater > Lake | place: Lake Superior, Canada...
CCCGAGCGCATCCGTGCCATCGAAACGGGCGGCTGCCCGCACGCCGCCGTGCGCGAGGACATCTCGGCCAACCTCGCCGCGCTGGAGGACCTGCACGCGAAGTTCAACCGCGAGGTCGACCTCCTACTAATCGAGTCCGGGGGTGATAATCTGGCGGCCAACTATTCGCGGGAGCTGGCGGACTACATCATCTACGTGATCGACGTGAGCGGGGGGGACAAGATCCCCCGCAAGGGGGGTCCGGGCATCACGCAGAGCGATCTATTGATCGTGAACAAGACGGATCTGGCCGAGGCTGTGGGCGCCGATCTGGCGGTTATGGAGAGGGACGCCAGGAAGATGAGGGAGGGCGGGCCAACGGTGTTTGCGCAGGTTAAGAAGGGGGTGGGGATGGATCACATCGTGAACTTGATATTGAGTGCTTGGAGGGCTAGTGGTGCTGAGGCGGTGAGTAGGGCAAACGGGGGGCCGCGGCCGACGGCTGGATTGGAGGGTTTGCAGGACTAAAAGAGGGAAAATAGCAAATAATAATCATGAAAAACTCATGCCATATGAGGTCCATTTGGAAAGACGTGATCATGTCATAACTCTATACTTTTCATACCCAGCCTGGGCCGGCAATGAACCCTTTGCACCCGGTATCAGCCCCTATTCAACGTCACCCATAGCCTCCTCCACAACATCCTCCACCTTGGCATCTAACAAGCCTTGCAACCTCGTCGCCTCCCGCGGCCAGACCCTCTTATACAGGCTGACACCGATCGAGTCCTGCGGGTTAATCCTTCCGTCAAAGGTAGCCTTGAAGTACCCGTGCGTACCCAGGGCCTCCTTGATATAACCAGTCCTGCCGCGCTTCGTCCACAACGGCAAGGCCTTGAACCACTCCACGTCCTCGCGGTTGAAGAACATGTACCTGATGGTAACGATCTTCTTGTGGATGTGGTAAGGGTGGCCCGTGAGGATAACACGCTTGGCGATGACACGGTTGGTTGATGGAGGTAGAGACGTGCCGGTTGCAATGAGGGACAACGGAATCGACGGTGATTCCTCATCAACTGACGTGTCGGCGTTCGAGGTTGTGCGCTTGAAGAAGAGTGCAGGGACAGATCCCCACGTCACCGGTCCCAGGAACGAGGCGACGGCTGACTGTCCTGGATGAAGGTACCGGCAGTACTTGTGCACGTCGTTGGGCGTGTTTCCGCCCGTGGAGAACAGAGGGCTGATGGCGAAGCGCCGAGGGCCAAGTTGCATGATTATCTCTTCCTTGGCCTTGATGGAGTGCTCGTAGTCGGAGCTGAGGTTGATAAGGACGTTGCAGACTGTCTTCTTGTTCTCGTGGCGCAGGAGAGAGAAGACGGTTACAGGCTTGGCCGGGTTGTAGGTCTCTTGGATCGAGGATGGCACGTCCTTGAGGTAGATGTGCACCCGCGTACCAGGCGTAACGCCGCCAACCAGAGCCTCCCTTGCCGCCTTGACCCGTGAGCCCTGGTAATGAGGGACCTGCAGGAGCCGCCGCCAGTCTTCAGGCTCGTGATCCCTGTCTTCCTCCTGGTTCCACGGACTGGTCCTCAGGCTCTTGAGACCACGATACTTCATTAGCCGCTCGCGGGCGAGGACATTGGGGTGGAGCTCGATCTCGTCGGGGAACTCCAAGTCGTCCCGAGCCTCGTCATGTTTCTGTGCGCGGAAGGCCTCCAAATCCCTGGCATCCTCAGCCTCATCCGGCTGCTCGAACTTCTCCGACCGTGGATACTCGGACGGTGCGCCCTCTGTCATCTCCGCACCAGCATAACCCTCCATGCCGTCCTCAGGTTGCGCCGGCGCATCCTCTGCATCCTGCATCTCGAAGTCCTCCAAGTCCGAGCCGGAATCGGAGATGTTATCGTCCAGATACCAGGCTGCTTGGTAGGCAGACGTCCCCTTGGGTAGCTTCCTCGGTTGCGATGGCATATGAGTTTCGTCATCAGAGAAATAATGGTGGTCGTCGAGCAAAACTCCCTTCCTCGTAGCACCAGTCATGGTCGTGGCAACATCCGCCTCCATGTCCTCGTCGTCGTCTTCGACAACCGCGCCCTCCGGGGCAAGCTCCTCCAGGTCGTCGGCATCCTCTCCGGGCACCTCCAAGGTCTCCTCGGCAGAGGGCTCGTCCACTGCCATCGTGTCGTCTACCCTCTTCTTCCGGTGTGTCGGTAGCGGGGCAGAAGTAATCTTTTCTATCTGGAACGTGCCCCAATCGCCGACCTGAAGAAGACGGTCGGCTTTCAGCCCCTTGCCCCTGACAACACCAGTCAGGATCGTCGAGTGAGACCCGTCGGCCGGGAATTTGACCTCCTCCACCAGCATCCAGCTCCTTTCATCCCTCCACCTAATGCCCTTGGGTGTTGTGTTACACAGTGACCTCATCAGGTTGCTGCATTCTTGTCGGTTGTCGAGGCTGTAAAGCTTCTCCTGCTCCGGGTGAAAATGTGTGATATAGCTCTTCAGGGAAGCAACAACGGATAACCTCTGCTTTGCGGGTTCAATTTTGTTCAGCCCCTGGATGACAGTGAACAGCGTAGACAAGCCCTGGCTCTCGACACTGCGGAGTATAAGCTCGCCCAGGTCATCCACCTCCTCCTCAGCCGACAGTATAAGCACGACGAAGTCGGCCACCCTTGCGGCATCCAGACACGCTTGGAGGTCCCGCTCCACGGGGATATACTGAAGCTTCTGCTTGAAGCGGTCGACGGGTACGCGGTTGGAGGTGCCGGCAATCTCTGCCTCGACATCGACGCTCTCGTTCAGGTGCTTGATCGCTTCCCTAGCATCTGTGCCCGGGCACAGTGGAATGACGACAACATGCCTGGGTGCACCATCCTTGCCGGAGAAGATCAGGTTCTCCTTTTGGTGTTCCTTGTGTTTCGTCACGAGCCGCTGCTTGTTCTGGTTTCGCCGGTCGAACTTAGACATGACTTGCTGATGGGGCGTCTTGCGCTGGCCCTTTTCCGAAGGAACTTTGCCTGTAAGATAGGAGTGTTAGTGAGTGTTTCACCCCCGAGACAGATTGCTTGTTCTATATGCGACTGGTCTGGAAGCAGAGGCGTCATCCGGCGTGACTCATACCTTTGGCAGCGTCTCTCAAGGCAGACTTGCTCGCATGCTTGGACTTGAAGGCCTTGTGGGATACCTTCGTTGTTGGCCGATGCGAGTGCGCCGTCGCAACTTGGGCAGGCATCTTGGAGTCGCCGCCGGCCTTGAATCTGTAGGGAAGGGAGGCCAGGTTGGACAAGTTTCCACCGTGAATATGGCAAGGATATATGACTGCCTTGAAAGATTGAAATGCTTCTATTACACCAGTCTTCGAGTCTCAAAAGGGTACCAATGAGGGGCAAATAATCGTCCTGGGAATTTTTGTGTGCTGCTTATCTTATCGCTTATCAGAAGTGGGCACCTGCCGAGTTTGGGCAAAAAAGTTGAAGATGCGCATTCAAGCGACAGTAGAGCGATACCCTTTTCCACGTCGCGACTACCAACGACAGCCAAGAACAGACCATGGAGACAGACACAGCAGTGGCCGTGCCTACGGCGACTCAACAGCTAAACGGTGCCCTCACGGTCCCAGCCAAGACATCGCTTCGAACAAAAGCAGAACAAGCAAAGATCAAACGGTTACGACAGGCCGACAGGCAGTACGGTCGCGGCCGCAAGATCGACGTCCGCGATGTACGAGACAAGAAGCTACGGCGCAACCTCAAGACCCTCGAGACAAAGTTCCAGCAGGCCGCGGTGAAAGCGAAGGATGCGGAGATCCTGCTCGAGCACACGGGCGGCTTCCTCGAGCCCGAGACCGAACTGGAAAGGACATACCGGGTGCGGCAGGCCGAGATTGAAGACGATGTGGCCATTGAGACAGCCCAGAAGAGATTTGAGCTGAAACTCGACGCACTGGGACCTTATGCGTGCGAATACACGAGGAACGGAAGGGAGTTGCTTCTCGCTGGGCGGAAAGGCCATGTCGCAACGATGGACTGGCGCGAGGGCAAGCTGGGCTGCGAGTTGCAACTGGGCGAGACGGTGCGGGATGCGAGGTGGCTGCACAACTCGCAGTATTTCGCAGTGGCGCAGAAGAAATACGTCTACATTTACGACTCAAACGGTGTTGAGCTGCATTGCTTGACCAAGCATCGCGAGGTTACACACATGGAGTTCCTTCCTTATCACTTCCTCCTTGCCACAATGGTAAGAGCTCTCGCTACCTATTCCTCTCTTCCAAACTCAGCCTCGTGCTCGGCCGCTGACGAAGACAGAGTATAAATGGCCAGCTAAAATACCAAGACACATCAACCGGCCAAATCGTTGCCGAGGTGGCGACAAAACAAGGCTCCCCCGTATCCATGACGCAAAACCCCTACAACGCCGTCCTCCACGTCGGCCACCAGAACGGCACGGTAACCCTCTGGTCGCCCAACTCCTCCGAACCCCTCGTCAAATTGCTCGCACACCGCGGCCCCGTCCGCTCGCTGGCTGTCGACCGCGAAGGCCGCTATATGGTCTCCACCGGCCAGGACATGAAGATGGCCGTCTGGGATATCCGCATGTTCAAGGAGGTCAACAACTACTTCACCCGCGCCCCCGCCTCGTCGGTCAGTATATCGGACACAGGCCTCACAGCCGTGGGCTGGGGCACGCGCACCACCATCTGGAAGGGGCTCTTCAACAAGGAGCGGTCATCCCAAGAAAAGGTCCAGAGCCCTTACATGGCATGGGGCGGCGAGGGCCACTCCATCGAGCGCGTGCGCTGGTGCCCCTACGAGGATGTCCTGGGCATCAGCCACGCCGACGGCTTCAGTTCCATCATCGTCCCCGGCGCGGGCGAGGCCAACTTCGACGCCATGGAGGTGAACCCCTTCGAGACCGTCAAGCAGAGGCAAGAAGGCGAGGTCAAGGCCCTGCTCAACAAGCTCAAGCCCGAGATGATCGCGCTCGACCCCAACTTTATCGGTGCTCTGGACTTGCGGTCAGAGCAGCAGCGGCAGGCGGAGAAGGACCTCGACGCTCCGGCTGTGGATATTGCAGAGGAGATCAGGAATAGGATGAGGGGAAAGAACAGCGGGTTGAGCAAGTACCTACGGAAGCAGCGGAAGAAGAATATCATTGACGAGAAGAGGTTGAAGGTGGATGAGATCTGGAAGGAGAGGCAGGAGAAGAGAAAGGGTGAGCAGAAGGAGAAGCAGAAAGAGCTTGGTCCTGCGCTGGCTAGGTTCGCGCGGAAAGAATAGGAGCAATTGGATTGAAGATAGACGCAATGGATATGATACCCTACTTCCGCCTCCATTCTATTCAGGCTCCAGATCGTGGTATCTCTCATGAGCTACGAGGGCAAAACCGGGTATCAGATGGCCGCATCTAGAGCAGCACTCCAAGCCATCCCGATCATCCTCCTCCCACGGCTCAGCATCGGAGTCATCCTCAGCCTTCCCCACCTCGTTGACCGTCACATAGCTGTGTCCGTCGCCGACCACTCCGTCCGCTGACGTATCGGGCCTCACCTCTTTGGGCGCATCATCATAAACCCTAAACTCTCTCAACACATCCTCCTGCCGCTTGAACATAGTCCCGATATCCCTCCCCACCCCAGCACCACCGCTCTCCCCGCCCACAACGACCATGTTGGCAACACACACGTTCAGCAACCCGACATTCCAATCTTTCACCGCCGGATTTAGCCGTCGGAACATCGGAAGCAGCACCTCGTCCACCAGTTTATCAGCGAGCGCCTCTCTTGCCAACCCAAACCCGAACACAAAGTTAGGCAGCTGCTGGCTCCTGCTGACGCGCGCGTAGTTGTACGGTTTCCCACTGTCGGCGCGGAAGTACGGGCGGGTGGTGAGACGGATGGTCTTCGGGTGGGCGAGCCACCTCTTCTTCTTCTCCTTCTTTCCCCTGTTCGTCAGCGAAGGAGGTTGAGTGTACTCGTCGTCGTCGTCGGCGTCCACAACAAGATCGACATGCATCCTCCGCAGTAGGGAGTTAGACAACAGCCTCAACTGTCGATCAATCTCCGCCAAAACATCCAGTCCCTGATATGTATCCTCGATGCTAATCTGCGTCGGTACATCGCTGGCCGGCTTGACGGGGCTATTATCCACGCCGTGAAGTAAGCACCAGACCTTCTCCCCGATCCCCTTTTCTGTTCCAGGTCCCCCCAAGAGCTTCTCCAGCGTCGCCGCCGACATATCGGGGTACGTCCTCACTTGACCTGCCGTGACGGCGGCTTCGAACGAGCGGAAGTCGGGGTCTGCTTCTGTGCTTTGCACGTGCGCCTCTAGGATGCTGGTGATGCGGTTGCCGATGCCGGGTATCTTCCGGAGGTTGTGGGCGTCCATGAAGGACCAGATGTCTTCTTCCCGAAAGGCCAGGAGGGTGGTCTGGTTCCGGGGCTTGTTGATGGTGCCGGCTAGTTTGGCGAGGACTTTGTTGTAGGATATGCCGCAGGCGGAGGTGTAGCCTTCTTCTTCTATCTTCAGGCGCAGGTAGCGGGCTAGGTGGGAAGCTGCCACCAGACGGAGGTGGAGGGGGAAGTTGGGGTCATCTTGGGATGTCGGCGGGGAGGAGCCGTGGGTGCAGCCTGCTATGGCAGTGGCGTCGTAGCTGAAACCCAGCTCGGGGTCCTGTCTGGAAAGACAGAAGAATGACTGCTCGAGGGCGTGGAGGTTGAGCAGCTCCACGTTGTAGGCCACTATGTCGGTTACGTCGAGGAAGACTTCGTCCAGACCTAGCCGTTCTATCCTACCGTTCCAGGAGTACCACCTGAGGAGGTGGTACAGTTTCTTTGACACATCGCGAAAGGCAGACAGGTCCTCGCCATCGACCAGGATGAGGTCGGGGCAGATCTTCTTGGCATCCGAGATGCCCATCAGCTTGGTCACGCCCCGTCGGCGGGCGACGTAATTACATGTTGCTAGGATGCTCTTCTGCTTGATGCCCAGGGGCAGTGACTTCAGGGCCGGTTCTTTATTCTCGGCTACTTGGGCGTAGAAGCAGTCGTAGTCCTGGGATAATGTTAGGATGACGTGCCGGAGGTAAGCCAACTGGCTGTGCTGTATATCAAGTGTACGAGTACGTACGAAGTGAAGGATGATTCTGTCATCTTTCCTCCGGGGAGGCTTGGGCCTCGAGAGATCCATTGGTGAATGATCCTCATCATGTAAGCTCGGTTCAGCATGCAAATTTGCGCCCTTAACGCTATTCCACCATCACCTTTCCCGAAGTCCAGAGCTGGGCCAAAGGATGTGACTGGCGGAGTAATAAAGGGCTACCGCTGTCAAGTCCAACGCCGTGAACTTTTGATGGCTCGGCAAAAAGACCACAAGTTACCGCATGTCAGTAGGCAGCGACAGGAGGTGGGCTTGAAAATGAGAGCTTAGTAAGCATGTCAGCGTCTCTATGTACCTGGAAGTCTGGGAAACCTGGTAGTATGCAACTGAATCTATGACTTCAAGTTCTGACGGATCATTGAAAGCGCTCCTTCTTAGCGAACAGCTCCTTACTGAATAATGTTGTACGAAGATCATCACAGCCATGAGAAACATGTGAGGAGCAGAGTGTAAAACCTGGCCAAGGTCAAACAGTTCACCTTAGGTAGTTATCCAACAGGTTATTGATAGTAGATACAGAAAGTAACGTACGAGGACAGATAAGGATATCTGTCGTTTTATAAGGCCATCTGAGGAGGCCATTGGCTCAATGAGCCGCCTCTCCGAGATAGGACGGAGTGCCTGGTTGTAGGTAAGGTATGTATTAGCATCTGCGGGACTGCGGCTAAAAAAGGCTCCCCGCCGTTAGACGCAGCGGGCTGTAGGCTACGTGGGACGAGGCAATGGAAGGCAGAGCAGACCCGGCGATCTGGTGAAGTTGGACGTAGGCCGCTCTAAGAATATCGCGGTTAAAGGCCGAATAAGCGCGTTAGGGTTTCTAACTGGGATCGCCTCAATCCCTGACTCTTGGGGGATCCATATCGGCCGACCATCAATGTCTGGGCTCCAAGGCTCTGCTGGGTGGAACCTTCTGAGCTGAGGCTTAGGTTCGACCCCCGATGGACTGCGCCCTCTTTTCAAATCGAATTGTCAGACAGTGAAACTGCTCTCAGCAGTGGAGGGAAACTCTATATCCGAATCTCGTTCCTGCTGTACATGTAGTTGTACGTCCCACAATACATTAGGTAAGCAAAATAAGGTTGATGATGATCTCCCCTTTTGGACGTGGCAGAGGATCCAGATTCGACGACTGCTTCCATTGATGCATCGAGTGCAGATGCGGTGAAATAGGCGCGGTGTGACGGCCGAGTGCTCGGTCGCATCTAAGCAGATCATTGGTTGCTTCGTCCGCCTGTGACCGGGGTCAGGCGCTTACAGCCTGCGTTCGAAGCCACTCGCCTGTTTCCATAACCAATCAGAGGCCAGACAGACTCCGCACTTCCGCTGGCTTGCAGCACGACTGCTCTTCTCTCCTCATCGCCATCCAGCCAGGTGATGAGAGCCAGCACCACAACAGTTCCGAGCTACTGCCACCGAGCGAATCCTATCACCTTGATCAATCCAGTGTAGCCCAGATCCATGCAAAGGAAAGTTTTCCTGTTGGTCCTGGCCAAGATCTTGGCAACTTCTGGCGGAGATGGAAATTCTGTTCCTTCGGGTGTGACCTCTCTTGTCGCGTCTAACTGTGCCTTGAAGATGGAGCACGCATTAGTCTAGGGCCTGGCTCTCCGGCTTGCCAGCCAGCCCTTTGGCGCCAGGCGCTTCATGAGAGCCGAACGTAGCCCGGCCTGGCCTAACACCGGGTTACATGGGATGCTGCCAGTTCTTACTCGCTGCATGGTAAGGTGCTCTTGGGGTTTGCGGCCTTTCTGTTGTATATAGCCGCCCATCTTCCTCTCCTCCTAACTTGCTTCTCGTCCACTTTCAGCTCTGGTTCGCTATTATTTTACAGTCGGGAGCTAGTACTCTTCGACTTGTTTATTCGCCTCTGTCTCACTAGAGGCCACGAGGTTGCTCAAGGCTCTTGGTTGCTCATTTAATACCTCCAGACCTCTTGTGGGACGAGAGCCGGCTCATCTATCCCTCGCTCCGACAGCTCGTGGCCATGTCTGACCCGTCAGAGCCTCAACGGAAGCCGCGACTGTCGCTCCAGATCAAAGCCATCTCTCATGGCCCGAGTGTAAGGTCGTCGAGGACTCTTGCTGCCGCCATAGACCCGAAGTCGCCCACATCTTTCAACACGCTGTCCAATGTCTATGTCACTGCCATAGAGCGCTCGACGCCTGAGCCGGTGACGGCCATCAAGAGCAAACCAACGCTCCGACTGCAGACCCAGCCTGCAGCAAAGCCGAGCCAGCTGCAGAATCCTTACCTCGGACCCTACCTCGACACTCCGCAGAGTGCGCACCCGGCATCTCCAGCCACAGCCCTGACCGCACTCGTCTTTCCCAGTGCTATGACTGCGACACCTCCCATGTCTGCTGGAGCCGTCGAGTCCAACAAGGCTCAACCAGCCTTCAGCTTTAACACCACGAAAGACACACCGAGCAGCGCTCTCATGTCACCCAACACTCCCCGGCGGCGGAAGACGTTCCCAAACTCGCTTGTCAAGCTTCCTTACACTCATCCTCGTAATCTACACAGCATCCTTCGCAATTCACCACTACCACCACTTAGCACACAATCTCCCGACTCACCACGGAGGAGGTCGCAGAGGCTGCAGGAAAAGGCCGCGAGAAGGGTAGCATATAACAGTCCCCTGGAACAGACTATTACAACACAAACATACGTCAAGTCTCATGTGGATCTCCTATCCGAGGACGGTTCGCCATTCTCGCCCTACAGTGCTGCTGAGGACCCAGACAATGTGCTCGACCAGGCCATGGCATACACAGTCGGCGAGACACGTGATGGGGGGCATACTCCGGGACCATTCGAAGAAATGCGCCGGCGGATGGCGGGACTCCAAGCCTCGTCGCCCGTATCGCCTCCCACCGGAGGGGTCCAGAAAAGAGGCAGGAAGAAGAGGGAAAAGAAGCGCCAGTGGGTATGGACCATTGGTGCAGACCCAGACGACGCGGACTCCGGCAGCCCCTTGGTGGCTCCTACCTTTGATAAACCCGCCGAAACCCCCAAGCTCTCGGTACCAGTGAAGCCAACGGTGACAGCTGGCACGACGGTGCCGATCATTGCGATGCCCGCACCGCGCCCAAAGAGCCGGAGCGGGAGAAGCACGGGCAAGGCGGTCTCAATGGTCATTCCCGTCTCATCGGCTCGATCCTCGCACCCCGTTGTCGAAGTGCCTGCCCTGGTCCACGAGACCTTGTCAGCTAGAACACCTCCATCGTCGGTGGAGCCGCCAACACCGAGCGTCGAATCGGTTATGAGCCACAATTCATCAACTTTCGACAGCAGGGCAGACGTGGAGATGTCGGACACTAGTAGTCTCCTCACGGATGCGGACGATCAAGCCATGCTGGATTTGGAGATGGAGTTGGACACAGATACGCCGGTAGTAACACGTAGCAGTGCGGCTCTTCTGGGATCCAAGAGGTTAGGGTCTCTTGATCCTTCTGTCGACGGGGATGCAGGGCAAAGACGGGATACGCCTATTCCTGATCACCTGATTCAGGCGTGAAGCAAGGAATACTTGACGAAAATCTTTACGAATAACGAGGGGCTGATTGAACAGAACGCATTTACAATCGGAGTTGGTTAGCGAGCATATGTCTTGATCTTTTACTGTATACCCTTGGCCAGGGACTGTTTTGTTCATCCGAGATTGACACCCATGGCTTCCACTGGTTATAACATTAGCAAATAAGGCACAAACTTAACAAGAGTCCTCAGGAGTGTGATCCATCAATGGCAAGCTGCATCTGATCGACCTGATCAACATCGCATCCTATGTCTAGGCCCCTGAGATGAACGAGCGGAGCATCCCGGCCATAACGTCACATACATTTCTGTGGGCTGGGCGAGATATGCTTTCCACGACGCGGGGCTGGTGTAAGTGGTGGTCCCAACTACGTCATTACCCGGCCAAGCTTGGAGCTGTTCCAAGCCATCATCGATGGTTGAACCTGAATCACCAGCAAGCGATCCATTAAAATCGCAGAATTGCAGCCACTAATTCGTATCTATCAGGCAATTGCTTGGTTGCTTGCTTGGGTGATGTGTGGAACTTGTTGGAGACCAAGGTGTTTGTGAGATTCACCTGTTCTCAGCTCGTGCCAAGGTTTGATCAGCTATATTTCCACTCCCTTCCGTTACCTCAAACCTACCTTCCTGCTTCCTTCTTCTGTAGCATCACCGAGTACCACCTACCAGTAAACGCTTTCTACGGTACGGGCAGCCTTACCTGAGCTTCCCCCATCCTGGCCCACAGGATAAGCTTCAGACGGTTGGACTGGAACCGCATCATCACGAAACATACCTCCGCCAACATACGTTCCTGTGAGAAGTCGGCGCAATGAGTAGACCAATCGATCCGAATGAGACGGTCGTGCCGTCAGCCAAGAACTACTCGGGCCACAATCGCATACCTAACATCAAGCAATTCGTCGAGAATCTCGACAAGGAGAAGCGGGAGCGTGACAAGAAGATAGACCAAGAGCAGCAGCAGCGCCTGCAGGCCGGCGGCGAAGCTACGCAGCACCCACAGGCTGCGAGGAAGGTTGGCAAGAACCGACGAACTGTCCGGGACCCCGTAACCGGCAATGATGTCGAGATCGACGATGCCGACGACAGCATCATGAAGCTGGGCGAGCATCCAATGGTAGGCTTTCCGCTCCCTTCGGTGGCCCACGTATTCCATAACAATTCGACGGGACTAACATGGCAACAGCTCTCCGTTCCCAACGCCAACCTGGGCAGGCCCACTACCGTTAAGACCGAACCGGGGCAGTCTGGGGAGGAATACCGCCACAACCAAGACATCACCGCTCCCCCGGACCCCGTCGCAAGCGGCTCTACCAGCGATGTACCCATCCACGGCGAGAAGACGAACGTCCTGTTCCACCCCACGCCTTCGGTCAGCTACGAGCCCATGTTCGCCGCCATCGAGGCTCGGGCAAATGTTTTGTGCGCTGCTATATTCCTCGCAATCATCTTCGTCGGCAAGATGTTCGGTGGACGGCTGCTTGGCCTCATACCTCTTGCCATGTGCATCAGCTCGGGAGTCTTCCTCTGGGTCAAGGATCTGATACAGCAAGGCCGCAACGTGGAATGGGCTAGTGAGCAGAAGCGAGGAGAGACGGCGGTTGTCAACCTGATTCCGGAGTCGGTCGAGTGGCTGAACACGGCTATCGGCTTGATCTGGGGGCTGATCAACCCGGACATGTTCGCGGCCGTAGCCGATACCCTGGAGGACGTCATGCAGGCTTCTGTGCCGGGTATCATCGAGAATGTCAAGGTCAACGACATCTCGCAAGGAAGCAACCCCCTGCGGATCCTGAGTCTGCGAGCACTCCCAGACGATCAAGTCAAGGACCTCAAGGACGAGATCCGAAAGGAGAACCAGAAGACCAAAGATCCTCAGGAGATCGCTGCTGAGGAGGAGGGCGGTGACTTCTACAACCTCGAAGCTACTCTGGCGTACCACGCCCTCCCATCCGGCAAGGACGTCTCATCCAAGGCTAAGAACATGGGCATGCAACTTGTCTTCTATCTGGGCATCAAGGGACTTTTCGGCGTACCGTTCCCCATCTGGGTCGAACTCAACGGGCTTGTTGCCACGGCCAGGATACGCATCGCCCTCTCGCCAGACCCGCCGTTCATTAAGACTCTGAGCTTCACTCTCATGGGTCTGCCCAAGGTTGACGCCGGGTGTATCCCACTGATCGAGAAGGGAGCCAACGTTCTCAACCTTCCTCTCATTTCAAACTTCGTCAACTGGGCCATCGCCACCGCGGCCGGCATGTATGTCGCGCCAAAATCCATGACGCTCGATATCGGAAAGATGCTCCAGGGCGACGCCATCAAGAAGGAGACCGAGGCTCTTGGCGTGCTCTTTATCCGAATCCACAAGGCCGTCGGACTCAGCAAGCAGGACAGGCGCGGCAGTAAGGGAGGCGGCTCGGACCCGTACATTTGCGTGGCCTTTTCCAAGTTCGGCAAGCCTCAGTACTGCACCCGTGTCATCCAGGACAACCTCAACCCCATCTTCGAGGAAGCATGCGCCCTGCTTGTCAACGCGGACGTCATCAAGGCCGACGAGCAGCTCTCGATTGAATTGTGGGACAGCGACCGCTCCTCTGCCGATGACGTCGTCGGCAAGGTGGAGCTAAGCATTCAGAAGCTGATCCAGCACCCGGGCAAGATGTTCCCGCAGGTCTCCAAGCTCAAGGGCGTCAAGGCCGGCTCGGAGATGCCCGGCGAGCTGCATTGGGAGGTCGGATTTTTCGGCAAGACCCAGTTCAGGAAGGCGCTCAGGACCGACGGCAAGGACCCCAACCTCCCGAAGGAGCTCAGAGACAAGCAGGAGCTCCAGGACGACAAGGGCGTCGTGGACAATGCCGAGGAAGACGCTGTCATCTGTACGCCGCCTGATCCGCTGTGGCCCAGCGGCATTCTCAGCGTTGTCGTGCACCAGATTGTCAACCTCGAGCTTCAGAACGTCAAAGGATCCAACGGAAAGAGGAAGGGTCGAGAGTACGAGCCTGCGCGTCTCGACGCCGGCCCCATTAAGGAGGAGCAAGGCAAGCAGCTGCCCAGCTCTTACTGCACGATTCTCATCAACGATGAGCTTGTGTACAAGACTCGCACCAAGGTTGTCTCGTCAAAGCCCATCTTCGAAGCTGGTACTGAGCGCTTCATTCGGGATTGGCGGTCTTGCATCGTTACTGTCAGCGTTCGTGACTCCCGGAATAGGGAGCACGATCCTCTCATTGGCGTTGTTCCCCTGAAGCTGTCCGATCTGCTCCTGACGAGCAGCCAGAGCACCAGATGGTATCCGCTCGATGGCGGTATCGGATTCGGCCGTATCCGCCTCAGCATCCTGTTCCGCTCGGTTGAGCTGAAGCTACCGCCTTCGCAGCTCGGATTCGGCGAAATTGGAACATTCGAGTTCCTGTCCGACACCATTACCACGGCCAACTGGGCTCCAAGCCCCAAGATCAAGCTGAAGCTGCGGACCGGAGGCAGTTCTGCCGTCGTCAGCCACCACAACTGTACCCAGCTGGAGGGTGGTAACGGTCTCACCTGGGACATCAGCGGCAAGACAGAGAAGACGGAGAGGCCCCGTTTACCGGTTCGGTTCAGGTACCGATCGCCTATCTTCTTCGAGTTTCACACGAGAGGCAAGCGACATGCCGACACATTCGCGTCAATCTGGCTGCAGGATGTCCCAGACAACGAGGAGAGGGACTTCGACATCCCGATCTGGCGGTGCGACAACGAGCTGCGCCTCTCGCAGAACTACATCACCGAGGCGAACTACCGCGACATCCCCGACCTGAACATCGAGGAGCTCGGCCGTCTGCGTTTCAGGGGCCGCTTCAAGCCCGGTACCGACCGCGACCATCTCAAGTTCGTTAGTGACAACGAGTCGCGCGAAACCATCGAGAGCTGGGAGGCGTGCTTCGCCGAGGGTGTACGAACCGAGCACGTCGAGGCCGAGGTTCACCCCTTGGTGCAGAAGCTGCACGAGCAGTCGCTCACACATGGCCGAGACGTTCTCGCCCAGGCTCCGGAGGAGGACAAGGAGAAGTGGCTGGCCAAGGACGGCACCGACTGGGCTGGTGCATTCGGACAGGATCCCGCGGAGCTGCTGGCTGCTCACCGTGGTGACACGGATGAGGATCAGGATGTGGATGATGACGACGACGACGACGACGACGACGACGACGACGAGACGGAGACGTCGTCCAACGTTGACCTGGGAGTCAATGATGCTGACACGGATAAGGGCCTGGATAGCGAGGGCCCCGGCACGTCGGATAACACTTCCTCGAACGCCAATCGTGATCGTGAGATGGCCGGTAGAGCATCCGTTGACACAACCAACACGGCGGATTCATCCCTGTCCAAGAAGAGCAGCAACGGCCCGATCCAGGCGCTGAAGGATTATCGGACGCGGAGTCGCGATTTGCACCGCCAGCAGCGAGGGTTGATGCAGTGGTAAGTTTCCCTTGGCAAAGGACATGCACACGTACGAGAACATAGAGCTGATTGGCATAACGCAGGAAACCGCTGCGTAACCTCCAGTTCGCCAAAGACGAGGCTCTGTTCGCTACCAGGCGGGTGACCAAGCTCGGCAGCCTGAGTGGTCGCAAGCCGGACGTCGAGACTGAGGTTTAAGGCTTGCCGGGAAAGCACTGCATTATGTGGTGATGGAAAGGAAGACCCGTGCCTCATAGATACGATTTTAAACGGCTATGGACTCATGGGCTCGGGAATAAGGAGCATTGAAAACCGTCTCATGAGTGAGAGTTCTTTGTACTATACCAGATAGATACGCAGTAATCGAGTTTTATCGTTTTAAATGGCTTGTGGAGTGCTCTCCCGGCGTTGATGATTACATAAACAGTCCCTCTTGAAGCTCCAAGCACCCAAACGTCGTGTACTACTGATCTAAGTCAGCTAACCGAGTCTCCCTCTCATTGATCCTTACCCCAATTCAAACCATCACCACCTCCTGTCTGCTCATCGAGAACGGTCAGGTAAGCTACCCTTCGTCGATACCTTGCCGTCTCAATTCTAACATGCTCCAGGGCCAAGCATACACTCACAAAAAGCTGCAGAACCGGCAGAATGGCCCGCAACTTCATCAGCCCCTACGGCCCGCGGCCGCGGCGGTCGAACCTCCTAGTGATCATGTGGATGGCATGCTTCACCGCTGTTGTTGTCATGACGTGGTACATCAGCACACGGCACGGCGACAAGGTCAGCTCGATCAAGGCAGAGTTTGTCAAGGGCCGTGTTGCGCCCAAGGAGCCGGCGCCATAGAGTTCCGAGGCTTGTGAAAGGGACGATGGCATCGAAATCGGTGTTGAGTTCAGGGAGAGGTTGGCCACACTATGACAGAGTGGCCGCATTGTTTTGGTCCTTTGCCGTCGGAGAACCCGGCTGGCATGGAGTCCTTGTCTTATAAGGACACAAAGAGGCGCGACTGAAGGGCTCAAAGGAGGAAACTGTAACAGTAGCTATTGTATTCACGTACAAGTCCCTTTGTCAGTCTATCTAACACGAGAAACGTTGAGATAGCGTATAAGTCTCTCCACAGACATCTCAGTCGAACTACCAACCCTTGTTTTCCAGGCGGTTCTCTGCGCATCTCTCAGGCAGGCATTTTAACACGAACCTCATTATATACCAATATAGTTCATCTCCAGACACCGACCGCTACAATATCTCCAAAGACAGCACCTGGCAACCGCCTTCAAGACGACATGTCCCTCCCAAACGTCACAATAACCTCCCCCTCTGGCGTCACCACCAACGTAGACTTCACAGCTCCGGCCCGCTACCGCTCTCGGGTCAACGCCACCCCTTCCCACTCCCACCCCCGGTCTCAGTCCCACCAAACCTCTCCTTACCACCACCCAAGGTTTCCCCCCACCCCCTATCCCCGCTC
>Ga0209127_100330_pt1 | contig 16514 bp, 19 predicted proteins | sample LakSupMetagenome_FD_187469 | JGI IMG/M metagenome (GOLD analysis project Ga0209127, IMG submission 187469) | Freshwater microbial communities from Lake Superior, Canada - Sta WM archaea (SPAdes) (version 2) | ecosystem: Environmental > Aquatic > Freshwater > Lake | place: Lake Superior, Canada...
CATTCGTCAGTCCGCTTGCACACACAATGAGGGGGAGGAAGACCGGCAAGGCAAATGTCCCATCGGTATACCGCTTGCCCTGAAACGGGGTGTCACGGGTCCTACGAACGAATCTGGACATTGGTAGCCTGACCTTCGGGGTTGGTTCAGTCGCCAAAGGCAGTCGCACCGGAAGGGAGATAGGAACAAGGAGAGAGCAGGAGGCTTGTTCCTTCAGGACGCTGGCAGTTGCAACCGCTATCACAGTCCCAACAGTGCCACGCCTCCATGGATTCCTGAGCCAACATTATTCTCCAGAATCCCTCCATTCGTTCCGCAACCTCAGTCAAAGACAGTCGGCGCCCTCTCTCAACTCTATGGTTGGAAAGGCCACTTGAGCTGTTATCGTTCTCAGTCACTACTGTACGCTTCCCCAACTTGAAGCAACTTGCTGGACCACCGCTCCTACAAAAACTTCTCCTGGCTAGCTCCGACCAACTCCTACGGGTAAGTCTATGCGCAAAGGATAATCGACTCAGACAGACCACAGAACCCTCACTGACCCTCATTCAGGCTCATTCGTCACCATGTCCGGATATTCAGTCCACGGCTTCGAGGATCCCAACGCAAAGCACACGACATCCTTCGAAGCCAAAGTCCCAGAAGCCAGAGACCCCGACACCTTTCCAAATCTCAAAGAGCACTCGACGGCATCCGCACCCGATACGACCCGTACCTCTTCTTTGCCTCAATCTGGTATGAAATCAGCAGCTGGGTTCTCTGACAATATCCCTCATGATGCCGCTGCGGGAGATCTCCAGCAGCAGCCTACATATACTGCTAAAGGGTTCAAGGGCAGACTCTGACTACATGTTACATGGCGCTACTCGCTGACCCTAGAAGAGACGAGGTTCGATAGAAGTAGAGACTGAATCCATACCATAACGCTCGTTCTCGGACATGCTTGTTCTACTAGGACGCACACCCCATGAGCTGTACGATGGGCGCGCTACAAGTGAAGTGCAAGCTTGCCATGCCCCATTACCTGTGAAACTTCGTCCCGCGGATTCGCCTGGACTGAGGGTTCAGCTTCGAAGGTCATGTCAAATGCTTCTTGTGTGTGCCAGGGATATGGACACGGCGCAAATTTATGAATTCGTCCTACCAGTACAGTGAGGGAGTATCAATAGCATCGCCGCCGGTAGTGTTCGCACGGGGTTTTGATCCCAAACACATCATATCAGGCAGTGTCGAAAGAGCAGCAAACCATAGCACCGCGGGTTTGACAGCCAGGAGATGACTCCACCAAGCCCTTTGAACTACGCAAACACGGACTCTAGCGCCTTGATGGCAACATTGCTCACGGCCAGTTCAGTCTGGAAGCCTACCTGCCTGCTGGGTTGCACTAGGTACCAGCATGGTATATAAGACGTATTCACCGTTGTCGACTTTGCTCCTGTCATTAAGCATGCATCCAAGCAAGATGAGCCCCTGCTAAGTCGACTACAAGGCTTCACGACATTTGGGCGACGTCAATACCTGAGCTTGACGACATGGCTGGTCGCAACAGGTTTTGGCAAAACGACAGAAGGGAGCGGTTGGTTCGCGATAACAGGGGCTACTGCTACTACGAACGGCGCGTGCCCCTAGGCCATCACGGTGGCGCTTCCGCGTCTGCCTCCTCGGGAAGCTCATACGTCTACGTACCTACAGTCTCGCCCTCACCGTCGCCACGGAGAAGTCACCGCCGCCACCGCCATCGCCATAGACGCCGCCGCCACCGGTCTCTGGCGACTTCCGACACTTCCAGTTCTGTTTCTTCTGCGCCGTTCTGTCGACGTGGTAGACACCCAGCTGGACGGTACGGCCCAATCCCATGGCGGGAGTACCCCACGTTTCAAGGAGGAGGAGGAGGAGCAGGAGGCGACGCCGCATACCCAGTGGGTGTCGGTCCTTTCGGGGGACAAATACCCATGTCCGGTCCAGGGAGCGACGACGGGAGCGAGGATGTGCCTCCTATTCTTGGGAGGATGTTCCCTCCAGGTTCAAGAGGTACGTTGACTCTGGCCTTGGCAGAAGGGGCAGGGCCAAACCGCGAATTGCACCTGCTAAGGAGACACAGGTTTCGCAAGTTTTCCAGGAACACCCTACGGCGGAGGCTATCACGGCTACGACGACTATCCGACACGGCGGACGAGACGCCGTCGACGCCGCGGCCGCCGGTCGAGGGGTAGCGGCTGCAACGTGACGCGCTGGCTGCTGAGGTTCATTGGACTGTAGGGATGATAATCTGGCCATGGGACGCTGTGCCGCATCACGGTGCTGAGAGACGGCAAGATAGATCAGGTTACGACAGTGACGCAGTGCTATGCCATTTCCTCAGAGGACAGAAGCAGATGGGGGGAAGCCACAGACCCGAACTGTGCGCAAAGGAAAGCCCGAGATACCTGCCCAGACATAAATGCAATGGTCTCCAGCAACCCAAGTCTTGATCACGGAAACTCCTAACCTAAATAGATACCCAGAAACGGGGAGGGCTTCACAATGTACCTTAAGGGATGAGCCTGGCAGAAATGCCGGACACGGGCAGTTCGATAAAGAAGCAAGTGTGTGACTGATAGGGATCGCGGCTCGCGCTTCCCGCTGGATGCTAATCACCTGCGTACCTTCTTTGCACCGCTGGACGGTCGTCACCTGTCGAAGCATTAGCTCAACGTAGTTTCTTCTACTAGGTCTAGGAAGCAAAACCTCGCAACGGTCTCTCCTGGCTGATGATGGGTGGTCCTACCACCACGGGTGAGCTGCCTCAAGTTGCGGGAAATCGCCAGCGTTCAGTAGGCATTCCGAGAAGGTCTAGTCGAACCTGCTGGGTCATACTGGACTCCTGAATGTTGAGGATCAGTAAATAGATGCCTAATTTGAGCCATCTCCTGGTTCCGAACTTGGTCATCCTTTTCTCTTTTCTCCCCCCAAGCATCGTTATAACCATCATGGTAGAACTCTCTCTCCGCCAGAAGCTTTTGAAACTTTTAGAGTCTCACAAGAAGACTCCTCCCCCTGTGTTGATACTCAAAGTACCAGGGATAGTGGTCAGTTCGGGCTCGGAATCAGACGAATCCATCGCCCACCCTCGGCCCAAGCGCTATACGCCTCCGCCCGAGCCTGAGCCCGAGCCCCCTCCGCCCAAGAAGCCTCCTCGGATGTGGAATCCGGTCATAAATGAATCGCCTGAGTTCGGTACCAATCACCCCACGCTGCTTGATTTCCTTGGCTTAGCGCAGTATAACGCCACCTGCAGGCTTGGGGAGCTGCTGGGTAAGCTCGATGACAAGCTCGACAAGCTCATGTTCAAGGTTGAGCTACGGAAGTGTAAGCTCAGCCCCAAGGTAGGCGGACTGGACGATAAGCAGGCGCAAGTTGAGGAGGTACGGGCGTCTAAGTTCAAACCCAAGCCCGGGGTGCAGCAGCGCACGCCCAAGCCCAGGCCCGTCCGACGACGGTCCACGACCAAGCCCAAGCCCAGGCCTACCCTACGACAGTCCACGACCAAGCCCAAGCTCAAGGCTGAGGGACAACAGTCCACGCCTGGGTCCAAGCCTAAGAAGGTACGGTGGTCCGACGCTGAGGTACAGCAGTCTACGCCCAAGCCCAAGGCCAAGGCTGAGGAACAACAGTCCACGCTCGAGCCCAAGTCTGGAGCACGGAAGTTCCCGCTCAAGCCCAAGCCTGAGGTACAACAGTCTTCGCTCAAGCCCAAGCCGGGAGTACAGAAGTTCCCGCTCAAGCCCGAGCCTGAGGCAGAGCAGTTCAACAAATTACTCACAAAGTCCGAGGCTCACTATCAGCCTGAGTATCAGGTACGTGCAAGTTTTCTGTTCTCTATCACGTGACTCTGGATTGGCCCCACTCCCAGCCTTCTGGATGCGGCTGCGAAAAGTCAACAGCACATCCCAATCAAAACAACACAATTTCCACCCGGACGACCTATCGCACTATCAGCAGCAGCAGCAGCAGCAGCAGCAGCAGTCATGCTGTGCGCAATCTCTGGCGAGGCCCCAGAGGAGCCCGTGGTATCCAAGAAATCCGGCGCTGTCTTCGAAAAGCGGCTCATTGAGAAATACGTCGAAGAGAACGGCAAGGACCCGGTGTCTGGCGAAGAACTCGACCTCGAGGACCTGCTCCCCATCAGATCGGCCCGCACCGTCAGGCCACGGCCCCCGACCCTCACATCCATCCCGGCACTCCTCTCGCAGTTCCAGAACGAATGGGATTCTCTGGCGATAGAGACGTACAACCTCAGAGAGCAGCTGGCCCGGACGCGCGAAGAGCTCGCAACGGCCCTCTACCAGCACGATGCAGCTGTTCGAGTGATCGCGAGGCTAACCAAGGAGCGCGACCAGGCGCGCTCGGCTCTGGCAAGAATCGGCGAGGAGCATTCGAACTCGGACTCGTGGGAATCGGTGCATACGCTCAACGACGACGCGAAGATGGCTGCCTATCCCGAACCCGTGCCCAAGTATGCCGGCGAGATCATGAACAAGACGCTGCAGAAGTGAGTATCTCGGCTGCACCTGCATCTTGCCCCGACTCTTTTGGCTGACTTGTGTGTGTGTGTGTGTGCGCACTCCAGGCTCTCCACCCTCAGGAGGAAACGGACCATTTCGGACGATTGGAGCACCCCAGACGATGTCGCGACGTTCCAGCTGGCTAGGAAGTCGGATAGCACGGTGACCGAGGCGTCGGCTCTGGCCATGGCCCCATTCTTCTCGGTTGTCGCCGGTAGGACCGGAGGTATTGCCGTCTACACGAACGAATCCGGGAGCATGGCGCACCACTTCGACGCCGAGTGTCCTATCACGCAGGTGACCACCCACGGCTTGCACATCGTCGTGGGCACCGCCACGGGCGAAGTCAGGGTGCTCAAGACAGACGGCACCGAGCTCGCGCGTTGGGCGAAGCATACTGCTCCCGTGGTCGGTCTGGCCATGCATCCGAGCAGCCAGTTCGTCGTCTCGGTGAGCCAGGACAGGAGCTACGTCTACTACGACCTCTTCTCCTCGCGTGCGGTGTACCAGGGATTCATTGATGCTGGTAAGTTCCGGCGTTGACTAATCACAACTGTTTATTTGACATGGCCCTAAATCAAACCCTCGCTAACCCGCTTGCAGATCCGACCACGTGCGCGATCCATCCCGATGGCAACCTGTTCGCCGTGGGCACGCGAGACGGCAAGATCAGGGTGTACGGGCTCGTCGAAGGCAAGGAACTGGCCTGGTACGAGTACGGCCCCGAGCAACCGATCTCGACAATCACCTTCTCGGAAAACGGCTACTGGTTCCTGGCGGGCAGCAATGCCACGCCGCGCGTCGCCATCTACGACCTCAGGAAGAAGGATTCGCCCATGGTCGGGGAGCTGGTCGTTAATGGCGACGTGCGATGTCTCGAGCTGGACCGCTCCGGGCTGTTCTTGGCCATTGCGACTTCGACCAATGTCATGGTCTACCATTACCTTAAGAGCGAGAAGAGGTGGCAGGAGGTGCTGGAGTACAAAGAGCAGGCTCAAGCCCTGCACTGGGGGGACAAGGCCAAGAGTCTGGTCATCCTGGACGACCAGGGAGGGCTGTCCATGGCCGGCTCGAAACCCTGGAGCGCATAGTGGCGTGTGGTGCGCAAACAGTCCTCCTGATTGGGGGAACTCGGGAGGTGGAAGGGACATTGGGGGAGACACCTGGCTTGGTACAGTGCTACTTCTAGGCATGTGGCAACGTTGTACTACTATCCGCTTACGACCTAGAGACCCGTGAGGGACACACTTGATAATACCTAAGGAATATCACTATGGATTCCCTTGGACTGTTATCCGATGGTTGTGAATGTGCTGGGGTTTCAAGCATGCAATTCTGTTGATGGAGCTGCATCCATCATTGGACGCAGATGCACCAGCTGCAAGCGCTGGCAGCTGGCAGCGGGACGAGGCTCGGGCTTAGCAAGCTCCGATCGATGACGCCACAGCTTGCTGACAGCTGTCCGGGGGCGGCAAAATACGCAGGTTGCCCAAACGCCGGCCCTGGGAGACATAAACGCCGATGTGTGCTTGCATTGCAGCCCGCCGGTGGATGCGAAGCACAACACGGAGCCGCATCTTCCTCCTTTCATCAGTCAAACACCGTAAAGCTGCTGCTGTGGCCTGCTCGCACCGCTGCACACAGCAAGGAGCTTGACGAAGAAAACCTGGTGAGTTTGCCAAGGCAGTAATAAATGCGCCCACTACCCCCTGATCCTCCTGTCCTGGTTGTTGTTTCGCCGTTTGTTCGGTGTCCCGGATTCGAGGTTGGGGCTTTCACTCGCTGTTTCGCCACGCGGCAAAGAGTCTAACAGTGTTCGAAACAAAGGCATTTACTAATCTTGCCGTTTGGGGCGTAAAGCGGAAAGCTAGAACGTGGAGCTGGAAACCTTCTCCACCGGGAATAGGGCAACTTCGTCACGCCAAGTTGCCGGGGCGTCGTGCAGCGAAATGTGGTGAATGCTTCTCTCGGTTACGCAATGGGTGACTTCATTCTCGACTTCTTTGACGGAGGATTCGACTACGACTACCACTACGACCACGACTTGCAGAGGGACCTGGACATCGAGCTGGGCAACGATTACCAGGACGGTCCGTTTGCCCCCTTGGCGGACCCTGTCGGCCTCATCCCCGGCTACGGCTTCGACGTCGACGACGATTACGATTACGACATAGAATACCACGCCGGTTCCGAGCACGGCGGTGACCTGAGCGGCAGCATCGATTCGGACGAGCAGAGCTTACGCTCCGAGAGCAGCGTGTCGGATAGTATAGACGAGAGCGAAGACAGCGATCCCAGCAGCGACGACCACGGCAGCGAAGAGGAGGCGGTGCTGGAGCACTACGGCATACCCTTTCAGGGCGACCAACATATCTCTGACGAAGAGTCTGAGGAGACCGATTACGGAAGTCTGCCTTCTTCGGTCAACGAGCAGGTCGAGGACCACTCCCAAGACGAAGAGGACTCTCAAGCCTCTGAAGACGAGGTCCGGCCCCCGGGCGGCCTGCAGTGGAATCCCCTTGCTGGAGCCGAGGCTGGACAAGAAGAAGAGGGAGAAGAAGAACTGCTTGCCCGCCTCGAGGTTCTCCACGAAATCCACCAGGAGCTTGCCGACCACTTCACAGACGAAGAAGTTTTTGACGATCTTGACGACGACGACGACGACGACGACGACGACGACGAAGTCAGAGCGAGACGTTACGACGGCTTCGACCTTGACAGTTCTTCCGAAGGACTGGAGTCTTCGGACGAAGATTCGTCGGGGAGCCGTTCGCAGGACGGAGCCAGCCGCCTTTACTCGGACGACGAGGCGTCATCATCTGATCACTCTGCCGGCAGCTCCAGACCTTCGTCTGCTTCACCTTCCGAGGGACCGTTCATTCCCCCCTCACCTCCTCTAGCCTTCTACCCCGACCTACCTCGGGGGTTCGACGCTTTTCGTGACGAATTCGCCGCCCACCAGCTCGAACAACAAAGGTTGCAGGAGGAGCTTCGCCGACTGCGACAGGCGCACCTTCGAATCCCACACCCGCACCCGCGCCCTATACGAAGGGCAGAAGTCCCCAACGGTATCGACTACTTCCTCGACCGGCTTCCAGCGCCTCACCGCGACGCGCACGGCTTGATTGCGCAGATGGAGTTGGATCTGGAACGTGGTAGACACCAGAGGCGCCGGGGCGCAGCTTCACCCGCTGTTGCCCCACGTCGGCCCCAACAACAACAGCAGCAGCAGCAGCAGCAGCAACAACAACAAAGTGACGCACCGGCGGTTATCGACTTGACCGGCGATGACTCGGACAACGAAGTTCTCGCTCTACCAGACGCACCTCGCTTCAACGGCAGGGACGCCAACCCTTTCGCACCCCGCGACCAGGCCCGCAACAACCCGCGCCGCAACAACCCAGTCCGCCGAGCACCGTCATTCGCCCGCAGCGACGGCAGCTTCCTCGGCCCAGCCGGCGCCCCCCCCGTAATCGACCTCACAGAAGACGACGCACACGAGGAGGCCTCTCCGCCACCAGCACCACCACGGGCCTTCCCGCACAGACTCCCGGGCCGCGACGGACTAGTCGACCGCGTCCTCCGAGCCGAAGCCCTGCGAACCGCCAACATGAACGCCCTCTTCCGACAGATCGGCATGCCAGACCTGCTGCACAACATGCGCATCGCCCTCGGCGGCGGCCAGGGGGAAGCCGAGGTGCAGTTCATCGGCGAGAACCTCCGCCCGGACCACCCGTTCGCGGCGGCAGCGGCAGCAAACTTCCCCGCGCTCGAGAACCCGCTCGCCGACAACCCGGTCGAGTTCAACTACGGCGCCAACGGCTTCGGCGGCATCAACGACCACCAGCCGCCCGCCGCGGCGCGGCCCAAGCCGGTGCACATCGCCCCACCGGCGGCGCGCGACGGGTTCACGCGCGACACGGGCGAGGAGACGGTCGTGGTCTGCCCCAGCTGCGGGGAGGAGCTCGAGTACGACCCGGACGACGAGAACGGCGGCCGGCCGCCGCCCGCGAAGAGGGCGCGCACGACGACGAGGAAGGACAGGGAGGAGCACCACTTCTGGGCCGTCAAGGCTTGCGGACATGTGAGTTTTTGCCGCCTCTCTCTCCCCGTGAACGTCTCTGCCCACTGGTACTAACCTCTCTGTTTTTAACTCGTCAGGTCTACTGCCGGTCGTGCTACGAGAACCGCCGCCCGACGCTGAAGAACGGCCGCACCACCAACTTCGGGGTCGCCGAGAAGAAGCTGCTCTGCGCCGTAGACGAGTGTACCTCGGACGTGACGAACAAGACGGCTTGGGTGGGCATCTTTTTGTGACTTGGAGGGATCCTTTTTTCCCGTATACGCGAAGGGTGGAGCGACTCGGTTTAGCATACCTCTTTTCTGCGTCGTCGTCATCGTCGTCGCCGCCACTTCAGATCCCTACCTGGGGTGTGCTTGTCTTTCCAGCGTCTTCGCTCTGCTTTTTTCTCTCTCCATTTTCTTTCCTTTTTCTTATGCATTGGCCTGAGTAGGGAATGCATTGCTAGGCGTTGGGGGAAGGGGAGGAAGGGGATACGGCTCTTATGCCTATGGCTTTATGGCTCTCATTAGAACGCGAGGGGTAGGACGGGACAGCACATGGCATGTTGCACTAGGAAGCGGCTGGCTCTGGCTTCTCCCTCCTCCTGCGTTGGTATGGCTGGGAGATGGGTCATTTCTCCCTCTCTTTTTCTGCATTATTGGAGGAGTTGTATCCATGGTTGGTTCGATGACACACCCGACACACAAATACAAGTGGAACGGACATATATGCCTGTATGTTATATTATGCAGGTATTACCAGCAACCAAGACACCCTCAAGCTATAATCCCTTTACACATACACGGCCTTCTGTTTCCCCAGACAAGATTAATCCGACGTTGTGGTCCCCCTGTTGACGGTAATGTACAAGTTCCCTTCCCTTTTTTACCCCCCTTGCCGCGTTATGTTGATGTTGTTGCATGTCATCCTTCCCAGCTAGGTTACCCATTTGAAATTTCCAGATGCCCTTTCCCCCCCCCCCCCGCGAAGTCCCTCCCCTTGTTGGACTGATTGAACTGATTTGTTTGATTTGAAGCAAGCTAATAGTACACCCCGCCGTAGTAGTAGACGGAGATGGTGGCCGAGAATGATACATAGGCCGTCGCGGTGCCGGTGCCGCCCGGGGTGGTGGTGGTGGTGGTGGTGTATCCGTAGGGCACCGAGAAGACGCTTGTTGCGTGGCAGGCGACTCCGCCCGGCCAATAGGTCGTGGCGTGGCCCCGGAAGCCGGCGCGCCTCGTGTGCCGGGTCGGGATGGAGGTTGATGGCTCGGGGCGGTGGATGTCGTTGCGGCGGATGATGGCGGTGTTGCTGGTGTTGCTGGAGGTGGTGGTGCCGTTACGGGTGTCGTTCGTGGCGCCGCGGCGGGTGGGGGGCGTGAAGGTGTCCAGTCGGTTCAGAACGGCGGCACCGTGCTGGGCGGCTGGGGATTGGGTCGTTAGCATGCCGTCTCGGTCTGGGGGTGTGTGTGGGAGGACTGGTGTTTTACTTACCTGGGGTCTGGGGGCGCACGATGGTCTGGGTGGTGTGGTCCCGAGTAACTGGACCTGGACCTGGTTAGTATCACCAGTTACCCTTTTCGGTCTGGAAAGAGAGGCTCTCTGCTGGCGGCTTACCTCCGACCCGGTGCTTAGTCTCGGCATCCTGCTTCTCCTTCTGGATGGCTTGGGTTTTCGTCCTGGTAAGCAAGGCCTTCTCCAATCAGTCCTCTACGGCGGATGATGATGGCTTACCTCCGTTGTGAACTGTGGCCTCGGCCTTGGCCGCCTCGAGCTGAGCGGCTGCTGCGGTCTTCAGGCAGCGGAGGGCGGGCTTGTGGCGGAGGGGAGGAGGGTCCTGGAAGGCCAGGCCCTGGTCCAGGATGCTGGCGTGGACGGTGGCCATTGTGGAGGCGGTGGCTGGGTCTTTGCAACTGATGGTGGGACAAAGTAGGGATTTGAATGCGGCGCCAAGAGGACAGGCACCAGGAGGTTCTTTTGAGAAGGATGCTTGTCTGTCAGGATGTCTGCTTGGTCTGTATCACAACAACGATGCGTATTCTGTGTGCAGAGAAAGCTCTGGAAAGAGTTTGGGGTCGTGAACGAGGGAGGGCAATGAAGAAAGAGACACAGAGAAGGAAACCTTCCTCCAAGAAGCACCTTTTGAGAGGTGAGTGAGGGTGTCGATGCCATCGGAGCGCGTGAGTGGCCGGCTTCAGGGGCTTGTATGCGTGTTTACGGAGACCGCGTCGAGCTAGACGGGGATGGTGAGTGAGGCTTCAAAAACATGGAAAGAACATCTGGGGATAGGAGAAACTGACTACGGCTTATGGGCTCATCTCAGGAGATATTCCATGGATTCAAAAGCTCTGCGCATTGCATGGATTGGTCATGGGAGACGCGCGATGGGTCAGGGCCACCTACACTCTGAGGACAACCATACTTGGTCCTGACATGGACCGATGGGGGCCTTGTGCTTGTTTGGGACGACGGTATGGAAGCACAACTCTACCTCGCCTTGCAGAGCATGCTGATATGAAATAGCAGCGACGTCCCTGATCCCTGAAGTTAGGTACTGTAGATTCTGCATGCAGGCCACCATCCAGGCTGCCGGTGCAAAGGCCTGGGTGACCGTTTGACGATGGCATTGAAGCCTATCTTCAGGTATCTGCCACTCAAAGCTTGGACAGAAGGCGACCTTCTTTCGGTCTCACGCTAGGTAAAGGACGAACACCATGTGAAGTCGTTCACATTCAGCCATCAGGAGTGTGCACAAGGCTTTGAATGCATGTCAACTTCGAACCAGCAACGCTAAAGTACATGCATGCTGAGGCAACCATTTAGTCTCCAAAATGCTTTGCTTGTGTGCAGTGGTATCAAGAATCTTATCCTGGTTCAAGTCGTCCAATTTCCACTCGCAGCCCAAAACGCCCCTTTGAACCCCAGGACTGCCGATACTTAGGTAACTCCTCTTGCAATAGACATGGTATCTCCCTGATCCACAGCGCATCAACTATGGTCGCCACGCCTCATAACTCCAGCCAGACTTAAGTGCATAACAGGTCGATCCAAGTCCATACTACGGCTTGGGAAGCGCCTGCCGCCAGGCGTCCTCGGATTTGCCACGTTCACCCTCCCGCCACGGTGTATCCGCGCCGGGTGGTCGTCGCCGCTGTCGCTGTCGGAGTCGTCCTCCTCCACGTTCGCAGTTCCGCCTATGCGGCGGTTCAGGTAATCCCCGCCCTCCGTCTCGGTCTCTGCGCCCTCAGAGCCTGGACTTTCCTGGGAGAGGATGTTGTCCGCGTTGCTCGACATGCCGAGGTCGTTTGCATGACCGAGCACCGCGGGGTGCACGTCGTGCACGTGCTCCGGGTCTTCGTAGTCAGCCAAGCGCGAGAAGTAATCCGCCAGACCATCGACGCTGGGCGTCCCGACGATGACGTCGTAGTTGGGCGGCGGCGTGGCCGACTCTGGGAGTGGCGGCGGCGGGTCGTCGGCGTCAAAGGACGGCGGGTCGTACGACGGGTAGCGTAGGAGCTCCATGGGACGATGCTGTATGACGGGGCTCTGGGGTCGAGGGCCGACAGTTTCCTGGTTCCACACCCGTTGCAGGGGCGACGAAGTGCTGGTGGGCGTGCCCGGTTGCAGGTGCGCGGCCTGGGGAGCTATAGGCAATGCCGACGAGTTGACGCGATCGAGCGAGCCTCGAGGGTCCGGACTCCCTTGGCTGACGCTCATCGCCAACGTGCCGGTTGAGCTTGCGGGGCTCGTATTCCGGGAAATGAACTGGGCGTCGGGGCAACCACACGTCGTCTGGAGCTGCTGACCACCGTTGGGTCTATCGCGGCCGCAGTACTGTGGCAGTGCCGTGTTCGCCTGCGTGGCGCGGCAGTCCAGCACGGTAAAGGGACTGTCTATGCTGATCTCAAAGTGACGCCGCCGTTTGCCTGTCGGATCTTCAGGGTCGGTGCGAGATATCCTCATCACCAGCTGCACATCCCCGTGCGTGAGTCAAGTGAACTAGGCCTGTGGCAAAAAGGGGAAGCTGATCATACCTTGATCCAGTGATAGACATTGACGTTCTTCCAGCTGCAGTCGGGATGGAGTTTCATCGACTTGTCTTTCGCCATCATCTCGCACGTCGGGATCTGGACGTTCATCTCCATCTCCGTGCTTCCCCAGAAAGTCTCGAGTCCAAGATCGAGATCGCCCAGTAGGTTCTCCGTCGGCTCCGGCAGGGGCTCTGGTGCCCTGTGATTTCTCGCCGCCTCGATTAATCTTCGTCTCTCGGCCATCCGCCTCGCCTCTTCTCGTTGCTCAGGCGACAGCTCGCCTCCGCTCACAATCCTGACCTCACTGGCCTGGTACTGGGGGTCTAGTGGCTTTCCGGCCGTTTTCTCGAGGAGCAAAATCTTCCTACCTGGATCTTTCCTCGTCACCCGCCGGTCGTTCGTCCAGTACTCGATGCTCTCCGTCACAAACACCTTAAGTTTGTGGATCTGCACCTTCGCCAAGGGCGTGAGCTTGAAGGCGATGGGGATCTTGGCGCCTATCGGAAAGCTCTTGCCCGATATCATAATGTCGTAATGCATCTGGTCCTCCCACTGCCTCGATATTGATATTGGTTCGCTCATCTCCAGGGAAAGCTGGTCGGGGATTCGAACAACCGCTATCTCCTTGGCGCCGTGCAGGTTGGGCTTGAACGCTCCCGCGCGCTCGATCGTGGCCTCCAGCTCCCACTTGACATGGCCGTACTGCAATTTCGTCGTCTCTAGCTGGTGATGATCTATCGGCAACTCGAAGGAATAGTCGTATGTTCCAGGGTAGAAAACCTTGTACCCTTTCGCCTGTGCATGGTTCGCAACCGGGTTGTCGCCCTTCCCGAAACTGCGCGAGTTCACCGACTGGAGCGACAACCGCTTGAGCTCCCTGGCCGAGAGGTTGCTGGAGTTCCGGGGTCTCGTCGTCGTATGTAGCGAGGTGACCGAGCCGTTGGTGGACATCGGGTTCTTGAGATGTGTGCCGTTGCTGCCGTTTCCCTTCAACTGGAAGGTACACTGGTTTCCAAACTCCGTTGCCCACATGCCCTCGTGCATCGCATGGAAGAATACCAGAGACTGGGCGCGTAGCGTCTCCTCTTCAAACATGTCGACCTTGAGAGGGGGAATGCCTTCCGGCCACTCGGTCCTAGCCTTTCCGGTCAACTTGAGAGTGATTGCCTTGACCTTGACGTTCTTGGAGACCGATAATTGTAGCTTTCCGCGGAGTAAGGCTGATGCGTTGGGGGATTCTCGCCGCTCGTTGCCGTCGTGGTCGAACCCGGTCAAGAAAACATTGGGCTCGGCGAGTAATATCGAACATGATACGCCACTTCCAGAGGCGACCGGCTTATCGACCTCTGTGACTGAAGAGCTGACCATGCTCTTGGCCGACCGGACCGACATCAAACTGCTGCGGTAGGGCGCAGTCGAGGTGACTAGTTGGGGCCTCAGGTGGTCAGTCATTGTGGGTGGAACGCGGACCATTGCGCGGTCCTGGGCTGGATCCGGACACTCGGATCCAAATGCGTGCCGCTCCGATTCTGTCGAGTTCGAGGAGCCCAGCCTAGAGGTCGGCGAACGAGTGTCGGATTGCGCGGCACTCGCTTCTGATACAGAAGTCGGATTGCTCTTCGACCTTGGACGTATGGAAAGCAACCCCAGAAGCTTCCCAACGGCACTGCTTGGGCAGTCACCAACGACGGGCAATGACCTCCTGCGGTGTCCGCCCAGATCAAGGCCCAGGAGATGATGATGATGCCCTTCTTCTTCTCCTGCTTTCTCACGTTTACCCTCCTCCTTCTTCTTCTTCTTCTTCCTGTCTCTCGGTCGAGTTTTCCTCGGTGCGGAGAGTAGAGCCGGCAGTCGAAGGTCTAGAGGGACGTAGCCCGGTGGGTAGGTCACAATGTGAATGGACTGAGGCCTTCGTTGCCGGGGCCGTATCCTCGGGGCAGGAAAGGCGGGAGGAGCGGCTGCACGAAACCTCCTCTCACAGCGACTCCTCGGGGTGTAGTAGACGTGCCCACGCGTGGATGAGCAGATCTGGCCAGGGCGTTGCCTGTCACCAGGACCTATAATGTCCATGATGTCTTTGATTAGACAGCTGCGCAAGCAGAAGCGAGAGAGATTCGACGAGAGATGAAAGAAGGGGCACGAGCGAGTGATGACGAACAAAGACAAAGCGGGACACTGCTGGAGATGTCGGGTCCCAAAGACATGCCGACACTTGGAATGTGTACAGGTATGAAGGGTAGCAACGTCTGGGCTGTTGCTGTGTGGTGATGTCGACCACCAATGTGATCCAGCGTATTGCCAACAGGCGAAGGTTGGGTCAAAGGTAAGGACAGGCGGTGCAGAGGATAGGTCTGATACGGGATCCAGCCATGCCGGCAGAGGTTTTGATAGGTGTTCTGAGGAGAGGAAGACATGGGGCTAAGGTGTGTCACAAGGTGTCCGTGATCTGATGCTGCTGTCTCCGGCGAGGCCGGAGGGCCCCCGGAACGGACGGGGGAAGGTGCGCTCTGGATCCCAACGCTGAGACGTTGGAGTCACGACTCAGGTCCAACTGAGGCCGATCGTGGGTCCAGCACAGCAAGGAGACACCCCGCACACAATTGAGAGACAGCTCAGGTGATGCCAAGGCAGTATACGTCTGTCTCATTGAAAATGTGTTCGAGACAGACCGAGAGTAAGGGCAAGAGAGACCGACATGTGAAAGTGCAACTTGAAGAGCACAGGCAGGGCAGACTATAAAGTACAGAGCCACCGCCAAAAGGAGACGAAAACAAGAAACTGGAACATGGGACAACACAAGAACGGAAAGGAAGCCACGTACCTTGCATTCAACCCTCGAGTCCAATAGTTTTAGGGGCAGAGGTAAATAGCCAGGCTCGTTCCTCGCTCATAGCACCTTCCGATATTATCGACACACGGTATAGCGAGGCGTTGCACAGGACATGCAACAAAATACCTGTTCTGGAGGGGGGTGTGTGTGTCAGTGTGTGTGTGTGTCTGGGTATAGTGGTTGTTGTTGTCTTTCAGCTGATGACGAGGGAACAACCTTGGAAGACGCGGGATGCGGAGAAGGTAGTATATGGCAAGTTCCAGCTTTGTAGGGGTTGATTACAGCAAGCATGCGCGTGACCGTCGACGCGTAAAGTGAGTAATGACTTTGAACTCGGTATTATATCGCAATTGCGGCAATGCCCTCCTTCTTCGACGTGGGTACCTTCCTTAGTTTTTGACCGCAAGTGACGAGACGCATGGGCTGACTGTCAGTCGCGAATGCTGCTCGGGAAGGGACCTCCGGGCGACCCGGGTCGATCTCGGGTTGATTCGTGGGTAGTTCTGCTCTCCTTCTCAGCCACTCACGGAGTCCCGGAGCTGCCGTGTGTCGCCGGCGATTGAACAGAAGCTTGGGACGGATGTCAATAACACGTCTCTGGCCACAAACAAGCGCAGCACAAAAGACGGTTGATTAAATGAGCAAAGTAGAGTTGTCTGCGAGAAGACACCACCCCGCGATGATCTCGAAGTAAGGTAGAGGCTAGAGAGCATGGAAGGACGGAAACGACCAGACGATCTGCGACGTGGGGCTCCACACAGCGACATGATGATGTATTTGAGACGACTGCAATCCCTGCACCCCGCTATTATACGCCCATTAAGCTCGATCTTGGGAACTTTCCAAGGTGGGATGCAGGGCAGAACAGTGGCCCTGCTTTTGTCGACGCTAGCGCCACCAAAACTGGCACAACCTGCGCCTGCAGGTTCCCCTGAAATCAAGGTTCAGTCATCGTTTCGACGCAGAATGCAAGATTAAGATCATTCTTTAAAACCTGTGTCTGCAACCTATGCATGTCCACGTGTATATCGGTCAAGACTTGACTGA
>Ga0209127_100331_pt1 | contig 16454 bp, 21 predicted proteins | sample LakSupMetagenome_FD_187469 | JGI IMG/M metagenome (GOLD analysis project Ga0209127, IMG submission 187469) | Freshwater microbial communities from Lake Superior, Canada - Sta WM archaea (SPAdes) (version 2) | ecosystem: Environmental > Aquatic > Freshwater > Lake | place: Lake Superior, Canada...
GTCTTGACCTCCGGCGCCAACAGACGCATGTCGCTTGACGCCCCAGGACCAGCGGGATTCGCGGCGCTCGTTTCATCACTGTCCAGGGCTTCCTCCAGGCGCTTCACTAACTGAACGATCTCTTCTCTCGTGAGCCTATGTGCGGCCTTGTCCTTTGACACCACTCGTAGTACCAAGTACTCTTTCTGTTTCTCTCTGGGTGTATACTGTTCCTCCGAGCCGATGGTGTCAGCTTCCACACCAACAGTGGAGCCTACAGCAACCCGAGTATTTTCCAGTGCTGATTCCATATCAAGCCGGTACGAGCGGCGGATGGGGTGGATGGAAGAGTTGATGCTGAAGAGACTCTCCAGAGTGATCCCGACATCTGCCAAAGCCGAGTCGATTGCGGCATCGACGCGTTCTCCGGCCATTGCTGAAGGAGTCGGCGCAGTACCAGAGCTTTCGGTAACGTCTGCATCAGTGGTAACTGTTTCTTCGTCCTCAAGGCTCATGGCCAGGACACTCCACCTCTGAATGGCGATATCCACTAGGCTGCCAGTGCCGAGGGCTGCCAGCAGGACTCGTCTCGATCTTGAGAACGATTGTTCTGCATTGCTGGGATCAGAGTTACGGATCGCCCTGAAGATGTTCTCCAGTGCGACTGCAACGTTGGCCAGACTCCTTGCAACGAACATGGCGACGACTTCGTGCCTCTCAGGATCTGCTTCGAGTATCTGGTCCATGACACGCTCTCGCGAACCCCAGACGCCAAGCGACCAAAGCTCAAACCGTGCTAAGAGTCCCGATATCCATGGTTCAACTCGGCCGAGTCTCGGGTGGACGTAGAGCTCCATCATAGCCTCTTCACACATGCGACTTAACGACGACAGTGGAATGTCCGGCGACCCGCGTTCTTGTTGCGATAACGGCTGATTTTGCGGTCCCTCGTCTGCGTAGTCGGGCAAAGAAGTCGCCTCCAGGGATGGACGGTCCGTAGCCATTGTTGCTCGGGAGATGGTGGGAGCCGCCGAACTCTGCTGTTCCGTCGTGCGTGGAGTATAACCAGGCAATGTCTCCCCAAGGAGTTTCAACGCACGCGTCATTGCCTCGATGGAGCTCATGAGTTGCTTCAGTTCCTCGAAGCCTCCCCTATCAAATTTCAAACGGTTGGCAACGGATCGGAGCGTGGATCCTCCCTCCTCCGGCAGGAGACGTCGAAGAGAATTGTCCATCATCGCATGGGAGATCTTGAGCTGGGCAAGCAGACTCTCAAAGTTCTTGATATTTTCTGGCGATAGAGGGCGGCCTGATGTCTCTATATGTGTCGAGAGTGCTATCATGGATTGCTTCTCTGCAAACATGCGCCAGTACAGCTCATCGTATCTGTCGTCCTTGAGGCTCTTGGAAGCATTCGAGAGACTGATAATGACCTTGGCAAAACTGTTTGCAAGCTGCGCAATAGCTAACACTGCGGCTGCGATGCCGACAACTTCCGACATGTCGGTATATTGTCCATCTACCAGCTTGATACGGCAACCTCTTGAAGGTACTTCTCGAGGTGATACTCTCACGGTCTTATATCTGAGCCGTCAATTCCCAAGGGAGCCTTTTCCAATTGATTCTTCGGTTGGTGAGTTATGCGGTGTCGATTCAGCTCTTTGCCCCCGTCCAATGGCCTCGTCCGTCTAGCCACTGAGGCGCAACCATCAGTCGAGCTGCATGCCGCAGAGCCGATGGGGCTGCAGCCGAAAGCCTCGTCCTTCTGGTGCACTTTGCCTGGAATTTGCGCAGTCAAGAGATCGCCGGTGGCCTGACTGTCACTTCGGATCTCAGTTTGAGTTCTAACCCGGCTCTTAACCCAGCAGCAGCTTGACGTTTCCAGCTTTTCTGCGATCTCAGTCGGTCCCAAATTCCGTCAAAGTCACATCCTCGAGTCACCATGTACACGGATCCATTGACGCCGTCGGCTTTGAGACTGTTACTGCCGCTCTTCCAAGCATGCGAGAAAGTCTACAATACATGGCAGCTTACTCAGATGTTTGGCAATGATCTGTATAACCTCGAGTCTATGCTGAACGCCCAGTACTCTCGCTCATCGCAGATCGGATCGAGGCGACGAGATCAGCTGGTGCACCCACCAGACCCGAATGACGATTTCCATCCTGCCACTTCGGCAATCCATGCCTTGCTACTGTCCGTGGACAGTAATCTCAAGGATACGGAAAAGTTCATCCATGATGTCACAAGTAAGCAGTCAATACCTCGCGGTATGAGAATGATAGATCGAGCGGCAGACGCTGACTAGCTGTAGGGACGCGAAGAAGGTTACAAAAGCGACAACCCGTAGCTCAAAGCGCTGTGTCTGAGGCGCCGTCTGGGGCCATAACTCCAACACCACACGCCATTCCAGACACTCAGTTAGCGATAACCTCTGCTTCCGGACCGTCAAACCAGACCCTGTCATCAAGCAGAGTCCCAATAACAAGCCTGGCCCCATCGACAAGCCTGACTCCATCAACAAGCCTGACTCCATCAACGAGCCTGACTCCGTTGTCCAGCAGTGCTGCATCAACAGTGACAACACTTGCTACTACAATCTCGTCCGCCACAGGACACGCGCCACCGGCAACGACGCCATCGAAGGGTAATGAAGAGAACCCGGGACGAAAAGAGAAAAGAAGTCTGCTCCAGAGACTCAGACACCCCCGTCTATTGAGAAAGCGACAACAACAGGTGCCAAGATCAGAAGCTGCGGCGACGCAGCAGGTTCTGGCACGTTCCATATCAGAGGGCGCGGGCACGGCGCAGGTCACAGCAACTTCAGAGGACTTCGGCCGGTGTATCGGCAATGACAAGAAGCTCGAATGGGCCCTTGCTGACAAAAAGAAGCTCGAAGGCTATCACGGAGTTGACCAAGCTCATCGATGCATTGGACCATCGGACGAGAGAGAAAGCTGGCCTGGGGGTAGTTTTGTCCTCATCAGCCGAGAAAAGCAGGGAGGACTTGCTGCGAGATACGGTAGCCAAGACTCAGAGTGCCCTGGACCGCCTGCACCGGTCACTGAAACACATGAACCGCAAAGGTTTCCGGTCTGCTTTACAGCTTACGGACGACTATGAGACGCTGGGCAGACTGTTCACCCAGCAGCACTATTACCTCTGCCTTGACGAGACTTCGTTTTTCTATTTCAATCTTCAACGTCATCCATTGCAAGCTCCTGGTGCACCTATCATGGAGCACCTGAACCCCTGGGCGTCATCTCTTTTTGTGGCAGAGTCGTCCATGGCCATCTCGAAGTTTCCTCGTCGTCTTGATCAGGACGATCACGCAGTGGACCTCGAACAAAGCAAGAAAGCATCCAACAAGCCAGCCGCGAAGATCTTCGAAAGGTGGGGCGGCGTGTTCCGCCCTGCCACCAACGAACAGGGCGACATGGACGTGCATTGGCTATTCCGGGACCTCGCTCATCGATGGACAAGCCAAGTCACGCTTGCGGAGGCCCTGCGTTCGGGCATGCTGGCTACAACCATGACCATAAGCCAGAGAATACGGCTTGCTCTTATGATGGGGCACGCGTACCTTTATCTGGCTAGGGTCAAGGCGATGTGCCGGCCCATCACGCTCGAGAGGTTGCGGTATTACGCCCTGGACGGAGAAGACAAGGACGTGGAACAGTTTGATCCCCTGGTCTCCGTACCCTACATCGATTTCGGCTACGGACAAGCTCAAGACGTCGTCATCGGGGCTGCACAGCAGCTCACTTCCTTGAACACCCATCATCGATCTCGGCATTGCGCTCCTACAAATTGGACAGTGCTTATTACACGAATACGATAGCCGCGCAGCGTCTGAGCTGGCAGAGGCTCGAACGTGGGCGCAGTCCAGTCTCAAATATGTGGACTACACGCTTCCTGTGGACTTCACCGAGATTGTCCACGACTGCATCGAACATGAACAAGACCCTATTCCGGGTCAGTACGAGAAGAACTTGGAGGCCGAGACCGAGTTCTTGTTAGACAAGGTTAGGAGGCTTCAGCGTCTCCAGAGCAGATTTCATCCCGCAGGCAGAGCTGGGCCAATGGTGCCAGTCGTTTGGAAGTGACGACTGGACTGGAAGAGTGGGAGCGGGCGCTCGTAGGGTATCAATAATCAATCTCGAGATGGCACCGCGGTCCTTTTACTGATAGCAATGGACATGCATTGTGCCTTCCATCGTCGCCTCATTAGGAGACTATCTGGCAGTTGTGACACGAACTCTACAACAGCAAGACGGGTTTTCGCCGTGCCATACCGTGATCCCACGTCCAGCAAGCCGTACCCCGAGATCGGATGCTAGCCTTATTCCGAATCCAATTCTAGGCGAAGATGCATACTGTATGCACAATAGCCATATCACATGCATCAATTGATGTCCAAAGTGGAGGCACGCAGGCACAAGCGAAAGAAAGCGTCCTTAGCGTGGTTGCCTTATTTGTTCATTGGAACGCTTGTCTCCTTTGTGTTCAAGTTTGTGTTGCTGCAAGCTCATCAAACTGCATGCAGATCGCTGAACGCCTATAAGACTCGAGAATGTGAAATGTTCCCAACAAGATTGCAGGCGGCTAAACCAGACATTCAATGTGCATGACAACATTGCAAGACGCCAACTGCCGCCCATAGCGCCCAACGTCGTGACGCAAAACCCCACAAACCTCGGTGAGCCGTGCGCCTACACACCGAAATGCGAGTCAGTTGGTGATACTGGGACAGTTGGTTGCATCACATTGCTGTAATCAAGCTCATCCCAGCGCTCACTCTGGGATCCAAAGGTATCTATCACGGACGAAAGCCTCCCAGCGCCCGGTTGCGGCTGAGCAATCAAAGGCAACACACCTTCCCTCGGCAATTTATCTTGTCCGAAGCCAATCGGCACTGTTGCCATGACGAGGCTCCAAAGTGTTCGAAAGCACCCCTCAACTTCAACCGTTCGGACCGTGTGTTCGAGTACGAGGCTCTGTGCCACCAACCCCCTCCCCCCTCCAAATCTGCATGGCCGTGTTTCAACCGTTGCAATGGGCCGCCCCGACTTAGGCAGGCCAAGGCAGACGCCAGGCCAACACTTTGGTCACTGGTCCTGTTCTCGGATATGCAGTTCTCCCTGTTCTATATGCAGATCAATGCATGTTGGAAACCAGCATTTACGCCTGGCCACACAGTAAAAGGGGCCGAAAGGCAACCGGAGGCGTCTAAGACCGGTTTCAGGAAGGACGAGACTTGAGGTAGGCGTTCTGCGGGGATCAATATTTTGACGCAATACTGTCGTCACGGCATGTCTCGGCCTTCACTTCTCGGCGAGGATCGGGTGGACAACACCATCGCGTTATCGCCGCGTGCAGACGCCTTGACGACTGCGCCGGTGCCCGGAGACGATTGTAGGAGATGTGCAATGGCTGAAGACCTGGAGCCAGGCTCAAGGGAAAGGCAGATAGCCTCGCTTGTATGGTGCAAAAGTCTATGCATCTCTCTCTCGCGGCAATGACAAGGCAGTGCAAATGGTCGTCATGCTCCCAGAGTTGACTGGGGCGGGGGCTGTGACTTGGCGTCGAACGCAATCTCACAGAGAGCGGTCTGGCTGGATATCGGCCTCAAAGTGCACATTCCATTGGGCCAGGAACGGTCGGACCAATTAACCTTCGCGCAGCCTGTTACTGACCTAGTGAATACACGTGGAGTATCCCAGCTTGTTGCCTCTGTTTCAAGCGACTTAATAGAGATAGAGCTTCCGCTCCGAGGACGCATACTGAACATATAAGAACGAAAGAGATCACGCCCGCCGCGTCAGTCTACGATGGTGATATACAACATGCGGAAGGATTCCGACAGTCTCGGCCCATTTTGGTGACCGTACGACGATGTGGAAGCCCCTAGGTATATCTTCAGTCTTTCGGAGCGAAAACTATACGATGCTGCATGCTCAACCCAGCGACGGGGGGAGGTCTGTTGCAGCACCTGAATTCTCTCTCTATCTCAATAACTATACAACATGATACAGTAAAGATACCGCCATCTGCCCCAGCGGTAGATCCACCCAAGTTTTCGAACATGTTGCAGTAACGCCAGTCACCTTTGTGACTCCAAGGAGCCCGTATTGTGGGAGATCACTCACTGCCTCGGGACAAATTTTTCGCTGACGGATGTCAGAATGCCCTATACGCATGGCCTTAACTCGTCCAAGAATTGGGAGGCGTCGTCTCACCGGGTCTCGATGACGCAGCCGTCATGCGTAACCTCTAAGCATCATCTCACCCACTGCTCCAAAGCCCAGAAGCCGCGGTTGCTCACCGGGTCGTCGAATGAGGCGACTCAAATTCACCTCGGGGGCATCAAGCCACATCGTCGTTATGGCCAGTGTTGTTCCTCTACCCCTGGTAGCCGTGGCTCCTTATCACTCGCTTCTGGCAAAGCGCGGGCTACGAGTCCACATCGTATGTCGGCTTTTCCCTTGTGCACTGAGCTTGGTGGATTCTGTACTTCGTCTGCAGATGGACTGTTCGAGCACGAAATGTGAGCCACTCCTGTCTTTGTCTCATGACGTTGTGCTCGCCGGTCTCACAAAGTGGTTTCTCCGATCCTCATACAGGACGCCGTTACTGCGTAATACAGTGATATGCCTCCAGCAGCTGAGTACGCATATGGCGAGTTTATCTTTTCTATCGTAATACCAGGGGCTTCGCTTCCTTGGTCTCCATGGTCCTGTCGTATTAGGCCGCCAGCTGGAGAAACGGCGGTCTGGAAAGGTTAAGTAGTGATTAGGGCGCAGCTTGCCGAGGAGACCGTACGCAAAGTAGCTTCTGGTCTACCAGAGTGTGTTATAGAGGTGATGACATTGTAAACCTACTTGTTCCCCAGACGAGCATATCAAGGAGATAGCAGGGAATTATAGCTCATGAGAAGATCTAAGCCAGGAGTGAAGCAGCTCTATGAAACAAAGGGGCGTTGCTTGCTATGCTAATGAGACGCTCTTCCTAAGAGGATGATGGGATAGACGACCAATGAAACGATCCTCACATATGGTATCAACTCTGTAGCAGTGACATCTAAACAATATCTGTAGAGGAATGCAGAAGCTCTCTGGTGTGAAACATGTATCCCCGGTCCTAAACCCTGTCTGCGGCCATCTATTCCTATTGTCTGTGTGAGGGATGCGAGCAGTCCTTATCTGTTAGGGTGCCCTTTCTGCCACAAAGGACGTAGTTATTTGTATCGGAGCCCGACTCTCCGCCCTCACTGGAGCTGGAAGGTTGTCGATCCTGTGGTGGACCGTCTCGCTTCTTTTGCTTGTTGAGACGGTCTTCGGACTTTGCCTCCCCTCTGGTACAGGCAGATATCTCCGCTGAGTCTAAAATATTTGTGCGAGGTCTCGGATCGACATTCGTCCCGTCCGTCTTTTGCCCCGAAGTAAGGGAATGAGCGGCGAAACGTAGCGTGGACGGCTTATCGCTCTTGTTGACGGCAGTGGAACTTGAAGCCGCCTGTTGGGAAGGCCCAACACTTTCCAACGTGACGTCTGGCTGGGGATTCTTGGAGTCGAGGTTGAGTTTTGCTTCGCGAGTTTCCTGTGTTGCTGGAGGCGAAATGCGTTTCGCAGATGGATCGGTCGACATGTCTATATGAGATCTTTCTGGATCACCGTGACATTCAAGAATGGTGTCTCTGGAACAACTGATGAGGTTGTGCAATGGCCCTCGGTTTTGACGACGATCCGCGGTGTGCTGGTGTTTGTCCACGGTCTTATCAGGGGAGGAGTGACGATGACGATCTGAGTCGATGATTGTGTTTTATCCGCCATAGAATCACACAGTGGGTCAGAAGTGATGTCCAAACATATTTCATTGCTTCCTACTTTGTGTGGGATGGACGGCTATATGTGTGTTGACTGGAAAACGCGCCACTCCCAGACGCCCCGAGTACTAACATGCTCTGTCGCCTCAATGAAACCTCGGTCCGCAGACGGGAACTCTAAACGCAGCACCACAGCAGGGGATTCAATAGGTGAATAAAAAGGCAGCTAAGGCAACCGAGCTAAGTGTTTGCCTTTCCCGTAGCAAGGTGGATCTATTGGGCAGACTCAGGACTATGACCGTCGTCGACTCGTCCGGCCTGCTGCCATGTGGCCGTTTCTATACGAAAGGGCGTGCGTACTCCAATTCGAGTGAGGCATGGGTGCTCTGTCCTGGAATATAGATCAGGTCCCACGCCTAAGGCCCCATTCGGGTTGACACCGCTCATTCGAAACCAAATGACCATTTTCAGCCTGTAAGCCCCATGTGCAGTTGCCAATCGTTGCAGAGACGGACGTGTCTCAGAAGATGCGAGGAAGTTCGCTGGAAGAGGTCGGATTCTTTGTAAGTTCAGATACCGCTTGTATGCAGTGCAGACCATTTCACCGGGACGGGGTCGAGATGAGACTCCGTCCTTGGGAACCCAGAGTCTCGAGTGCGCCGACATGGCTGAACAGCTCAATGATAGCACGAATGGGTTTATTAGTTATATGCAAATTCCAGGAGAATCTTGACTTGGTGACATGCGTCATTAGATATGGGTTTCCCCCCGAATGTCTCATCCTGCATAAAATAGTCTGCTGCGGCCGACCCTTTTGGGACTGAAGATAGGGAGGAGCTGTACCGTGCCTCCCACACATCAAGTCCCTCCAACTCAAGCCCATACCCGATTCGGCAACTGTGGCCTGTCATGACATGCAGCAGCACCATGCACGCCATATTTGAAGAATGGTTGAGCGGCCCATAGCGCTATCATGGAGGGTTTGCGGTGGAAATGCTCGTGTGGGGTAGACCGATATTGTATGGTTCGGATCCCAGACAGGCGCTCAATTCGTTATTGTCTACTGTACTGTGACACTGTGATTGCGGGAAGTGAATCACGTACTTACACGTGTAGGTAGTCCGATGAGTGCAGGTAAGGAAAAGCGGTTGGGGTCGTAAACAATCCCGACAGTTCAAGATCGGTGTCGCATGGGCCCATCGCTGTCGAATGTCCGCATTCACCCTCAAATCCGGTCACGTTCCGCGTGCTCTACTGCGGCCAACCCGAGCATACGCGTCCCTCGACATTTATGAAGGCATGGAGACGCCCTACGGTAAGATATACATCAGTAACTTAACTACATACTTCGTACTCTTGAGGCCATTTACGGCAAGTCAAGTCCGTGCACCGGCACGGACCTTGCAGCGAGCACATCATTGATCTGCATCAGGTGCCAATTTAGCGTCTATTGCGGGGTTCCTTGCAGCGAGTGACCCGCCTGTATCCACACCTGTCACCATCTCCCCACAGCTTTCGGCCGGTGAAGCCGGGGTCAATCATTGGCGCAAGCTCAAGACAGAGGGCCAGGACGCGCAGAGCCGCATTGAGTGGCGGGACTATAAGTTCTGAACTGATGCGTAGCACCTAAGTCTGCCTTACCCTAGCCTTACCTTCCCAATTCGGCAGCTTAAGCATAGTGGAAGTCGCTACTAGACTTAGACGTGACGTGGCTACAGTGTCAGGCTGCGGTTGACACTATGGAATCATACCTTGGTACACCGCTCACCTACTCACTCACCCACCTACCTCCCTTGGTGAGAATGTCGCTAATCACGCAATAGGTACCTTATCTATGTCGTGCATATCAACTCCTATTTGATTTTGGCACAATGCAAGTGACGAAAGTGTTTGTTACAAGCGCCGGCTATAAGAGTTGAGATCCACACCGTCTTTGCTCTCGGCAGGGATGGCGAACACGGCAAGCTACGTGTACGCTGTTGACTTTATCTTTGAGGTCTTGAAGAGGCGGTCATCTGACGCTACAATTCATCACCTGACCGAATTTCATAACTCTTGTCATCATCCATCTTGTTGCATTTACCGGAGGGAAGCCTTTCCTCCAGGCCGGTTAGTGCATGGGAATTACCTGGCGCCTTGGAGCTGATACTCTGGCATGCCTAGCCACCCATCGAGTTTGAAAAGTATCGACAGTTCACTCGCGAAACTTTTCAAAGCGCATAGTGCTTGGCTGCTTGTGATCTCTGGGTGGGATACCCGGAGGCGCGGACCGGCCCGAGTCCCGGAGCAGTGCTCCACCATCAGAACACGGCCCCGGCTTCCCCCGCCAGCCACTGATTGCCCGTGTCCTACGTATGATGGAATAAGACATTCTCTATTCCGATGCTGCGAGTACCTCAGAATCACAACCTGGGAGCACACCATCCAAGGGAGGTGCTGAAAGACATCTGGCTCTCAAGGTGTCCTTGTACCGCGAATCCTACCTTAAACATGCCGAACTCGTCTTTCAGTCTGGACGTGGAATTTACTGCCTCTGGACGCCAGGAGACGGCGCGAGGACTGATGCGAGCCAGAACGAGGACATAGTCGGGTATTGGTGCGTCAATTGAAGGTTGAGTTCGAGTTGCGGAGTTTGCTGGGCTGTGTGCCAGTATCAGGCCATTGAAATTTCATCTGACCTCGGCACTCGGGGGCGGAGTCCTTCACCGGTGCTGACGACGACGCTGGGCTTCCTGACGTTTCCAGGGGTTTGCTCTTGGATCATTCCAAGAATCGTGTCGGATTGGTCGGTGCTCACCACCCTCGGCGGCGATTTCTCTGGGAAGTGCTGTACATCTCTTTATTTCCCCGTCTCTCATTTCTGCTGGCTATATCATTGGAAGCCAGTGCTTGCGATAGAGCGGTGAGCGGCCTGCAATTTTACCACCCACGATGGTGTCAGGGCGGATGAACAGTGAGCACCAGCAGGTGAGGTGTCTATGTAAGCCGGAAACCGGTTCTTTAGTAGAAAGGATTGGCCATCAAAGAAGCAGCAAAAAATATTCGAGGCGAGAACTGTTGGGAGTTAAGAAGTTGATCATCCGCGGCGAGGCGGCCTTCGCCGATCCTTGCATCAGCATCAGTGGGTCTTCATTGGCCGACGTTTTCGCGCCGGTCTGGAGGGTTCCTGAAGCCATCCCGATTAGCGGATGGATGTCGAGCAGTCTGAGCAGCTCTCCCTGGGACGCAGAGCTGCAGGTTTGCAAGCAGTTTGCTCTAGATTGCGGCCTGTAGAGACGCAGCGGCCAATGATCGAATCGGGCGAGATTGGGCAGCAATGGTGGTGGCGATCGGTGCGATCGCGGTAAGCAGAGCACTCCGTCAGTTCTGGCGTTCAGTGGTACGTATTACCATGGGAGCTTGTTTCAAGTTTCTACTTCTTGTGCTCCATGGCTTTCCGGGCTTGCTTGATCCGACTTTTCGAGGCGGACGGGATGCGAGGCTAAGCTCCGTCCATGGGTTTCACAACCACAATAGAAGCGTCGTCGCTCCCGTTCTCTCCCGCAATTTGCGACTGCTATGGACGGCATGATGTCTCCCATCGTCCGAAGAGGAGTTGTAATACCTATACAAACACTTCCGGACCGTACTCGGGGAGTATAGGACCCACATTAGGGATGGACGCTCATTTCTTTGACCGACACTCTCTCCAGGTCTCCTTTCCTTCTTCGATATCACAACGCTTCTTCTCGACCCATGTCCGCCAACATATCGGATACTTGTGACGTACGACGACAAGGAGAGACGATCGACTACTTGATGAAGGCCTTCTGCCATTCTCTTGCCTCACTCCTCCGTGTCTCTTGGCACGAAAAACCCTTGTTTCGGCCCTAAACGTTTGCCGTCCATTTTCGCTGCCTTGGGCGACGGGCCATCCGTTATTTGGACAATGCATACTCCCAGCATTCTGTTCCCTTTGACAGCACAAGGGATGGTGAAGAAGGCCAAAAGTTCGACTTGAATCCGCGACGCGGATGTCGGTGAAGAGGTCGAAACCCGGCTCCGAGCCAACGCTAAAACCGCTAGGCTTCAGGGGTGGTCCAAACTCGTGGTCGAGCCAAACCTCTGCGACAGGATTTGGGACTTGGGACTGTGAGGGCGCAACATTGTTGGCTCATTCCAGTGGCACACAAACCACTTCCGTCCCTGAAGGACTCCAAGATCCGCCGGCCTATGCGAACACAAAACGAGCTTTGCCTCCAACTCAACAGATATGTCAGAGCCACACAAGTCGACATCGAATCATTGGAGTTCTGGGTGTGATACCGCATCGGATCGCTGGATAACTGGACATGGAGCATGTGGGCAGCAGCAGGCCAGGCTTCATCGATCCGAATCGCCTCTGCCCAACAGCTGTCGCCATACGAAGCTGCCCGAAACCGTGGCATGTGATGAGAGCCGACAAAGTGTCGAAGCTGGCTCCGACTTTTCTGCAGCCGAGGCAAGACGACAGTTTTCGTCTAATTCACTCTTCCCATTGCGACGTCTCCGAGTTCGTCGAGAGGAGCCACGCGTGATGTTGCAAGACCAAGCAGACCTCGCTAAGCATTCGGGTCACGGAAGGGCTATATCCTGAGCGTCGCCGAGGGGGTCCCGCCTTTTGTCAAGTTCAACCGCACGAGACACGACCGCGGACTGACTTCGTAAGGCATCGACGACACACACACCACCAATACACTACATCAGAGGGCGAGGCTATGGAAAGAGGCTGGCCTGCGTGCCGGGTAGAGGACCCAACGAAGTCGTATCAGCACCTGTACGACATCTGCGTCATGGTAGCAAGGTCGCGTACGGATTCAGAGCCGATGGCGGTCGACACGAAGAAATGGACGCGCTCAGACGGACAACCAACGCAGCGTTCAGCAACCGACAAAGTCTGTCAGCAACCTACGCACACTATGATCCCCAACCCCCCCTACTCTTTCCGCGAAATCCACGCGGCAAGTGATACAAATATGAGCTTTTGCAAGCTAACCAGCCTTGAGGACGGACTTCGGAGCAGCATACGCGCACACAAGTGGCCCATCTGAATGGCCTGAGAGCGAGAGGCATAGCCCGACATACAGGGCATGATCGCCTCTTTACACCTTCATCAGACTCCAACTTACTTCGAATGTAATGCACGGCATCTGACGAGTGGAAGTTCTATTGTGTAACTGGGGCAAGTCACATGTACTTGTGGGTTGCTTTTTAGGGTTACCAGCCCAAAAGCTGCGAGCATGCATTAGCTTCAAGATGTGGCTGAAAGCTTAAGGGCTGCATCGAACCTCGGCGGCGTACCTTTGCACACAAGAACAACACTGGAAATCGTCGCCTGGTGACGGAACAGTGCAATGAACGGAGGTGTATACATTGGGTGACCTCAGCGTCGTCAAAACGGCAATCGATGCTGACTTCTCTGACAACCAGAAGGGTGAGCCCCTGAACCCGCCACACTCACACCACCCTATGTTCTCCGGTCAGAAAATCCATTCTGGGAAAGCGATTGCGGCAGGCATCAGTTTGTGTTGTCGTCACTTAAAAGCTTTGCATTGCTGTGGCAAACAGAGAAGGCAACTTGGACCAATCACCATCCTCCCGTTAAGAAGAGGTTACACGAAAGACAATCGTTCACCAACATACTATATCTTCCACAGGCATCTCCCGGAACAATGACCTCCCTCCGACATGGTCCCTTTCCGGCATGGGACCCCTTCGATAAGGTCCGCGTCGACATGGTCCCCTTCCACCTGGTCGTTCTCGGCCCCGTCTTCCATCGACAGCCAGTTCCACGTCACACTGGGACATGGCTTCGACAGGCAAAAGCATGACTGGAAGCCTGATAGATCTATGGCTCAACCTCCATGGAAGGGTTGGGAACCGAACCCCATCTGGATCAGGGCCTCAGGCACGGGGAGCAGACGATGACGGGTCCTCGTCTTCATCACCATCGACCTCCATCGGCGCAGGATAGACGTTCGTCATGCCTTCGACTTGGCCGTGGCCGGCATACGCGACGTCACCGTCCATGTCGGCTTGCTGAGAAGCACCTCCGGCTTGCCCTCCGGCCCTGAAGGGTGACCATGGGCCCTGATCGCCCAGGAACTGCTCCTGGACAGCCTGATGCCACTCCTGGCTAGGACGACCCGAGTCGGCCTCGGTCCCGTCTGGTGTGGAGTCGGAGGATCTGTGCTGGACAGTCAGCTCACGTCTTACTACATCAATACGACATCGGACACGTACAACGATCCCTGGTTTGAGACTCTAGAAGACCCATCCCATGACTGGCCGGCATTGTCTCTACCGATACTTGTCTCATCATGACCTCCGTCGTTGACGGCCCGTGTGTCGTGATGTTGGTCGACATCCTCTCCATAGGTGCCGTCGTCTTGCCACAGGTGGTAGTGTCCATCCGGAGTGGGACCATGCCAGTAACCATTCAGGTCTCTCCAGCCTGGTGGCAATTGTGCTTGGCCACCGGTGGTATCGGGCGTGTGTCCGTTGGTGCCGTGGGTCGGTGCGGACGATGACGCTGGCCGGTGACGACCGTGTCGAGAGCGAGTCGACGACCGTGCTGTATGGGGAGATCGAGCGGTGTGTCTTCGACGAGGTCTGGCGGCGTCCCTCTCTCGGTCACTGCGTCGGGTGGCACCCGATCCAGTGCCGTTGGGACCTGACATCGTTGCTGATATACGGGCGAGACAAGGTCAGCTCAGAAACATGAAGAAGGGTTTGTTTCGAGGAAAGAGTGATGGCCGCCTCTGGGTCGAGTGCAACTCTTAATGGATTTGGTCCTCGACCCAAGTCCTCGAACATGTCAGGTCCGTTGAGTCCCACAGCAGGGTCTACTGGTGACAACACAAACAGGGCTTCAGATTCGTTGGTGGACGACACAGGAACAGGGATCAGCGGAAGCGTCTGGACGAGTCACACGAGCCACCAGCCCGGACACGAAGATGAAGCTTCCAGCAGCGCGCTGGGCAGAATTGGGCCGAAGAGGCGGTCAGGGAATACCTTCCGCGGCCCTGTATTGCCAAAGTAACGACTTTTGGAGAGGGACGCATACGTCGCCGTCTGTCAATTCGGCGCCTGACGGACCTCCAACCCTCTGAACGTTTGAGCCCGTTTCCTGCCCCACACGATCGCTCCTCCTCGAGGCTTCGGAAGTCACTACTCGATTAGAGCGTCATTGCCGGAGAGACGGCGGTGAGAGTACAGTGAGATGTACTCTACACCACGCCGACAAGGGAAAAAATGGGGAGTGGTTGGGCTGACCCTGTCAGACAAGAGAGCCGGGGAGCTCCCGAATGGCGCCCGACCGAGTACCTGAAGCTGACGCGGCGAACCGCGAGGAAAGGCGTCGAAGGCACACTTGCCGGTGGATCAGCCTGTGGATCAGCAATCGTGTATCACAGTTGGGCTATTTTCTTGTCAAGAATGGTCTCGGCTGCTCCTCTATTTCCACCTGAGGACGTGGCCGATGTGAAGCTTGTTGGCACAGAGCAGCTGCACTGGCGGATTGGCGGGGAAGATGAGTTCGTGCGGGGATCTCACAGCTGGGGAAAGAAACGCGACGAGGCGCACGCCATGGACAGTCGTGGATGACCTAAGGTTGTTGTGACAGTTATGCTGTCCAAACAATCCACTGTCCCATGGCTTCCGTTGATGGCAATGGTATCGCAGCGGATGAGAATCTCATTCCGTATAGAGTCATTGTTCTATTTTCAGGACAGACGTCCTTGTCTCTCATCACGCCACTTGAACAGGCTGGGATCGAGACCAACAAGAGTGGCGTCGCCTAGGGTGACAGGGTCTGTATGGCCCCCCTGACGGCCTCAAGCCGTGCTACGGTTCAAAAAGCCCTTCTAGCCTTCTGACTCTAACTTGTACGGAAGGTATGGCCGGCGCGCTTCAACGTTTCTCATGCCCCTGCGTGGCCCTATCACCGGGCGCATGGTGTATGTCTCAGAGATCGACATGAAAGCAGCCTGGACCTTTGAGCCCCGTCCAGGGTGATACCTGACCATTCGCGTCCGTACAACTGCAAGCCTTGAATAAACCCTGGAGTTGCGCACCCGTGACTCTGGGACAGATTGCGTCCTGTGCCGCGGGGTGTGGCTGCTGTGGCGGTCTGCGAGATCTGCAAAAGCCCTGACGGGTTGGACGGCGGTGGCTATGTGGTTTATCTTGACCGCCATCTAGGTAATCATGCCAGATTGGAACAATTCACAGGCACCTAAACGCCTCGCGCCTCGCGCCTCGCGCCTCGCCAGAGGCTCTCGCAATCACTGTCCCAATTAGATGCGACAGTTGGGGAACAGCGTTGACGCTTCCTTGCCGGGTAACGAGGATGCACCGGTACTTGCTGCGCGGATGGGCAAGGGCACGAGTCCGGAGCAAAACGGTGCATCATGCTGTACTGGTGCATCACTCACCATCGTCACACCCTGCCGTCAGGCATCAACCGTTGTGATGCCGCGCTTTTTCGCACACTCCCGTGACTGTTTCTATCAGCGTGCAGTCGAGGAAAATGTTCGTCGGGGGGTATTATCCGTCTGGCTGAGAAGCCTGCCAGAAAAGCATCGTGATAAGAGGTCGGGTTTCCGGAAGAAACCACCGCCGCAGTCCAAGG
>Ga0209127_100332_pt1 | contig 16438 bp, 15 predicted proteins | sample LakSupMetagenome_FD_187469 | JGI IMG/M metagenome (GOLD analysis project Ga0209127, IMG submission 187469) | Freshwater microbial communities from Lake Superior, Canada - Sta WM archaea (SPAdes) (version 2) | ecosystem: Environmental > Aquatic > Freshwater > Lake | place: Lake Superior, Canada...
CCATGACACGCGCCGTCGCCGATATTAGCAGAGACTTCAAACCTATGAGTTCCATGACAGGATTCGAACAATTCAATTACGCACACACACTCATAGGCTGCGCCGCAGCGATTTCGGGTAAAGCGGACTCAGTACGTAACACGAGAGTCCAATCTCGCAACTTTTGGCCCCCAACTAAGGTAAGGTAGCCAAACTTTTGGCCCCCAAGCTGGCGAACGCGCCCAGTGGGCGGTTACGTTACCTAGACATAGGGGTAAGAAGCATGGTCTGTGCTCCCTGTGCCGACACTTATCATGACGGGCCGAGAAATATAGACAACTTGACGGTCTCGAAAGTTTACCGAAGCCAAAAGGGGAGAGGAATGAATGAACAGAAAAACCGTTGCGCACGTGGTCACTGGCACGCGGCACGAAAGGTCTCAGTCACTCTCAGCCCGGTGCGTCAGGGAGAATGCATCAGCCCTACACTTACGCGTGCGCCATCGCCAAACGGGTCGGTGCGCTAGCTCCACTAGGGCGGTTTCACCGACGACATCAGGAAAGATTATTGCATGTCCTCCTATCGCATTTCCGGCTCCTAATCGTGATGGGCAACCTACTACACTACTGTGTGAGGTACACGTGTAGGGTAACGGTCTGTTTGGCGAGTGACAACGACGGGGATTCCAAGGTTCCAAGATGTTTTGTGGTGGAGCGCAGCCCTCTGTGTGCGTGCGTCTGGCACGCGGCAGTCACATCTGTCACCAGCTGGTGGTAGCCCGCACTATGACGTCGTCACGACATACCTCGAACCGGATATCGCCTGATTCGGTGCGGTAACTAGGGACACACACATCCGCAATACAAACAGTTTACGAAGTCGAGGGCCAATTGAAATCGAAGCAAAATTCATCAGATACTCTTGCTAGCGCTTTCATACAGTATTTTGGGCAACAAGGACAGCTTCACTCCCGACAAGATGTCTCTATCACGCCATGTAAGTCGCCGGCAGTTGAGCGGCGATACCACCTCGCTCTTAGGCCCCATCACAGTGACACTAGACTGACATATACCAGGTCGACCCGGAGGACATTGTAGACCACCTCCAGCACACCCACGTGTCGGAGGCCTTGGGGGTGAGCTCCCTGAAGGAGCTAAGCTCAACCCACCTAACGCCCTACAATTCGCGCTATGCGAGCCAAGTGCGCATCCCAAAGTACAAAATGCCGGAGAATGGCACGTCGGGCGACACCGTCCACGCCATGCTCAGGGACGAGCTCGACCTGGACGGCAAGCCCAACCTCAACCTCGCCAGTTTCGTGACGACGTGGATGGAGGACAACGCGCGGGACCTGATGCTCGAAAACGTCGCCAAGAACCTGGCCGATAACGACGAGTACCCGGCCATGATGGACATTTCGGAGCGCTGCGTCAGCATGCTCGCCCACCTGTGGGGCGTGCAGAGCGGCGAGAAGGCCATCGGTTCGCCGACTGTCGGGTCCTCCGAGGCTGTCCACCTCGGCGGGCTGGCCATGAAGCGCAGATGGCAGGAGAAGCGCCGGGCAGAGGGAAAGGGCACGTCGAACCCCAATATCATCATGGGCACCAACGCCCAGGTCGCACTGGAGAAGTTTGCCCGGTACTTTGAGGTCGAGGCCAGGATCCTGCCCGTGTCCAAGAAGAGCAGTTACCGTCTCGACCCGGACCTGGTGAGGGAGAACATCGACGAGAACACAATCGGCGTCTTTGCCATCCTGGGATCGACCTATACTGGGCACTACGAGCCGGTCGAAGAGATCTCCAGGGTTCTTGACGAGTACCAGGAGAAGACGGGCATTGACATCCCGATTCACGTCGACGCAGCGAGCGGAGGATTCGTGGCTCCCTTCACGTATGCTGGCGTGGGCGGCCCAAAGTGGAACTTTGAGCTGCCGAGGGTCAAGTCGATCAACGTGTCCGGGCACAAGTATGGTCTTGTCTATGCCGGTGTGGGCTGGATTGTCTGGCGCGACGAGTCGTACCTGCCGAAGCACCTGATCTTCGAACTGCACTACCTGGGCGGCACAGAGCAGTCATATACGCTGAACTTCTCGCGGCCGGGTGGACAGGTCATCGCGCAGTACTACAACCTGATCCACCTCGGCTTCAAGGGCTACCGCGAGATCATGGAGAACTGCCTCTCCAACGCGCGGCTCCTGTCGAGGTCCCTCGAGGCCACGGGGTTCTACACTTGCGTCTCCGACATCCACAGACCGGCACCCGCCAAATCTAAGGCCGGCGCGGTCACGGAGAAAGTCAAGGAAGCCGTCGCCTCGGCCGCAAGCTCGGCGGTATCCGGCGACAACAAGGGGAAGCAGGGGGGGACGAGCACTATCAGCGTCCCTCACATCGGCGAGGACACGTCGGCCGACTACGTCGCCGGCCTGCCCGTGGTGGCCTTCCGCTTCTCGGACGAGTTCAAGAAGGAGTACCCGCACCTCAAGCAGGAGACGGTGTCGCTTATGCTGCGGGCGAGGCAGTGGATCATCCCCAACTACGCGCTGCCGCCGAACGAGGACGCGACCGAGATCCTGAGGGTGGTGGTCAGGGAGAACATGAGCTTCGACCTGCTGGAGCGGCTGATCAGCGATATTGTCGAGGTTACGGAACAGCTGATGGAGGACGACAAGGTCGATCTGTCAATTCTGCAGAAGCAGAAGCGGACGAGGCCGGACGAGCGGAGGAAGGCCAGGCATCTTGGGGAGAAGCAGGGGGCGGAGAAGATGCGGGCGAATATCGCTGATGAGACAAAGCGAATGGCCGAGGGGATACATCGGACGGTGTGTTAAGCTCGGGGCAATCCAACAACGTGACGAGATCTGCGAGGTGCGAGGGGCTATCAAAAAGCGGTCATGTTCCTGTTCATCAGGTTGCTTGTCATGAGTTTCAACGGCCTAATACAAAGTCATTGTCATGACCTGTAGGTCTCTTCCCGCCACCGGCTATTATCTCCCCGTCCACTTCTAGATCCTCATCGTATCCCTCTTCTGCCCAGCTTTGAAACTCAAGTCCTCGTTCCCAACAACAGGCGTCAACACACTCTGCGCATTGATCCCATCCACCGCCCCATCCCCTCCCTGCATGATGTTCCCAAAATTATTAGCAATCAACTGAATTCCACTCGAGAACCCTTGCTCATCAAACTCGCAATGGCCCCCATCCGGCGTATTATCCACCGTCTGCAACGCCCCGATCTCGTCAGCCCCGAGCCCAGCCTGGCTCGCCAGCGCCTCGTACGCCTCTATCGCCGCCGGAATAGCGGGCTGCAGCAGCGCCAGCTCCCGCTGGGTGCTCTGGAAGTGGATCCTCGTGTTGCCCGCGAAGTCGGCCGCGCCCACGACGTCGACCTGCGGCTCCAGCCCGCCGCACATGAGCAGCACGCCCGTCCCCGCGAACTCGGCCATGTGCGCGGGCACGAAGAAGCCCGAGAGCGTCAGGCTTCCCCCCGACACGCCGGTGAAGAAGATGTTGGCGGGGTCGAAGGCGGCCACCTGCGGGAGCACGTCGCGGATCAGGTCCCTGACGGCTAGGGAGTGGGCTGCGCCGTCCGGGCGGGAGAGGCCCGAGGGCGGGCCCGAGGACTGGCCCCAGAGGAGCTGCTCCGAGGGGGCGAGGACGGCGACGCCCATGAGGTTGTTCTGCACGGCTTGGTTGGGGAAGTCGAAGAAGGACTGGCCGCCGTCGCCGTGCAGGAGGACGTTGAGGCCGAGGGTGCCCTGGTCTCCCGGGGAGGCGGAGGCGCCCGAGATGTTGGTGGCGGTGGTGAAGGCGCTGGCTGGGCCGGAGATCCTGAAGCGGAGGGGCAGGCCGTTGACTGTGGCGGTCGTGTCGAGTATTGTGGAGCCGTCGGTTGCTTCCGAGATGCCCTGCGGGATCTGGGCTGCTTGTTGTTGCGGGGTGAGGGACGCTGAGGTGGCGGTTTTACCCTTCCGCTTGGGGGCGGCGTCGGCGGTGGTGAAGAGGAGGAGGAGGAGGAGCAGGGAGAGGGAGAAGGGGAGGTGGGAGTGGATGGTCAACATCTTGGCTTGCTGGAGGAGGATTTTGGACCGGCCACAGGAGGAAGGAAAAGAAAGCAGAGACAACTCAGAGACTGAGTCAATCAGTTCCTTGTGAAGAAAGAAGAGAAATAGAAAAGAAGGAGACTATGGAGTACAGGTTAGAGATTAATGAGAACTGCGTGTCCATCAAGGGATCTCCTTCCATAGCAAGCCATCCGGCCATCGGCCGTCCAGTTCTGGGACACTTGTCTGCACCGGACCACATACGCATCCTAGTACCGCCGCCCGCGTAGTGTCGAAGACCAAGCGGTCTCATCACAACCACAAGTCAAAACGTCAACCCGTAGCCATGATAGGAAGAATCGAGGTTCAAGAGACCGACCCACTAGTGTTGGTGTTGGAGATCGATCTTGGCAGCCGCTGCGGCAGTTTGAGACCCCTGTAAGCCACCATGCAGCACACCCCTGAGTGGTGCCAGACGATCCTCTCTGTTTCGTCCTGGGCCTGCCGAAACTATTCTGGAATCGAACAATTGGGGCCGTTGAGGATCGGAAACTGTGGTGAAGAAATGCCTGGACCGTGTGTGCTCAACTTACAGTTGGCTTCCGAGTTGTCGGAGTGCATCTTGACTGGTGAGGTGTCGTCATCCTCGGAAAGCTGCCGGCATTAAGCTCCGTCCCGACTCGGCAGTTGGATCCCGCAAGCCGTATGCCGTGTTGCGAAGGAGCTCCAACTAGCAACGCTTGTTCTCCAACACCTGAAGGCAGCTTCACCGCCACTGGTCCGAGAACGCGCGCTCGTACACGTGTACCATGGAGTCTGGGACCGATGTCGAGGAGACATGAGATGCTTGGCCGCTCACCAGCACGAGAAACAGATGTCCCAGTGGTGAGCTGTCCACTGGCCCTGTCGTCTTGAACAGCGTCTCTCCCAGAGTCACCCTCGACAAGCCCGAACTGCAGCTGGTCCAGTTCGGCCACATTTCTTCCAGCTCGAGACGCACAATGCTTACCGAAGCAAAAGTCATCTTCAATTGACTTGCCGACAGTATGTGCCGTGGTGTTTCTTGCCGCAGTCTCTGTCGGAGTCTTCCAGTATCGGACTATTCTGAGCATGACAACGGCGAGGCCACCGCACTCATGAGTATTGACGCAGACATTCTGAATGGCGTTGCGAGTATGATCCACGAGATACGGGCGTACGTCGTCGAAGTGCTGATCAGCATGTTGCTTCTCGCTGGGCAAGTAGGCTGGATCTGGCAACTTTTGCTCGTGTTGATTATTGCGAGTGTATCCCCACGTGAGTCGGTAACCACAAAGCGCTCACAAGACCTTTGGTGCATTTCAGTGTGCCCGCATGTTTGTCGATTTGGAGCCAAAAACTTGCAGCCTCGTCAGAAAGAGTGCAATGCTGCGACACAGCATCGCATTGCTGCCATGAGCTCGGTGTTGGGTTCTATGAAAGTTGTCTAGATGCTGGGGCTGCAGGAACATCTCACGCGACGCATCCAGCGTCAGTCTAGATGGGCTGCGCCAACGGTGCTTCATCGCCGTGTCTCAAGACCCCCTTCTGCTCTCCAACGAGACCCTACGCTTCAACCTCGACCCAGGCATCTCCGTGCACGACAACGTCCTCACAACCGCACTGACGACCGCAGGTCCTTGGTCGCACTTCTGCGACGGCACCGCCACTCACGTCAGCGGCGCGACCTTCTCGCGGTTCGGAGAACACCCCGTCTTGGACCGGAAGCCGTCGCTTCTCCGCGGGCTGGTCGGCGGGGCAATGCCAGCTGTTCAAGGGGTGTGCCGGGCGCTCGTCAAGGCCAGCTCGCTGCCGCGCGACTCCGGAGCGAAAGCCGTGGTGCTGCTCGACGAGGTCGCGTTGTCGCTGGATGTGGCCCACCGAGTCCGTATCCATCACATAATCGACGTCGAGTTTACGGAGAAGGGCCTCACCGTCGTCGTTGTTGCCCACCGACTCGTCTCCCCGGACCCGCGGTGAAAGCGGGGAGGGACTGGTGTTGGTGATGGCGGACGGCGGGGTGAGGGAGGTGATCGAGGACTTCCGACCTGGTGCTCTGAAGAAGCTGGGGCATATGGAGTAGTGCGAGGCAGTAATACTTCACGTCGCATGGGTTGCTCGTTGACTTCACACAAGCCGAAGCTGCATGGGGAGACCAGGACTCGGTCGGCAAGCTCTCTACTTATGATGAATGCAAAATTTCGAGTTCGAAACATACCGCTATTATCCGCTGCCGTCCTAATCCTCTAAGCAACCCAATGACCACGACAATACTTCTCAAGCTTCAGAACTCCTACAAGTCCGTCCGCCTCCTCCAGCATGACCAAGGCCACAAGACCAACTCCCACAGTTTCCCGTTCACCAGCGGACAGGTTGTTATCCCTGTACGCTAACAAACATGGCCAGAGATGCGACGGCAAGACCTAGCGCCAAACCGAAGCCGCGAGAAAGCTCACTATGCGTTGTTCCCTTGGTGCCCTTGATTGGGCACTGGATTCCAAGGCCCCTGCTGAGGTGTTCTGTATCCAGCTCGTCCAGCTCGTCCAGCTCGTCCATGCGGATGTCCAGGCTGCTGAGCAGGGATGTTCGGTGAATACTGCTGGGGCTGAAGAGCAGGTAGGGACTGTCCGTAAGGCTGGGTAAACCACTGATGTGGTCCGGTCGATGTATGTTGCTGGCCTTGAGGAGCAGGTGCGGGTTGGCCGTATGGCTGTGTATACTGCTGGCTAGGTAAGGTCGGTGCATACGGCTGTCCAGATTGATGCCTAGGTGCGGTTTGTCCATATGGCTGGTACGGGAGAAAACGTACGGGCTGTCCATATGGTTGTCCAAATTGATGACTAGGTGTGGTTTGTCCATATGGCTGATACTGAAGAACAAGTACGGGCTGTCCATATGGCTGTCCAAATTGCTGAGCAGCTGCGTTCGCTTCATATTGATGGCCATGTTGCTGGGCATATGGTTCGCCTCGCTGCCCTCGTTGTTGTTGGGGACTCGCTTCCCTGGGTGACCACTGCCGAGCCTGCATTGTGCCCACGTTTGATTCCTAACCTTGGGATTGAAAATTCATGATCGGCTGGGTTGGATTTGTTGGCGGTTGGCTGGGAGGCGCCTGACCGAGGGTTCTGTGCCAGGAGGCACGAGCTTTCGGCGGGACAGGAGCCGGGCTACATTGACCGACAAGTTGCAACCGGTTGGTACTCGGTTGTCCGATAATCCTAGATTGATTGGAGCCCGGCTGCCTGAAAGCCCATTCATTGTATCTGATTAATGGAGGCACAGTGTGCCTTGCATTAACACCTGTTGCCGCTGGGCTGTCCTGATGAGCTGACGGCACTGGCTGTGATGGCGGTACCGGGGTCATTACAACCGCTGGTTCGGTGGGCCCTTTACTTGACGAGGCGACATCCATCGTACCTGTGCTCGCTCCCATCGTGTCTTCGAAGGGTATCTCCGTTGTCTCCTCAATGGGTGTCTTGATTGCTTCCTCAGGAGGTATCCTGGTGCACATTGTTTCTTCGGCTGGGGCCTCCGGCTCAGGCGTGATTGACATTGCTGTTGGTACGGCCTCACCCACTTGTACACCCTGCAGAGCTCCATGTGTGCTTACAATTGGTGAGTCAGGATCATCTGTACTCGAATCATCCACGATCTTCGTCCCCGCTGACAGCATCGTCTGAGATGCCTTTGAGCTGGGAGATCTCAGCGGCAGGCTTAGTGTTCGTCGCAGAGTCACTGTTTCGAACTCTTCCATCTCTCGCGTCCATAAATCTGGGCTCGTCGCGCCAAAAATGATTCCCGCGGTCGCCATGACCGAGCGCGACGCACTACTTACGCCGAGGGTTTCAAGCCCGTTCGCACGCTCTCCTTTTACCTCTGTCTCCTCGCCTGCTTGACGGGCATCAGTTGTGGCCAGGGCGCTTGGGTCGGTCGCTTGCTCTCCCGTTACCCCTTTTTGAACATGTGTTGGGTCCCCATCACTTGCTACTGTTGACATTGCATCAAGGCTCCTTGGCTTGAATAACGCAGTCTCGGTTGCATGCGAGGCCTTGAAATCTTTCGGCGATGCATCTAGCTGTCCCTTACTCCTGTCGTCCAGCTTTTCTGCTTCCTCGACGTGCTCGACGTGCTCGACGTGCTCGACGTACTCGACGTGCTCGAAGTTCTCAACAGCCTCGACGTCTTCGACGTCCCCGACAGCCTCGGGATCCTCGGCATTGTTAGATGGTTGCTCTTGCCCGGATGTGGATAGCGGTTGCGTGGGAGGCAATTGTACGATCACCTCAGTTGTGGAATCAACCAGAGTTGCTGCGTTTGGACTTAGTTGCGAAGAAAGCGACGACACTACCAGGGGCTCAGGCGGTGTAACTTTGTCTGCTGCTGGTTGCCGGACTGTGGCTTGCGATGACCGAATTGCATTCCAGCTCCTTGGTTCTGGAGGAAACGATGAGTCGAGTGGACGCTGCGGCAATAGAACTTTGGATATTGCTGGCTGCCAGCTTGAGGTGGCTGGCAACAATTCATGTCCCTTTGTGGCCGCCTGCAATGCTTCTTTTACTCGTTGACCTTCTTGTCGACCCCCTTGAGAGGTAGATGGTCCACCCCGGTGCTGACCGGTCGTAGCCCACCCACCCCTTCCAGTCCTCACACCTACTCGGCCTCGCCCTCGCCGTCCTCGGGAGTTCCCTCTAGTACCTTGATTTGTTGTTTGAGCCTGATGGTTGCCAGAACCCAAATTAGGTGCGCCTCTTAATGGGCCCTGTCTCAGCGGGCCCTGTCTTAGGGGCCCCTGTCCTCTGTTGCTCAATGGGCTTACGTTCGTGCTGTCCTGATCGTCAACTCGCTTCTGTTCACCCTCATTCCTCTTTTTACCAGTGATCTCCTTCGCTCTGGGCTCCTGCTTCTTTGCGGCCTGGCCTTGACCATCTGCCGTATCAGCTTCGTCTGCCAAGAGTGAGAATCGGTTGAATCGGGAGTCATGGTTTGACTGTGCGTTTTGGTTTCCTTGATCTTGCGACTCATTGCCAGGACCATCGAGTGTGTGCAGATGCTCTGCCTCTACGCCCTCCCTGCGGTCGGCATCTCGGTGCTCTCCGTCGTCAGCTTGCCTGTGTTGTATGTCTCCATGCTGCTGGTGTCCCGAGTCTCCAGGCTTGTGACTGGCGTCCTCCACCTGCACGACTTTTCCCCCTCTCTGCTCGGCGTTCTTCTCCACATACTCGGCCATCTCTTCCGCCCCAACGACTTTCTCTCTCGACTGGTCTGCGTTCTCTGCTGTCTGTTCGGGGATTCGGTTCACCTCGTGTTCCGTCTCTCTAGCCTCTCTATTGTTGGGATCCCCCGCTTGCTCGGCTTTGTCCCCTTCCTGCCCGACTCTCTATTCCGTCTGGTCGGGGGTTTCCCTTGCCTGCTCAGCGCTTTCCCCCGTCTGTTTTGTGGCCCCCTCCGCCTGCTCGGCGTTCTCTTGCGTCTCTTTTCCGTTTCCGTCCTCATCGTGCTCGTGAGGTTGGATTTCCTGGGCCTCTGGATTTGCGCCGTTCTTGTCTTCTTCTTCGGTCCCTTGCTGATCGCCGTTCTTGTGCTCCTCTTTAGCCCCTTGCTGATTATCCCCCTGGGTTTCCGTTACGGCGGAAGCGGCATCGCCAGGAGCTGGTTTCGGCTCCGGCACCGGAGGATCGACTGGCTCTGCAGCCGGGGCGCGTTTAGGCCGATCGGAGGCGGGAAGGCGCGGCTGGTAGTTTGGGTGGCTCTTATCTATTGTCGTTGTGTAGAGACTTTCGTCGTAATCGCTCTTGAGCCCGAAAAGACGCTCAGTGACGTCATATATGTCCCAAGGCGCATGCTGTGGCATTGGGGGACGCTTGGATCCGATAGCGGATTGGGAGACAGGAGTGTACCAAGCTTCCACATCGGGACCAAGGGCTAGGAAACTTCCATTTTGGTTGATGGAGGTGACTTGTCCATTGTTAACGGTTCTGAGTGCAATGTGATGAGAAGAGGACGAGGTCTCACCATCAGGAGAAGACCCTCCTCCGTTCGCATGACTGGTTCCCGGCATGATGGTACTGGTCCTTGAAATAGAGGGATACATATATTCAATCTGCTAGCCAAGGGCGTCCGGCGAGAATAAGGCGAACCCGAGATACACAGCAGAGACAGTGGTGCCGTGATATGTTTGGCAAAAATGCTCACATGGTAATGAAAGGGGTTATGACGAGGAGCAATCCATGTTGAACTCTGCCTTCAGAATACTGAGCAGAGTATATAATCGGTGATGTGCTCGAGCAATCGAGCTTACGGCAAGAGGTAGAAAGCACGGGGATGAATCTCAGCCCGCGACAGCATTGTTCACTTCTTCTTGGAAAGGCGCTCCTGCAGCGGAGTAGGAAGGAAGTCACCCACGAGATCCACGCGAGGTCCGTCTCGGTATTGGGCAAGTGTGGATGAGATGGGAAGTAGGATGAGGCTATGGACTGACACCACTTGCACGAATTCACAAGCTCCCTTATGGAGATGGACCTGTAGCAAAAGTGCGGTAGCTCTGTATTTCGTATTTTGCATGCAAGGGCGACCCGTGCGATGTAAGACACCTTCGTCATCCCCCAGCAAGTGGTGGAATCTGAGTTCAAATGGCAACAACTAATCTAATGTTTTCAATTTCAATATCAGCAATAAACCTGGCAACCAGGCACTTGATCTAAGGCAAGGCAGGTACATGTATATTGAGCAAATGATCACCTTTGAATAGAAGCGCTGATTTGCTGGAGCTGATGAATCGATTTTGGCTGCAACTATCAACTAGCTACTTATCCAAACCCTTGTTCCTCATAAAAAAAAAACAGTGTCTCAAGGCTCGAAAACGCCATGGAGAAGAAAAAAAATATCATGAAAAACATGCGTGGGTATCCTGTCCTATCAAGCTTTTTGCGTCTCTTCTTTTTCGGGTTCCCTCTCTCAGACGCGGCCATTCGACTCATTATCACTCACGGAGGAGACATGGACGGCGGTCGTTTTGACGATACGGTCCGACCTCGACTCCTTATGAGGCAGGATGCTCTCCTCCGACCCAGCAGAGGGGATACCCGCGCGGACGTCAGAGGTGAACTTTGTCCTGTCGTACATTTCGAACTGCGGTGCGGTGGCTGTTGTCGTCGACTTGGGCGTGTGCCTGCTGTCGGGATTCCGGATGTACCCCTTGTACCTGGAGCCGTAGGGTTGGGACGATCTTGCCGACGACCCGTCGAGCAGGGTGCGGACCAGCGGCTTGAGGCACGGGATGCAGGCTGCTATAATGGCTGTGCAGATCTCGACGGTTGTCCTAGGGGCGAGAAGGTTAGAGGCGAGGATGACGAGGGCGGCAGACGATGGGAAGCGTGTCATACCAGATGGTCAGATCAGAGCTGTCAAACAAGAAGTCGCCGTGCTTTCCGTAGTTGGAAAGGAAGGTGATCTTGACAATGGCGGCGACGGCGGCGCTGCGAAGAGGACCATGGGTCAGCTCGGGCAATAAAACGCCGTGGAGGATTCATTGCGCTTACAATACTCCCAACGAAAGGATTGTGCCCACGGCCGTCTTGACCTTCCAGTTCATCTGCACGTTCCACAGCATCGGGACGGGGAGCAGGGCGAAGACGACATCAGTGAGGACAGAGACGCTCGAGTTGAAGAACGCCGCAAACTTGAGATGCGACGGCGGGATGCATGTGCCTGTGGCCGTGCCGCCCCAGGTGAAGGCCAGGGGCCTGCATTGGAAGAAAACGGTTACTGCTCGAGTCAGCCTTTACTAGGGGTTACGATGGAGAGAATCGGGTGCATACAGAAGTTTCCTGTGGCCGACAGGACGGTGAAGATGATAGTGCCGATGATAAACCGCCTCAATGTTGTCTCAGGGGTCAGCCGCAGCAGAAAGAGCCCGACGCTGACCTTGGTGAGGCACAGAGCAATGAGGCACAACGGCTGGGTAATGAAGTTCAAATGGAGACCGGTCACCACGTTTGAAGCTGGCTGGATGTATTGCACGTGGCGGCCAGCACCGTAATGGACTTGCGGAATGATTATCATCATCTCGACAAAGAGGACCGTCTGTTTGGTTCACGAGTCAGCGATCAGCAGGAATCCAGATAGATGCACGTCAGACCGACATACCATGGCAGCGATCATGGTCCAGTCGTCAGGGCCCACGAGTCGAATAATTCTTGCTCTCACCCAGGTGCGAAGGACGACGAGCACCAGGCAGACCGCAGTGAGCGTCCCGCATATGGCGAGGATCTGCGCTCCTCTGTTGACATCGGGAGGCAGCTCTGATTCTCCGGTGCCAGACATGTTGGCGGGCGGTGCACACGCGTGCCGATGTTGGCTGGGATCCCAGCGGAGTGGTGGACGACGATCTTTTACCCCTTTGGCACGACAAAACGATCATCACTTGAGATCTGTGAGATCTGGGGAAGCTGTGCTTATTACTTCGTCGGATCCAGCATCAACAGGCTGCCCTGGGTATTGTGCATGGGGGACACCATCGAGCTCCGTTTCACTCCTTCCTTCTGCAGTGGTTGACGAGAGGCATGGGAGAGATCTGCGGATGCAGAGTGTGGGTTCTCCTACCGGGTTGGGCTCGGCGCCCGCTGCTTCACATAGATTCCCGACTGTAACAAGAAATAAAAGCTGGAAGCGAGTTTTTAGCGAGGTGCAGGCATGTTGGACAGGGGAACAGATCCTGGATCCAGCATGCATGAGGAATATGGGCCAAGATAGTACGTATCCTGACACAATCGGGAACGACCGGGAAGGATCTCTCTTCTGCCATCAGCTACAGTATTTTACACATACACTACTGTGGTACACCACGAATTTTCAATCATGGCTTCGTACCCCTCACCAGAGACACATGAGTCAGGAACTTGTTTACCATGGAATACTTCTACACTGTAACACTCTCACCGGTGACCGTTCTTGAAGGGTTGAATGCCATGGCTTTCTGGACGACAGCACTATGCCTCTCATCGTCATCTCGATGTTACGGTCTGCTGCAAGTTACAAGCGAATGGAGGGAGCTGAGGCACCCCATGCAGGTACAGACGGACGTTCCACCAGGAGAACAAAGCACGTTCAGGGGCGTTGAAACCCTGCTGGCAACGTGGGTGGCATCTCGTCCCAGATCCGTTCTGCTGAAAATCCGACTTAAGTCGCTACGCCGGGGAATAATACACTACACACCGAGTCCTACTGCTACCAAGTGTCCATTATACCGCAGTACTTTTTCCAGAGAGAACTCGGCCAGTGAGGTGACACGGATGGAGTGTCTACCCGTTTTTAGTAGTGAAATCCTATTCATATTTTCAGACCCCTTATTGGACATGAGAGGCAGCTTGACCCGCATGAACGACTCGGTCACGGGTCACACAGCCCCAAATTCCCTTGATGGCCGCTGCTGGCTCACCAATAAATGCAAGGGTTGTCATAGAGCGGAAATTGCTGGCGGCGCTCTGTCTGGGGCGGTCTGCAGGAGCCTCCAGAAGAAGCGTAGTTGGTTTTGGCGAGGGGAGTGAAAAGTCGCCTTTGGGACTCACTCACCCACTTTGAGTGTATGAATAGGCGGCCCAGTAACCTTAAATAGTCAGACCTTCCGGTCCAGAACATCAGATGCGACCCAGAATGAAGCCGGCTTGAGATCAGAGCAGCGTAACTCGCGAGAATCTCTGTCATCCACTTGCTATAGGACCGTCGAGTACGTGTAATGACCCTCTGTTCGAAACAGAGGAGTCAAAACCGCAACGAAGTATCCCCGAGTTGCAGACTATCCAAGATATGCTAGGCCAAATTCAGACACGACTGCAGTAGTGCTCACACCCGCATCGGCGCACAGGCTGGATTGGCTCACTGCGAAAGGGGCAGGGGTCCGATTGGCGGGGACCTGAGCACATCATGCAGCTATTAATCGAAATCATTCGCCATCCGGGATGTCGTACGATTGGGCAATGGGGCCGAATATCACTGTATTTTTGGCTTTCCAGGTTGTTACTTTGCAACCCGAACCCGCCGACGACCCTTGCCGTTCTGACGCTAAAGCGGCCAGGGGTAAGCGATTGAGGGGCTCAACTTGAGATTGGGTGCGTCCCATCCTCGCGCCGCGAGCATGAGAGAAATCGGACCGCGGAACAATGAACAATCAATGTTTGAAATTCGAAGTCGCGACCACTCCTCTCGATTCTCCTTTTCCAGGTTGAAGACCGACTGTCTGTGTAGGTAGTGTACTTCGATGCTTCCCCCGCAGCGTTGCACCGACAGCACGTCCCGCGGCCACAAGTGCCCGTTTACCGTTACCGTTACCGAGGCCCGCACCGCTCGCGCGTAAATGCCCCTTTTCAGACTAGGAGATGCCTGCAAGGCCCATGTCCAGGTCTAGACCTAGTGTAGTGCTTCCCAGGGGGACAGTGAGCCGCAGCAACTGAGATATCGGAGAAATTGGCTGTGTTTTTGGCGAGCCAACGACAACGCAATCAGGACGATAGCTCCATGCACGCTGTGGGACGGCCGGGTTCGAGCTCCTGCACTACTACAGCGGCAGATGAGTTTATGTGAGAGACGGCCACGGAGCTCGCCACGAGGTGGCATTTGGCCTGCCTCCGATAGCCGGTTGAAATAAAAAGCTTCCCAACCCCCCTTCGTCCCAAACCCAGGAAACCGGAACTGCACGCACTGCTTGCCACGTGGAAGACCCGCCCACCATGAAGGTCACCGCAATTCTCGCGGCCGCCCTTACGGCCGCCGTGTCGTCGTCTGCCCTCTCTGTCTCACTGCCCCGGGACGACACAGGTGACGGCCTCACTGAGCCCCCTGAGCTCGCCGACCTCCTCGAGCAAGCAAAGGAGAACGTGATCAACCAGGTTCAAGACCAAGAGGAGACCCTGCGCAAACGCGGCGGTACTCCAAGCTGCACCGCCAAGAACCTCGTGTTCCGCCGCGAGTAGTAGGTGACCTATACGTCTCGATGTAACAAGGGAATCCTGTGCTGATCAACAACCCAAATCAGTGGCTCGCTGTCGAAGCAAGAGCGGCTGAACTACATCAACGCCGTCAAGTGCTTGATGACGAAGCCGGCCAGGACCCCGGCCACCGTCGCTCCCGGTGCCAAGTCTCGCTTCGACGACTTCGTCGTGACGCACATCCAGCAGACGCTCACGATTCACTACAGCTGCCACTTCATGCCGTGGCACCGCTGGTTCACCTACCAGTACGAGAAGGCCCTGCGTGACGAGTGCGGCTACACGGGCACCCAGCCCTACTGGGACTGGCCGCGCTACGCCCAGGCGCCCCAGAACTCGCCGCTCTTCAACGGCGACGCCTATAGCCTTGGCGGCAATGGCGAGTACATCCCCCACGACGGCCCCGTCATTGTGCCCCCCCCTGGCGTCGGAGGCGGCAACATCTCGCTCCCTGCTGGCGTCGGAGGTGGCTATGTCAAGACTGGTCCCTTTGCCAACATGACGGTCAACTTGGGTCCTGTTGGTGGAGTGCTTGGTACCGATCCCGGCCCGCTCGGTGGCCTCGGCTACAACCCTCGCGGCCTGAAGAGGGATCTTGGCGGTGCCATGAACACCCGGTACGCCAACTACACCACCGTCACCAACCTCCTCAAGGCGAACAACTTCGATAACTACCGCCTGGTGTCGGAGGGTGTGCCTTACACGCCTGAGATCGGTACGCAATAGCCCACGGACGATGTGTTGGAGACTCCCCATATTAACCAAACTCACAGGTCCCCACGGAGGCATCCACTACACCATCGGTGGCGATCCCGGTGGTGATCTCTTCACCTCCCCTGGTGACCCTGCTTTCTGGGCCCATCACAGCATGATGGACCGCATGTGGGCGACATGGTACGCATTGCCCTCCTGCCCACCCCTGATATCTCATTGGCTTACACCATACTCAGGCAAGCACTCGGGCTGCTCACCGGCAACAACAATCGCTACACAGACCTCGGAACAGGCAACTATGCGCATCAGACTTGGGCAAATGAGCCGCCCTCTCCTTTGTGCAACCTGTCCCAGGTCATCGACATGGGATATGCGGCGCCGTCGACGACCTTCGCAAACGTCATGTCGACCACCGGCGGAGAGCTCTGCTACTTCTATCTCTAGTCAGCGGATTGATTTTCAAAAAAAAAAAATGGGAGCGAGCATCTAGACTGTCCTTCGTTAAGATACCTTACTGTATACACAGCTTTAATACACGTACCTGCGCTGTATCCCGGCTGGCGGCTTCACTGGGCAAATCCTCGGTGACCATGTAGAACTTCCCGCCTATCGGGTTCAAATCTTGCCGCTATCGTAGGCCGGGCCAGTGAGTCCCGTGCAGTGCACAAACGTTTAATCCGATGAGATGATCGGTGAGATGTCTGCG
>Ga0209127_100333_pt1 | contig 16415 bp, 13 predicted proteins | sample LakSupMetagenome_FD_187469 | JGI IMG/M metagenome (GOLD analysis project Ga0209127, IMG submission 187469) | Freshwater microbial communities from Lake Superior, Canada - Sta WM archaea (SPAdes) (version 2) | ecosystem: Environmental > Aquatic > Freshwater > Lake | place: Lake Superior, Canada...
TCGGTCCAGTACGTCTCGAAAACCTAGTCCCCAAGAGTGAAACATCGCTGACCATCCCCATAGTACGCGCCCCTTGCAGTCGGCTCACTCCTCCCCGTAATCGAGGTCTACACCGACTACATCATCTCCGCCGTGGTGAAGATGCAAAAAGAACACATCAAATCGTTGACTGCCAAGCTGGACCCCGCCCTGGCCTTCAAGGAACATCACGATCTGTACGTCAAGCGGACAGCATGGTCCGGCCCGTGTTCGTCATGGTTCAAGCAGGGCAAGTTGGATGGGCCCATGACCATGTACCCGGGCTCTCGCGTGCACTTCTTTGACCTACTCGGCAGCCCGAGGTACGAAGACTTTGAGATCCGGTACAAATCTATGAACCAGTGGGCTTACCTGGGCAATGGATTTCACATGAGAGAATTCGATGGACGAGACACGACGTACTGGCTGGGATCGTTGGATGGGCAAGATCGGCAGCCCCGGTACAACGAGGACATACTTCTTAAGTAGAGATAGAGCAGGCATTGTTCAGGTTCCTGACATCCTTCGACGGTTCATTTGGTATAGATGGGATTCCAATGACACGATTCCGCGTACATACTCTACAGATCTCGCCACACAGGACTAAGAACTCTATTCCTCCCATCATTGTGAATCACTGGTTAAGCTTTTGCGGTGTTCGAGATGCGGAAGCGTCTGAGAGATCGGATCAAACAGCAGTTCGGACGGTCCAACCTCATTCGACTACCCGTCAATACTAGCGATCCTACATTGCGAGGGACTGTCCCGTACCCATTGATCACCTTATATGCCTCTTGTCTTCTTGGCCGCGTCGAGGCGCTGAGCTATCAGAGAGTCACTTCTCTTTGGTACAACGCACATAATCATCATGACATCTAAATCGGACATATAATCCTTTCCTTCCCTTATTCGTTATGACACGACAGATCCGCCGTCTACTTTGTACGCTCCGCCCGTAAGATACTGAGCATCATTGCTTTCCAAAAAAGCCACCAACGCTGCAATGTCGCTCGGCTGCGCCCAGCGCGAAAGAGGCACCTTCGCCAACATCAAAGCCCGCGTCTCCTCCGACCACGTCTGCGTGAATATAGGGGTCTCGACTCCGCTGGGATGGATCGTGTTGGCGCGGACGCCGTACTGGCCCAGTTCCGCCGCGGCCGTGTGGCAGAGTCCGCGGAGGGCGAACTTGGCCATCGAATAGGCGCTGAGACCGACGGTGGCTCGGAGACCTGCCGCGGACGAGGCCAGCACGATGCTCCCCGGGTTGCCTGAGGCTTTCATCGCGAGGGCACAATGTTTGAGACCTAAAAACGCTGGGGTGGAACAACGTCAGTCGAGACTCACTCTCTTTGGAGTCCTAGACCCAGCCAAAGCCCTGCAGGCAATGCCGTACATGGAACAAGAACAAGGACCACTTGCACAAGCGCTAATCAAGTACTTGATGAGGTGGCAATGACGACCAGTGATGAGAAAGGCCGGATGAGCATGGCAGTGACGGAATCAGAAAACTCTTCCGTACCTGATCGGCAGTTGACCTCCATAATCTGATCATACAATTCGACTGATGTGTCCAAAACCGGAGTGGACGAATAGGATAGCCCGGCACATAGGAAGGCACTGTCTAGCTTTCCGAAATGCTTTAGGGCCGATCCACGAAACTCTCAACTTCAGCTTCTGCCGTGACGTCGGCTCTGACGGTGAGAATTAGAGAGAGATCATCATCACAGGCTTCGGGCATAGACGAGGTGACCGACTTTCGAGCCGACTCGAGCTTGGCCTCGTCAATGTCGACCATTACTACCTTGGACCCTTCTGAAAGAAGCCTGCGCGTGGTCTCTAGCCCAATGAAACCCGCGGCGCCGGTAATGATGCACACATGACCCTTCAGTCTATTCGGAATTGGCGCAGGTGGGTGTGGAGGTACCATGATGCCGGGTCGCTTGACAAGAGAGGACGACTGCTGGATGGATGCGGATTCTTGCAAGACTGACTGTCGACTGTGAGTTATTACGTGGGGTAGTTGATACGTCCATACACGATCTAGAGTCTAGATAGGATTCCAGACGGCGCTACGGCGTTGCGAATAAATACTTACCTAAGGTAACTGCTCAAGAGGCTACAGGTGTAAGGTAGTTGAGGAGCTAGATGTGACGCGTGGCTCTCCACTCGGAGCCGCCACAGTGCCCCTGCATTCCTGTCGCGTCCATATCCTACCATAGCCGATGGTGTTTCTTGCCAAACCCACCACCGTAGTTAGTTGTGGGGTATTGTGTCAGTAGCGTCTATCCGCTTCCCCACGGGGTTTGGTTCTCGGACCCGGTTCTCATCTCGAACTAAGGTAGTCTAGTGAATTGTGCAGCCAGCCAAGAGGAGGGCGCCCAAGAAGCTAGGCATTATTTGACTTCTTGGACAGTTTTCTCCCTCAACTACACCACCTTAATCTGACACATCGTCTATGTTGGGGGAGAATTGTCTATATATAAAAAAATGATGCTCCAGCCTCTTTTCCAGCAGTTTCTCTTCTGACCTGGCCCTCCTACCAGAACTGCCTTACTCTCCTTGTAACATTAAACAAGTGTTCATTATTCAATTCCGGAACAATCACCCTCCTCCCAGAGTGCTCTATCATCATGGCGCACATGGAGAAAGGCCTTGACACCAAGTACATTCAGCATGACGAACACCCTGTCGACAATCCGAGCCCTAAGGAGCTCCAGGAGGATCTGCGGGCGTCTCGGCTAAACGGCTGGATCCCCTCGACACCCGAGGAGAAGGCCACCAACCGCGCACTCAACCGCAAGTTGGACTTCATCCTGATGGGCTTTTGCGCTCTCATCTATATCTTCCAAGGACTTGACAGAAGCAACCTCGGCGCAGCCGAGACGGGAGGCCTTACCGACGACCTGGGACTCCCGAAGGAGGCAATTAACACGGCTGCGACCCTTTTCTTCGCTACGTACATTCCCCTGGCGCCTTTCTCTACCATCATCGGCAAGAAGGTCGGGCAACCACTGTGGCTCGGCATCATTGGCTTCTTATGGGGCGTCACGACACTCGCCACTGCATGGGTCAAGACCGAGCAGCAGCTGAATGCACTGCGACTGCTCCTTGGTGTCTTCGAGACCGGTCTGTATCCTACAGTCATGTCGTATCTGACCATCTTTTACCCCCGGTACGACATCGCCTTTCGTGTTGCCCTGTTCTATAGCTGCTACGCCATCGCCACAGCCTTCGGCGGTCTCATCGCATACGGAACCTTCAAGATTGGGGGTTCGATGCACCCGTGGCAGTGGCTCTTCATCATCGAGGGAAGCATGACTATTGCCATCGCGCTTGCAACGCCGTTCTGGTTGGCCAAAGAGCCCGGGACGGCCTGGTTTCTCAACGAATCACAACGCGCTTTCGCAGTTCGACGTATGAAGATTGACTCGGAAGCCAATGTTGACGACGTTCATAAGATTACGATGAGAGATATCAAGGCTGCCCTGTGTGATTGGAAGCTGTGGGGGCTGTTGGCTCCCAACATCTGCCAAGGTGTCACGCCTCTGGGCCTGACTATTTTCTTCCCTATCGTCGTCAAGGTAAGATCCCACAACCCACCTTCCACCCAAGGTTTTTACCTGCAAGACACACATTAACCTTGTCTTTTGTAGGGCTTGGGCTTCTCTGGGCCGAACGCGAACCTTCTGACGATCCCACCATATGTGCTTGGCTGCGCGGTAGCCCTAGTCGTGGCTTACTTCTCCGACAAGTACAGGAGGCGCGTCTACGGCTTGCTCTTCGCCATGGCACTCTCCATCGTAGGCCTGATCATGACCATCACACTCCCGCTGGAAAACTCCTCGGCCCGCTACGGCGGCCTGCTCGTCCTGATCGCGGGCAGCTTCATCGGCTCCCCGCTCCAGATCGCGTGGCTGGCCGGCAACACGCCCGAGCCGGGCCAGCGCACCGTCGCCCTGGGGTTCAACGGCTGGGGTACCGTCGCCGGCCTCATCGGCAGCCAGCTCGTCCTGCCCAAGTACGGGCCGGCGTACCGGCAGCCGCTCGGCATCGTGCTCGGCCTCGCGGCCTTGGCCTTCATCCTGTTCGGGCTCAATGCCGTCGTGTGCGTCTGGATCAACCGGAAGAGGGCCGCGATTGTGGCGGACATGACGCCTGAGGAGATTGAGGAGGAGAATAACAGCGACAAGCACTATGGAGACAAGAAGGTTACGTTTGTCTATGGTTACTAGTTTACACGAGGAAGGTATACAGAACGGGATGAGCTTGGTAATGAGGTTGGGCCTCCAACATAGGGACTTGGATTTTCTAAATGAAGAAGTCAGAGTTAAGACTGCACGTATTGTGCAATCGACTGATCATGATGAGCCGCGCAGTGATACTACAATCTTGAAACCGGACTAGTGTTAGCTCGGAACAGCATTGTGCGTTCAGTCGAGGATCGATCCTGATAAATATGCAATATGTCTGTAGTCCCAAGAATATCATCGAGCATTCAAACATCCCTGTACTCCATTCTACCGATGGCTGCGCCAGTGAACAGAATGCATCTCCCTATTTCTGTAAAAACGAGACCACAACATCGCAAAACTCGTCAAATCCGTCAACGAAGGAAACATGCCCAGCCCCCTTGATCACCTCCAACTCGACTGGTTTCCCACTCCCCTTCTCCAACCCAGCACGAATCTCCCGCATCGTCGTCGGCAGGTCCGCGTCCTTCTCCCCCACAACAACCAGAGCCTCCTCGCACCCGCGCCCGGCAGCCTCCAACCGCGGCCCCCGCAGGTCGTAACCCGGGTCGCTCAACGCAGCGCAGCATGTCTCGAACCCGTCCATCGTGGTGCCCTCCGAGACATCCCTCATTCTTACCGCCTCGGCCGGGTTCGAGTCCATCCAGGCGCGGCCAAACCAGCGCTCCATCGTGGCTCGTAGCAGACCGTCTAAGCTCCCCGCCTCGCGCATCGCGCGGACACGCGCGACGAACGGGTCCGCGACACCGAGGTTCACGGGGGCACCGGAGACGGTATCGCAGACGACGAGCCGCCTGACGACGCCGGGGTACCTGGCGGCGAAGTAGACGCCCGTCGAGGCGCCCATTGAGACGCCCACCCAGCCGTGGAGTCGCTGGAGGGCGAGGTGCGCGAGGAGCGCGGCGACGTCGTCCGCCAGCGTGTCGAAGGTGGTCGACTGAAGGTTCGCCGGCACCCCTGAGGTGCCGTGGCCCGGCTGGTCGTAGCGCAGGACCGCGAAGCCGGCCGTCGAGAGGACGGGGACGACGCGGTCCCAGGCTGAGAGGGGGGCGCAGAGGGAGTTGCTGAGGAGGACTGTGGGGGCGCCGGGCATGGGGGCTTCGGTCATGATGTAGGTTATTGTGCGGCCATCGGGGAGGTGGAATAACTTGGTTGGGTTGGTGGATGACATGTTTTCTTGAGGTGGTAGATGAGATTGTACCGAGGGTTACTTGGGAATTGGACGCAGACTAGAGTTGAGTGCCACCTCTGTGACATTAGTTTGTTCACAGGGAGCATCAGAGCCTCGGGGTGCATTAGCAGTGACAAGGGGCCAAGTCTCTGGATTCCTAGTCCGCCACTCGGACCGGGAGCCTAGGCCCTGGTCCTCGGCTTTGGGACGACGACTCTTGGTGTCTCCTGTATGACTGAGTCTACACTAGCCTCCTTCATGGCAACATGGGAGTCAGGTCTCGGCTATGGTCCGGTCCCCGGAGATTTCCACACAACCATCTCCGCGGATCGGGCCCATGGGTGCAGTGACTTGAAATGACCTTCGTGCGTGGAGGCATCAATGCAAGTGTTTCCTGATATAGAGTTATTCAATACGTCTGGTGAGAGCAGTGCCTTCTTTGGTTATGTTCAATATGCTTAGATATTACTGGAAGTTTAGTCCCCGGCAACTGCATTTTAACGTGTGTTACATGCCGTGTGTTCCACCATCAACAAATATTCTCGCTCCATTCACATAGTCGCTAGCCTCGCTGGCCAAAAACACTGCTATACCCTTGAAATCCTGAGGCTTGCCCCACCGTCTTGCGGGTATCGAGTTAACGATCCTCTCGTTGCTAGCTTTGTCGTCTACAAATCGTTGTGCCAAGGCCGTGTGAATCCAGCTATATCAAAGAACAAGGTAGGTCAACGATTCTGTGCTTGAAACACCGGCTGGGGGGGTGAAACGGTGGAGGGAGGCTATCTTACCCAGGGTAGATGGCGTTAACTTGGATGTTGTAGGGACCAAACTCGTTAGCGAAAGAGTTTGTCATCTGGCCTACGGCGGCCTTCATAGGCCCGTAGACGGAGAAGGTCGTCTGCGCCCTGTAGGCCGCAAGGGAGCAGATGTTTATGATCTTGCCTCCCTGCTTACGCTCGACCATGTGTCTGGCGATGCACTGAGACAGAATCCACACCGCGTTGAAGTTGATTTGTATGATCTAATAAAAGGTGAGTATCCATGACTAGACTAGAAATGTGTTGTTTGCTGTCTCTGACACCATGGGCACTTACTGCATCTTTGTGCTCGTCCGTCTCATACAGAATAGGAATCGAACCGCTGCTTATCCCGGCTACGTTGCACAAGATGTCCACGTTGTGCCCGTCGTCCAGCACCTTTTGTACGGTACTTCTGATAGAAGAAGAGTTCCCAAGATCGCAGTCGTACACATAAGTCTTGCGTCCGGTAGACGAAGCAAGTTCCTTGTAGAAGTCGGAATTCTCTCCTGGGATCTGGAAGATGATGATATCGGCCCCGGCCTCTGCTAGGCCGTGAGCCATACTGCCTCCGATGCCCCCATTTGCGCCCGTTACCAGAGCTGTCTTGCCGCTCAGGTCGAAAAGGGAGAGAGTATGGACATCGGCAGCTTTGCATGCTTTTGGAAGTGGCTGGTCAGGCAAGGTGAATTGGGGCATGGTCGAAGTTGGCTTGTTCTGTCCTTCCTGACCCGCCGAGTCACCGCCGTGTACAACTGGCACAACTACTTTCTGGGTAGCCTCCTCGGTCTTCATTGAGTCCATCTTAACAAGGTGAAACTGACTCGGTTACACCGTGATTCTGTGGACTTGAAAGTAAGGGTTTGTACGAAGCAGTATCAATAAGCGAATGCCGTGGATAATATCTGGATCAAGCCGAATACGTGTCGTCGTGGTTGTCGACACGAAATGTTGGTTACCCCAATCTTTGAGGGGAACCTGTCAATGCCTCGATAGGTTACCCCAGCTTCTCGCGCGCCATCTTGTGGAGAATGCGGAGGACGCTAGCTTCACGACGCTCCCAACCATCGGCTATGGAGTACCCCTCAACCCCCTCACCTCACCATTCCCGAAGATGTCGTAGCCTCAGGGACAGCGGCTAACTATTCCTGTACCGTCCATGAGAAAGAGCGTCTCAGAGTCCACCAAGTTGGTCAATAAGGCTCAAACTCTCAAAGATGACTTGGAGGTTCATCGTCCTGAAGTCTTCTCCAACCTTGGTCAACCGATTCTTGCTGCACCCGGACTGAACAGGCAATTAGATCTAGTACAACGCATTCCAGAATGGCTGTTGAACCGCAATTCACCCTCTACTCGACCGTCGTGGGCCCCAATGGTTTGTATACACTTCAGCTGAGATTCTCTCTCACCTGCCTATTTCAAGTATTGCGGAAGCTGACCGTGGGTGTTATCCAGGCTGGAAAGTCGCCATGGTCCTCGCGGAGCTGGGCTTGATATATAGAACCATTTACCCTGACTTCGCGAAGAGTAAGTTGCAGTGTCAGCAAGATGGGTTCGACTCTCTAATGCTAATTTATCAACAGAGGAGCAGAAAGGGCCCGAGTTCCTGAAGCTGAACCCCAACGGACGCATTCCTGTTCTTGTTGACCATCATTACAACAACTTCACACTCTGGTAAGCCAAGGTCAGATCGTGGTGGTAGGGACGATACTGAACTGGACAAATTGGGCAGGGAGTCAAATGCTATCATTGAGTACCTCGTCACCAAATACGACACGGGCAACAGACTCTCCTTTGGCGACTTCGACAACCAGCAGTACATGAGGCAATGGATGTACTTCCAAGCCTCGGGCCAAGGTCCTTACTACGGGCAGGCGGTGTGGTTCATGAAGAATTGCCACGGAGAGCCTAGGGAAGTGGTTGAGAGGTACCAGAACGAGACGCGACGGGTCATCTCCGTGCTGGAGCGCGTCCTGTCTCAGCAAGAATGGCTCGTCGGCGGCAAGCTGTCCGTCGCCGACATCAGCTTCTTGCAGTGGAACACGAGCGCCGACCGCATCATCCTTGGGAGCGAGTTCATTGACAAAGAGGCTCCGCATGTTCGACGGTGGATGAACGCCATAATCGCCAGGCCCGCCATTGCAGCAATTATGCAGGAACGGATGAAGCTTCTTTCTGCTCAGACATGATAGATGTTTGTGTAGCTGGACAGCGACTCTAGACAGACACAGATTGGGTACACAAGAAATTGAACACATTATCACGCAGCCTCCTGTTTCGTGTACTGTATGTGCCTGGGTACCTTACCTTAGTTAACACCAGGCGGCAAGCAAGTACCGAGTGTAGGGAACTGTGGTGCCAAGAACGACTCAGATGGTGGAGGAGCGCGCTACACACCAAAAATGGGAGCGCTTGTGCAGCTACCAGCATACCCCCAGTAGCTCCCACGCTGGAATGTGGATGAGACTAACAGGTCCACATCCCCCACCCCTAGGGTCAACCCACGCGGAGATCAGGTTCTGGGGGCCGTGGTATTCTCCATCCAACAACCTCGAGTGAGACCTCGTCACCAGGCCTTTTGCGACATTACAGGTTTCTGAACAAGAGTATGTTGGACGACAGCAGTGGAAGAATCACGAAGCCCAGAAGCAAGCAAGCTTGCAACCGATGTCACGCCCGTCGCGTCCGGTGCGATGCGTCGGTCCGAGGTACCCCATGTTCCGGGTGTGTCGCCAGCAACCTGGCCGGAGCATGTCGCCTAATAGAATCACGCAAGGCCCGAGATGGAAGCGGGAGATTCTCAACCAAGACCACCGAAGTAGGCTCAACAACAACGAGATCGCTACCTTCGGCTGGATCTGTGGGCGAAGCCATGTCAACAACGGGGCCGGCATCGCCTGATTCTCCCATGGAGCAGCAATACGGGAGCGTTGAAGCAGGGCGGGACGCCGACGAACCCGAGCTTATCCGGCGCGCGGCTTCAGAAGCTGACCAGTGGAGCAAGATCGTTTCTCAGGATGTCAGCTCCTCGAAGGACAGCCGCCGCATCACTTATGTTGGCGAGTCCTGGAACCTATCTTACATGATGCAGTGGAAGTCTCACGCAGCCGCCCTGCACGATTCCAACTACGACTCTCGCTTCCGACACACTTCTCCGTCCGAGAAGACCGCGGATGGCGACTCGCCCTGCTTTCACATTCCGATGCCTTTACAGCAGGAGACACAGTCGCCGCGGTCTGCAAGGCCATCTACTACATTCCAAGACCAAATACTACCATCCAACGTTCAGCTGGCCATGATAGACGCATACTTTGCTCACCACATTGTCCACTACCCCATCATCGCGGAGCAAGAGTTTCGCACGAGCTTTAACGACAAGTCCGTCTCGCTGTTACTCCTGTCAGCTGTTCTATATGCCGGCGCTATTCACGTCTCGGACCAGGTGATTTACCGTGCAGGGTTCGACAGTAGACAAGTCTGCCTGAGGAAGCTCTACAACCACGCCAAGACGATCTTTTTTACAGAAGACGACAACGCCGAGATCAGCGACCAGCTATCGCAGGTCCAAGCAGCCTTTCTCCTCCACCACATGTGGCTCAGCCCCAACTCGACCATGGATTGCTGGACTTGGCTGAGTCTGGCCGTACGTCTCGCCCAGAGCATGGGCATGCATAGGAGCACGACTAGGACTTCATTGAGTGAGGAAGATAGGAAACTCTGGAAACGGATCTGGTGGAGTCTCTATGTGAGTCCTAGCAGTGTGAGCCTTCTTAGATCGCTGATTGACATCATGCAGTCTAGAGACACACATATTGCGAGTGGTGTTGGGAAACCTCTTATAATCAATGACCTAGACTGTGATGTGGAACCTCTGACGGACCAAGATTTCGAAGTACACCACAGTCCTGAAATGCGAATGTTTGTCATCGAGCAAGCCAGGCTCGCGATTGTCTGCAAGTGCCTCCCTCCGTCTCATCCATTGTGCTGTGGACTAATAACTTTCTCAGGCCGGCAAGTGATTCGCTCGAGGTTTGCTCCTGGTATAAAAGAACAGGCCGAAGACGAGCGCAGCAAGCAGGACCTGATGACTAGTCTCATGGCCTGGAGGGAGAGTTTACCGGAGGTACTCCAGTATGGGAGGAATAGTGATCCGTCTCAGACTCCTCTTCAGGCGCCGTTGATTCAAGTACTATACAAGTGAGTTTCCCTTGTGCACAAGTCTGACACCCATCTGACTTCCCAAGCAACATGTTACTGCTCATTCATCGACCTCGATTTGTACCCAGCAACACCCAAGCAGCAGTGCAGAACGAGAATGCCTCATGGAAGATCGTTCACGAAGCCGCTGGCGCCATCACGGATATCACCGGGTTCATCATGAACTACAAGTCCTTGTATCACTGCCCGCTTTTCTAGTAAGGGACACCCAACCTGCTGGAATGAGGCCGATAGCTGACGATAAGGCCAGCACTTCTGCACTATTCGGTGCCATGACGATGCACGCGATCCGTGGCCGTGCTGCCGAACATCAGCTTGGCCTATGCATGGTAGCCATGCGTAGTCTGGCAACCATGTATACCAACGCCGAGTGGGTTCGAAATATCTTCCAAAAGCTGAGCGAAAAGAAGCGGTCTATTATCAGCCACAGCCCTTCAGCCGCGCCCACCAGAACCAGCTCGCCTGCAAGGCAATGCGACGGGAGACAAGCGTCTCTCATATCGCTTCCGCTCTTGTCGCCTCTCGCTTCAGACGTCCAACTTGGACCCGCCGGGTCGATGCACCAGATGGGATATCCTAGTCCAGCTAGGGGGTCCCTCGGCGTTGACTTTCACGGCCACAACGAGCAACATAGTCAAGGACCAATGCTTTTCAGACATCTGCATCCCGTGAGCCATCCAATACTGCCGACCTTTCCGCTGGGAGACAACTTTGAGAGCAACACTCTGGACACTGATCTCGAGGTCTCCTGGAGGGACCTGGCCTGTCTCGACAGCCATTTTAATAATCCTTTCATCTTCAGCGGCTCGTTTGAGATGTAATTGATTTACTTTTCGGCTGTCCAACCTGAAAGGAGTCTAGGTGATCATACGTTGAGACAAACGACGGTTGCCTGGTGTCCGTACGGGATAGGCATGGAGGTGCTGTTATGCGTCACGGACTCCAAAACGTGGGATCGTGAAGCCGGAGAACGGGTCCGCTGGGAAACCCGAAGATCGTACTGATATTCATGGCTCAAGCTGCCTAAGTCTAGAGAATATCTGGTCAAGCAAATTACAGGTATACGCCAGCACACGAAAAAAGGTCTTGAAGAGGAGACCGTCAATCCACGTCTTGGAGTTCGGATTCAGAGAAGTGCTGACCATCGTCAGCCAAGCCTTCGTATCGGCATAAGCTTTCCTTATTTTGATGTAGGTGCATGCATCCGCTCTTTGCACTCCTGTAATTATTTCCTATCTTAGCTGATGGCTGATGTTGCTGCACTCTACCCATGCCGTGTGAGTGAGCTGCTGACCGCGATCCCCGTACCGCATCTGAGCATGGCCTCTCTGTTCCAGCGATGATTATTGGCTGCTGTGTCAAAAGCCATGGTGGGGGCCAAGCTCGCAGAAATGAAGTTGTCATGACGTCTTGATAACGACACCGTGACACTTCCAACTGCTAAGGTATCCCGTCGTTAGACAGCACCCCGCAGCGGCTTCAACGGTCAACAGCATCACCACTCGGAGGAATTGCATGAGCGTTGCGCTTGCTCCTTGTGTAAGCGGATAATCCCATTGGTTGTCTCCCAAGGACCAAATGCTCCGGGACCCTTGATCGGACATAGGGGGCATCCACAAGAGCTCTTACAAGGTTTGGAAAGCCGAGAGGTAGTAGCTGCTCGCATCCAAGAGGCCCTGAAGTCAGTATTAAAGGCATGACGACCTGCGGTCATTTACCAGAGAAGGAGGTCGCCCTCTGCCCTCCTCTCATCCTTCTGGCATTGATACCCCTCCCCTCCCACTTCTTTGACACAGCTTGTCCGTCTTGCCATATCCAGTCATACATCGTCGTCCCGTGTACTAGAGAGCATTTCAGCAGATCACATCAGCAGTCATGGCGTCCACGACGGGCAACTCGAATCAGTACAACCCGCTGCAGCATCCCATCTCAGCGGCCACCGCTGCTATTGGGGCACAGGTTGCCGGGGAGCGTCGCACGCCCCGTATGAGCCACATGCAGAGTGCCAATGAGGGCCCAGCCGATATTGCCATGAAGATTTCGGGGGTCATCGAGGGTGGCAAGCGTCAGGACGACGGCCTCTACTTTACAAACAACGAAGGCATCCCTTTCCCCGACGCCGAGCACAGCAAGACCGTCGGCGGTCTGCCTCTCGCCAGCGACATCTTCCTCTTCCAGAAGCAACAGCACTTCAACCGCTCCAAGCCTCTCGAGCGCATGGTGCACCCCTGCGGTTCCGGCGCCTTCGGCTATTTTGAGGTAACCAAGGACGTCTCCAACCTCACCAAGGCCGACTTCCTCACCACGGTGGGCGAGAAGACGCCCGTCTTCGTACGCTTCTCCACCGTCACCCTTGGCCGCGAGTTCCCTGACGAGGCCCGGAATCCCCGTGGCTTTGCCATCAAGTTTTACACTCAAGAGGGCAACTACGACATCGTCGGCCTGAACTTCCCCGTCTTCTTCTGCCGTGATCCCATCCAGGGCCCGGATGTGATCCGCTCGCAGTACCGCAACCCAAGGAACTTCCTGTTCGACTGGGACGCGTGCTTCGATCTCCTCGGTAACACACCCGAGGCCAACCATGCCGGCCTGATGTTTTTCAGCGACCACGGCACCCCGGTCGGCTGGCGGTACAACAACGGCTACGGATGCCACACCTTCAGGTGGGTCAATGGGGACGGAGAGTTCGTGTACATCAAGTACCACTTCATGGCCAAGCACGGCACAAAGCAGTTCACGGACGAGGAGGCCGTCCGGATGTGCGGGGAGGATCCCGACTACTCCAAGCGTGATCTGGCCCAGGCCATTGAGAACGGCGAGTACCCCGAGTGGACCGCCTACGTCCAGGTTATGAAGCCCGAGGACGCCGACCCGGACAAGCTCGGCTTCGACCCTTTCGATGTCACCAAGGTGTGGCCCCGCAAGCTCTTTCCCATGCAGGAGTTCGGCCGCCTCGTGCTCAACAAGAACCCGGAGAACTTCCACCGCGACGTCGAGCAGGCCGCTTTCTCCCCCGGCAGCATGGTTCCGGGCGTTGAGGACTCACCGGACGCTCTCTTAGCCTTCAGAATGTTCTTTTATAGAGACGCGCAGTACCACCGCATCGGCGTCAACCTGCATCAGATCCCGGTCAACTGTCCCTTTATGGCGAAGTCCTTTGCTTCGGTCAACTTTGACGGACCGATGCGGACCGACGCAAACCACGGCGGTAACAAGCAGTTGAGTAGACCCAGCCAGCCGTGAGGCGACTCTTGGCCCCATTTCCCTAGCTGACCCGGTGGCAGATATACACCCAACAGCTTCGCCCACAAGTTCCGCAAGGACACGGCCGAGGCGCCGTACGCTGTCAACGACAACATTGTCAGCCGCAAGAGCCACTACTGGCACGAGGGCAAGATGAGCGAATATGACCAGGCCAAGGAGCTCTGGCAGCGCGTCATGTCACCCCAGGAGAAGCAGAACACGCTGAAGAACACGGCCAAGTATCTCAAGCTTGTGAAGCACGTGCAGATCCAGGTATGAACTCCCCAGCGCAAAAGGGCACGACGTCTCTGAATCCAAAGATGACCTGACCTGAGGGATTAGCAAAAATACCTTGCCCAGCTGTACAACATCTCGGAGGACTACGCTCAGGGCGTCTATCAGCTGCTGCCCGACCCCGACTTCGTCTTTGGAGAGGTCGAGAAGCTTGCCAAGGAGGCGGTTCTCTTCTACAAGGAGCCCAAGTTCAGGCCTTCAAACGGCGAAAAGCTGGTGGGCAAGGTTCCGCCGCAGCCTGTGTATAACCCCGACTCTTGAGCCACATTGATAGTCGGCCCGGGTGCTGTGAATTGCGTTTATGGGTGGAGCCGTCGCAAGTGGTGATCAGGTTAAGTCCCGAGTTTCGAGGCAGTCAAGCAGAACGGAGTACGAGATAAACGAACGACGGTCGAGATATTCAGGTGGCCTGTGACCCTGTGAGTGATGATCAGTGATCCCATTTCACAGGAGAATTGGCCCATAGTCGATCTGCTTAGTCATCAGGGGGGGTGGCCTGGGAGTCGCAGTTCCAAATTCAAATGCTGCATCCCGTCGGTCCAGCAATGACACTTTCTGTCCAGAATTTTGACACTTCAGTTTTGGCAGGAAGCAGAAGACGGTCCTCCTGAATACTGGATGGCTCAGCTTCCACCTCGCACAGTACTTCCTTTACCACACCCCCAGAGGACGGCCATGCAGCCGTCAGCCGGGTCGGTGACCAATTGCGCAACTTGAAACAGTGAACAGGGAAGCTAGGGCTGATCTGGTAGCGCCGATCAAGGCGTCTAATGGAGTAGCATTTGGCGCAGCAGTTTCCTCAGCTCGCACCCTCGCCAGCCAATATGTGGTCACACCACTTCGGGTTACAGCCTAACTTTCTCGACTGGTCTTGTTCCCTCCCGGCCGGTCAATCATGAACATCAAAACCCTCGAGTATATATATCTTGTCTCTCTTTAATTGATCGCTCATCAGTATTCATTCTGGGCTCTGTTGTCCCTTCAAACGCCTAATGGTTCTCGTGCATCGGTGATCAGTCCATCGTTCTGGTCGCATGGTCATTTCGTTGTCGCACTCTCCACTCGTTAGCTTACCTAGTCACCACAGCAATGTCCGCATATCCTGTTGACCTCCTCAATCGCCGCCACGAGCGGTTCGTGCTATGGGTGCCGGCCTCAGAAAGGCTGCCCACACCCAAGTTAGTGCTGGGAACCCACGATGCTAATTCTGACTCCTTCACGGAGCTCATCAGGCTTCCCATGGCCGAAGCTGAAGGGAAGACCGACCTCTGGGAGGTAGATCCCAAGACTATCACGCCTCCCTTGGCCGACGGCGTGTACCGCTACTGGTTCGATGTCCTCGACACCTCGTCCGAGCAGGGAGGCAGTATCCTGGTCACGGACCCCTTCGCGTTCACCGTAGACTACACTCTTGCCCAGGGTTCTGGCGAGCAGCTTCAGCCAGCGACAGTGATCAAGTACCGTGACGGGAAACTGTGGCCCTGCGACGTGGACGGGGCTGAACCGCGTCGCCCAACGGTTCCGGATCAGGCATCGCTACCGAGCAACAACCACCTTGTTATTTACGAACTACCGACTTCATGGTCCAAGGTCGGCAGCGACGGTCGAGGAGTTGACGTCGACGTCGGGACATTCGCGGATGTAAAGGCCCTGTTCGACCGCAACACCACGAGCCCTAAGCTCGCCTCCGCCCATGGACCCATCCTTGCAGAGCTGGGCATCAACGCCCTGGAGCTCCTCCCCGTCGCAGACGCAAAGAACAAGTCCGAATGGGGCTACGCAACGGCGCACTACTTCGCCCCGGACTCCGACCTCGGATCGGCCTCAGACCTGGTCTCCCTCGTCGAGACCCTCCACGGCCAGAACATCCGCCTCTTCGTCGACGAGGTGATGGCCTTCGGGCACGACCCTTACTGCTACATCGCCTTCAAGCAGTTCCACCTCTTGCCCAGCGACGAGCCGTCCAACCCGGACAGCTACCAGTCCTACGCCAGCGGCGTGCTGCGCGACGGCTACGGCGGCCAGAACTGGCGCTACCTGCAGCAGACGCAGACCTACGACCCGGAGTCCGGCACCGTCCGCGCGGCCGTCTCCCCCGCCTGGTCCTTTCACCGCGCCCACCTCGCCCGCTGGATGGCCGACTTCGGCGTCGACGGCCTGCGGCTGGACAGCGTCAACAACATCGGCAGCTGGGACTTTGTCCGCTCGTACACGGAGCGCGCGCGGGAGCTGTACGCCTCCCGATACGGCGGGCGGGCCGCCGCCGACGCGGACCCGTCCAAGTTCCTGGTCGTCGGGGAGGAGCTCTCCATGCCGGCGTCGATGGTCCGCGAGGGGTTACTCGACGCCCTGTGGAACGAGCCTTGGCAGCGCCGGGTGCGGGCCGTGCTGCTGGGCGAGGCGCGCGACGGCGACGACTTCGAG
>Ga0209127_100334_pt1 | contig 16407 bp, 15 predicted proteins | sample LakSupMetagenome_FD_187469 | JGI IMG/M metagenome (GOLD analysis project Ga0209127, IMG submission 187469) | Freshwater microbial communities from Lake Superior, Canada - Sta WM archaea (SPAdes) (version 2) | ecosystem: Environmental > Aquatic > Freshwater > Lake | place: Lake Superior, Canada...
CGCAACACCGGCGGGCTTAGGCGCATTAGCAGACTTCGGTGCGTCTTTAGCGTTCGAGTCTCCGACTGTTTTGGCGATCACTTTCACCGCACTCCCCTTCTCGGCCGTAGCAGGACTGCCTGTTGGCGCCGCCGTGGGAGCCGGAGTTGCCACTGAAGCCGCCATGGTGCCTCTGTAGGGGAAGACGGCAGAAGATATAACAAAAAGATAGGACTAGATGTAAGTTCCCAATCCGCTCACAGTTGGGAGAAGCTGCTTGGAGGCACTAGACATACAGAAGTTGCCAAGGCGAGCAGGCTCACGGCCGTACTTATGCTCTGCACCCCTGACTCTTCCGGGGTGATCAGTCAATAGTCCCTAAAGACTGAGTGCGACCGAGGTCCCCTCCGGCCCCGCCAATTGGTCGCGATACGGCACCCTGGTTTTAATCTGATGGTGTTGTGGGCTCTACTACGAGGGGGAGGAGGTTCCGGAATGCATCTATCTATCATGACAGGGGTATGTCTGATTCTCTCGCCGCATCATCACAACATTCTGGCCAGCGCCAACATGCTTTCAGCTGCTTCTCGGAGCCAGTAGAAAGCCGCAATGCGGTGATATCGCGTGCTAGCCACATGGTCCAAGTGCGCAAATCTGAACATGGGGGGAAGACAAGCACTGACAAGCAATATGGACTATCCATTGCGGCGGGTTCGAGGCCGGCCTGAAGATTCGTGTCTAGGCCCATTGACCCGTGTTGGTCCGGCGATAGCGCGTTTGTAAGTGCCTTCAAGATTTCCCAATTCGGCGGGGCGATATGACGGTTTGAAGATGTGATTGGATGGCACGGTTCAGCTCGAAGCAATAGCTCCCTGCTAACTGTCTCAGTACGGAAAAGGCGACGATGCAGGCCAGTGCTAGCGCTGAGCTGGAGAGCTTCCAGACCAAGCTTGCCATCCGGAGCCCCAACTTCAAGCTTCAGGCTCATTCCTGGGTGGTCCTGGCAGACTGGGATCGCAGAGGTGTAGGCACTATTGCACGGCGGCAATCGAGTCTTGAATGCTGCCGGTGTGCCTGCGTCAGCGACAAGTCTAAAAACGTGAATCCAATGCTGATCATAGAGCCGTGAGGAAGTCTGGCATCTATTAATCCAAGGCTCATACTACAGCTATGCTTGTTGATTCTGCATTACACAACAGCTGGCCTCAACCCTTATTGAATGTGCATGTTGAGCAGCTCCGGGTCCATGTCCAGCAACGAGACAGCCGGGTCTAAGCTCTCGTGCACCAATAGAGTAGAGCTGTTTCCAATCCATATCATATCCTGTTTGCCAGTGAGGACGGTTTGCTCCACGTCATCGGCGACCTGCATCATGGTCGCCAGCATGGCCCGTGGACTGCCGATGCTTTGGAGAACCCCAGCCATAATGGAGAGGCCGACAAACTGCTTGAAGTGGTGCAGCGAGCGGCAGGCCCTCTGTCGGAAGAGCATCAGGCCCTGCCTGAGGACTGCCCACGCCATGTCTCTGGGCGGCATGTCATCCATCTTGCCCCCGCCGTAGTTGTCTTTCCTAATCGCGAGAATCATGCAGAGCATGGCTGTGTCAAAATCGTCGCGGCAGAGGTCAACCAGCCAGCCGTTGAAGCTCGCTGGGTCTTCTGATGAGCTTGTCGACGGCGATGACGACCGCGACGAGTCACTGCAGATCGAACTCGCCGCGCCCGACCCGCTCCACGACTCCTGAATCGCGAGTAACGCCAATGAGCTGTCCCTGACGGCTCTGTAAGAGGCGCCGAAGCGTTCATCATATGGAGATCGGGTGAAGGCTAGGTGGATAGCGAGTTTGGCCCGGTGCGCCAGAACCTCGATGAGTTGTCTTTGTGTCGTCGCTCTCCGATAGCGATCTGCCATACCATGGGACCGGATGGCAAAAGCCGTTTCGGCTTCTCTTAAAGTCTTCTGGAGCCTCCTGTCCCAAGATAGCACCGTCTCGTAGTCGACGAGAGGCTGTGAGGGGGAGTTGACCGTGTTGATTATGTCGGCAACCAGGGGCATGAACCGCGCGAGCTTTACCTGGAACGAGCCATCCGTGTGCCCTGGTACTGACGCCCGGAAGGTGTCCACTTCCCAGATACCTTGGTTCGAGCGGCGAAAGTCGGACTCGTTGACGTTGAGGGGAGGCTCGGCATCAAACTCCGTACACAAGAAAGAGGTGCCTGCCCTCATGGCCACGTCCACATCCAGGAGCTGTATAGTGACCCATATGCGCCTCCGTAGCTCGGCCTCGATTGCTGGCATTGCGGGAAAGAGTCTCGCCGTCCGGTGTAGCTGCATGGACATTGCTAGCCGCGTCACGAAGCCAAGCAGGGACACGATCTGACTGGAAGTGCTCCCCTTGACGATCTCTAACACCCTTGCAAGTACCATCAAACATAGTGTCCTGACCGTAGTGAGGTTGGGCGATGTCATGTAGGGCGACCGTCCAAAGGAGATCTGGGCTCCTTCGAGAAAAACATCAGTCCATTCACCTCGGGACCTGCCCGTGTTGTCGAGGAGATAGTCGGGCGCATTTTGAGATCCGATTGCCAAGATCATCAGAAGTTGCGCGAGCCACCCATCCGAGACATGGTCACTGCTGCTCCACAAGGCACTCAACTCTTCCCAGAACTGCAACGGTTGGAAGAGACGGTGAGTCACCTCGCAGCTGTGGAAATAGCAAGTGACCAGAGATTCCACCACTTGTCGAGGAGGCAGCTGGTCCACGATGTCCCGTTGGCTTGGTGGGATGGGAGAAGTGTTGCTGAAGGGAAAGTTCATGGAACCAAAGGACGAAAAGAGGTACGAGAGGCCCTTGATTTGGCTGTACCTTGTGTCCCACTGAGTATCTGTACCGAAGATATACGGGGAAGCTTCCTCAAACTATATGCATGGAAGTCAGCGCCAGATCTGTTTGTTTTCCGGACGCGCAGCCGACAGTGCCGGTGATATACTGCGCAGCAGTTTACGATATGGAAAGAGAGCGAGCATGCGTTCCAATCGGCAAATGAGATATCGCATAGAACATACCTCGCATGCAATCTTGGCCCAGTGAGTGCTCCCGCTGACGCGGGCTTTCCCATCACTAACCCTGTAGGAGGATCTTGTTCGGTCTTGCGGCCTCGAGCAGCCTTTAAGAGGCGACGAAAACTCTTTCAGGGGTTCCGGCGTGATTGATTCCCGCTTCACGGCGGAAGAGTTGAGAAGGGGTTGGTAAATGCATTCGTCGACGGAGCCGGACTGGGTGCATCGACTGCATGGCTGGCCCTTGTCGCACTTTAGCTTGCGCCTATGGCAAGGTATACAAACGAAGACGCGGCGGTTTCGCTTCTGTGCTCGGGGATTGCCTTCGTGAGTTCCGTTGGGGTCAAGGATAGAAAAGGTGCTGAAGAAGCCGGCAGGCTTCTCGGTGGAAGGCATGGTGAAAGAGGGTGATGGTCAGGGCAGGGTTGTCCACCCCGATGGGGATATCGGCGGTGGAGGCTTGTGCAAGAAGGACAAGTGCAGCAATGCTCGCAGTTTCAAGAACAAGGTGCTCAGGAAGTGGAACGCTGTGTGGCACGACGTGCTTGTTGACTGTATCGATGACAGCCTCTCTTTGCGCAGCCTGATACTAGCTTCTCCGATCGGAGAGACAGATCCAGCTTCAGCATGGTCATCAGGGTGATTCGATATATATACCAACACCAGCAGGATCTGAGGATTTGGCAGCAGGGACCAGTGCCAGTGTTGCGCCGTGCTCCCCCTCATAGGGCCAGGGGTGACGCGGTGGCGGTGACGGGACTTGTTGAACGGTGCGGCAAGGTTCCGAGCCCGTGGGCAGGACGAGATCGCTGCGTAGGGTTGTAGCCTGTAGGGCGGGCATAAGGTACCCAGGAAGTTCCGGTACCGATGGTACGTACTATCTTGAGATAGCTTAATTTCCATTGATGGAGGCTAGATGGTGTCCTGGTCCAGGGGCCCCGGGACTTAACCGCGCCTTTCACTTGTAGGTTTGGCTGCGGCGACCAAGCCATTGCCCTGTCTTCCAACACGTCCATACATCCATCACCAGCGAGCGTCGAAGCGTGGAAGCAGGGCCACGTCTCTGGGGAAGGATCCTGGCGAGGAGTCAAATCCGCATCTGCAGAGGACTCAAGGGGAGACATGGTGGAGTTTCTACAGAGCTCCCGGTGGTAGGTAACTTGCTCCCCGCCCTAGAGATAGCAGAGTGGACTCATCTCGAAGGGGATCTGCGCTTGTTGACGAATAGTCAGTCGTCAGGAGGCTCCTCGATTAGAGTTGCAGCTCATGCTTTTGTCCAATGCGGGACCTGCACGGTACTTTGTTCGCCAAGGCTTGTCTGCCCTACGCGGTACGTAGCAGATGAGCCATGCTTTTGTAGGTACGTACCTTGCCTTATTACCCCTGCGCTCTACCGGTACGGAATATCAGTCACTAGAAGTTGAAGGATCCAAGCTTGTAGGGCTGGCAAATGATCAGGATCATCCGAGTGTGTGTAGTAGATCTCTACCAAGCACGAGCTTGATATCTACATCGCCATGTTGCTACTAATCAGACGAATACTTCGTACCCTGTTGTGTTCGCTGTATCTTTGGTGGCACCGACGGGGCCGAGTGCGTCCGGACAACAATTATACTGGGGATGCGAAGTGAACCAACAGAGTGCCGCGCCTGGACACAAGTCCAAAAGCACCAACAGGCGCTGATGGACGCCGGCTTGCTCCCCTGAATAGCCGCTCTTAGCGCTGGGACACCCTGGACAGACTTGCAGGTAAATCATGATTTACCAATTGCACAGCACCAGGGAGTTGATGGCTGCGTCTTAAATTGCCTTGTTAGTAAGGTAGGCAAGGCAGCGACCTAACAAAGTACCTACTGTACCTGCAGGCTCCAGGCCTCGGACTGGCTCGCATTCTCCCCTGCCACGGTGACCATTCTACCACTCTTGCAAGTTGCCAGGTTTACACTTCTGCCGCGCATAAAACAGTCTCCACCTCGCCGAATCCTTCAAGCCACAGACTGCGCCCGTAGTGATTCGTTGTCTCGTGGGCTCCCGATTCCCGAATGCGAAGCCTGCGGCCCAATGGTTCCACCCGGCCACCGAGATGGAGCGTGCTCTGGCGGGGGATGGCTCCTAATTCAGACGGCGTGCATCTGACATGCAAGAAGCTCGGCACGGCTTACCCTCCCCGCCCACCATTGACGCCCTTGTCATTCCTCAATGGCAGTCCCATCCTTGCCACCCAAAGCCGGGATGGGCATGAGGTCAAATTAACCTTAAGCCTTTGCTGCTTACCGGTACTTTGGCTGGCCTCCCCAACTTCTAGAAGGCTGAAAGGAAGAACCCTTCTTGACCGATCCCGAGTTCTAGTCTGGAGTTTATGCTCCTGTGTGGCGCAGTTTGATACTCAACAAAAGACGACGTCAGTACGTCTTGACAGGGTGTAACTGTGTACCACAGTATAACAAACTTAAGTCTAACTAAGAGGTGTGCGGTGTCTCCACGCAGCGCTTAACGACAGAGACACCTTGCTAGTGTACTGTGGTATGCAGAGGCAAACCCCTCTCAACTCCGTCACTCCTGGCGGACCCCCCGCTATGTTACGGTTATTTCAGGACTAGAACGCACTATTTGTTGGCTTGCTGGGACTTGTTGACCACAGCAGGATATCACCAGATGCTCTTGGCTGACCACCGAAACTACACGCACGGACTTACTCGCAACCAGGTGTGTGGTAGACCATACGCACCTTGATGCCGCCGGAGGGAAACCCGTCCCGAATCCCAGCACATCATTAATGTGCAAGTTCAGCAGTTCCCATGCTGTATCTTCCCGGCATTGGGGAGAAAAGCTGACAAATGGAATATCTAAGTCTAGACCTTGCCGATCTGCAGTGTTCCTTTGTACTAGACTTATATGGCAAGTGCGGCGAGCTAATAACTGGCACCGGTAGCATTGGGCTGCGTGGTCCTTGACGGACACACTGTCAAGCAACCCGCCTTGTTACCAGTACAATGAACAATCACATGGCGCTTCTGCGCGTCTACTAGACTTACTGTGCATCACCGTTGGTCGAAGCAAGGGCTGAACCAACCATTGACCGTCCTCTCCGGTAGCCCCCGCTCAAAGCGATTCCGTCCAACTTCGGGTTGTGGGAGGATTCATGGACCCTTTGCTTGCGAGCTCGTTGTAACTTGTCCGGCCGGAAAAAGGGTACAACCGCGACCTTGAGCTGACAATAAGGTACCACTGGGACGTGAGCTCATGCTTGAGCTTGACAATGACTGGAGCCTAGAACCAGACAGCAGATTGCCATGGATCTCACTCACCCCGCCGAGAGAAGGCATGGAATAGCCATGCCACTCCGTCTGAGCCTCCTATCTCCCCGCATGGGTCACACTGGGTAGGTACCCTTCTTGTACGTAGACTCGAGGCGGTTGTCAACCGCTGGGAGACGATACATGTACTGTACATGATTGTCAAGTCTCTGAATCGGTTTGCCGTTGCTAATCAACGACAATCGGCCAGTAGGCTCCCTTCAACTCCATTCGGGCCTTCGTCCGGTTGATATCTTCGCTAGCTTTGCCGTGGAAGGAACAATGAACCGGCCACTTAAAGTCATAGCTATGGGCTGTAGGATCGGGATGGTTACCCAAGGGTGTCTGAATAACGGCTCTACCAACCGTCAACTTTCGCACACGAGGCAATGAATGCTTGAAGCTAAACGCCACTGTCCGCCAAGATCCTCCGGGGAGGGGGTAAAGCGTTCGAGATGGGCCATGGGGGCAGGGTTAGGGTTTGCTGAGGCAATTGGTTAACCACACCTGTCACGGAGGTGTCCCCTCCGCGCAAAGGCGACGACCAAGGGGCGGAGATGAGAACCGGTACGCCCTACAAGAGTCTCCTACTGCCTTTCGGAATGCTAACTCTAGGGACATGAGTGATTGCGAAAAGCGATTGGAGCATTTATACCGTGCTCCACCTGTTGTCGCTACGCCCGTGGGCAAATAGCTATGGACGCCATATTTGCCTCAATAGAAACGGAAATCATATCGCCAGTCGCCATGAGCACCAGCTTGTCGTCGGAAGTTTATAAATGGGTCACTGGCACATTGTTGGTGTTCGATCCATCGATGTGAGTCTCTCTGCCAAACATTCTGTTGCTCGAAACGGCGGGATGAAACCAACACTTCTTTTCCTGGCAGCCATCGCCACGGCGACACCTAGAACCAAACATCAACGCGCCTGTAATGACGCCAGAGACAAACCAATTACCCGGGAAGGGTCCAGTCTGTTGCTAGACGGCAAACCTTGGAACGCTGTGGGGGCCAACGTGTACTGGCTCGGCCTTGACGAGAACGTGATACCGCCTCAGGGCGAGCCGTACTATGCACCGCTCAAAGCCAGCTACCCGACAAAAGGCCGGATCACGGAAGCCATGGCCGTCATAAAAGCCATGGGCGGTACCATGATACGAGCGCACACCCTGGGAGTCAGCACCGGGAACCCGCTTAGCGTGATGCCAACGCTGGGGGTCGTCAACGAGCAGGCGTTCGATCCGATAGACTGGGCGGTGCATGAGGCGGGCCGGTACGGGATACGGTTGCTGGTGCCGCTGACAGACAACTTCGACTACTATCATGGAGGGAAGTACAACTTCTTGCGCTGGAATGGCTTCAACCTCACGCAAGCCAAGGACTCGAGCAACCCCCAGGTCCAGCAGTTCTACACAAACGCGACTATCGTCGCCTCGTTCAAGGACTACATACACACGCTGCTGACGCATGTTAATCAGTACACAGGCGTGTCATACGCCGATGACCCGACAATCTTCGCGTATGAGACCGGAAATGAACTATGCGGACCTGTGTGGGGAGATATGGATGTTCCAGCATCATGGGTACATGAGATCGGTTATTACGTCAAGACGCTAGCACCGGACAAACTCTTCGTTGATGGGACGTACGGGGTCAACAGAACGCACCTCAGTGTTCCTGAAGTCGACATCTTCTCAGACCATTACTATCCTATCAGCTTGAGCAAGTTGACAAGGGATCTAGAGCTCGGTATGTACAGAACTGATTTCAAGATACAGAACTGATCTCGAGAGGATGATGGCGACAGCCGAACTACTAAGCTGACGCAACTTCCAGTGGCATCGGTGAATAAGACCTACTTTGCTGGCGAATATGACTGGGTAGGCCAAAGTAGCAGCGGCGCTTCCAACGGCGACTCGTTGGTCTCATGGTACAAGACCATTGAGCAGACTCCTGGGGCTATTGGATCAGCTTTCTGGAGTCTCTTCGGGCGTAACGTTCCAGACTGCGATGTAAGTGACCCAGGCCCGACTCGCCTCGGCAGCTTGTATATTGGTTGGCCGCGTGCGCCGGTGGAATCTGACGCGTGTGGCTGAGGTTGACCCTACTACAGACCTTCGTCAACCACGCAGACGGGTTTACACTGCAGTATAACAACCCAGCCAACTCGGCCTACACAACCAGCCGAATCAAGCTCATCCGACAGCATTTGGTCCAGATGGGCCAGGACGTGTCGATAAGTGAGGACGCTGCGCTTCCCTCAGTCGCGTGCCCGGCAGCCGTTGTCGCCGGGATGGAATCGAAGACCGGGCTGTTGAGATAGAATGCGCCAGCTACATGTGTCTGTACTGTACCATTAACCTCCGAATTGAAGAACGTCTCACCACGGCCTGGTTCTCCAGGATGGGGTGGGAGGAAACTTTAGCCCGCCAAGTTACTCCGCAGTCTATTTATTATCGAGGGTGATCACATCTCGCATCACGACTGAAGATAAGGCAGCATCAACGGATGTCTTGCTGTCTTGATGCGCTGCGCTTGTCTGCTGCCGGCGTGCGGGTATTGCAGTCAATACCGGGAAAGTACGTCAGGTACTGGCATTGGGCAACAACGTGAGCTAGCTCTGCTAGCTCGAGCAACGGCGTCCTCAACCAGCCATTATCTGATCGCTCATATTCGTCCGTCGAACAACAACAAAGAAACGACGACAATCAACATGTTAGAGCGATAAGTAACCCCTGATATCCCAATTGCGTAAAGGGGTTGGGGATCTCTTTTACTATTTGTTGCGCGCTGTGTGCGACGCGGCAGGTGTCAGGCCAACAGATCATAAGGAGTTAGCCCCGTGTCCGCCGAGGGAGTGGTTCCCTTACTTGTGAGACTAACAACCAAGCCACGTACCTACCATACAGCACTTCCTAGGCATTTGCGATAATTTCAACCGAGCTGGTTCAGTTCTGGTGATGAACTGTAAGAAAGGATTCTTTGGGTTGATATCCCCCCTGCGGTTCATTAGGGGGTTAGGGTAGGGAAGATTAGTCCAGGCCCACACAACAGCGCGGCCGTTTTCGGCAGGTCAATACAGCGGGGGACACCATCGCCTCTACCTTAGGCTAGGAGGCAAAAGCTAAAGGCACTTGCAGGGAGACACTTGACCCCTATCTATCCTTTACTCGTGCGCCACTCAAAATCTCCCGACCCAATGAGTTGTCGCCGGTTGCTAGCTTGTGTAATCGACCATGGCAGCAATAGCATTGCGAGGGGTAACTCCGCTTCGATCCCAAAGAGAGTCTTCCTTTGGTCACCCGCGGTTAAGAACCGCCTGTTCCGCCCGGTGCAAACGCAAAACAGCCGCTTCTACTCGCTTCCGCCGAGCCATCGGAGTCCCCCAGTAGGAGCCTTAAGTATGGAACAGCCAGATATCCTGAAGGACGGCGTGCCGAAGAAGGCTGGGACGCATAATGCATGGATCGGCCATGCTGCCGCCGGAGGATACGACCTCAGGAGTGAGTATGGGGGATGCTGTCTAACGGAACTCCCAATCTTCACTGACCCATGATCAGGCGATACCATGACCACGCCGACAGCGTCCATGCTTGCCGCCATACAGTCATGCACGCTTCTGGACGATGTCTTCATGGAGGACCCCACCACGATGGACTTGGAAGCCCATTGCGCAGCCTTGTCCGGCAAGGAGGCCGGGCTCTTTGTGCTCTCGGGTACTATGGGTAACCAGCTAGCCCTGCGGTCGTTGCTCGTCCAACCACCTTACGGTGTACTCTGTGATCACCGCTCCCACATTGTGAAATACGAGGCTGGAGGGTGAGTATCCCGGGACCAGGCTATAGAACACATTGTTTGCAGAAGTCGGCCGGTAGACTAACCTGTGTGCAGCGTCTCATCGCTTACCGGCGCATCAGTCAAGACAGTTGTCCCGAAAAACGGCTGCTTCTTGACTCTGGAGGATATCAAGGCCAACGCCTACCTCGACGACGATGTGCACACTTGCCCAACGCGCGTTCTCAGCCTCGAGAACACCCTCAACGGCATGGTCATGCCTCTCGCCGAGGCCAGGAGGATATCAGCATGGGCCAAGGAGCACGGGCTCAAGGTCCATTGCGATGGAGCTCGGCTCTGGGAGGCCGTGGCCTCGGGGGCTGGCTCTCTGACAGAGTATGCCGAGTGTTTCGACACCATCAGTTTGTGCTTTTCGAAGGGTCTCGGCGCGCCAGTGGGCAGCGTGCTCGTCGGTCCCAAGGATGTGATCAAGCACTCGCGCTGGGTGAGGAAGTCTATCGGCGGCGGGCTACGGCAGCCGGGTGTCGTCACAGCCGCCGCAAGGGTGGCTGTCGACGAGACGTTTGGTAATGGGCCGAATGGCGAAGGAGGGCTGCTGAAAGAGACACATGTCCTGGCAAAGCAAATCGAGAGGATTTGGACTGATCTTGGCGGGAAGCTCGTCCATCCGGTTGAGACAAACATGATCTGGATTGATCTTGACGATGCCGGTTGCTCGTATGAGAGAATCAATGAGCTGGGTAAGGAAGCCGGCTTAAAGCTGATGGGCAACCGGATGGTAATACACTACCAGATATACCAGAATCGGAACTTCGTGGTACCGAGGCTGGAGAAGATATTTAGAACCATCTTGGAGCAAAAGGGGGTCAACAGGACGAAGCAGGCGGAGGGTGAGACGTCGCAGTATCGGACTCGATAAAGGGGCAAAGAGATGCGGTCCCGGGTTTGCAGAGGAGCACAGAATCAAGAACAAATCCCGGCGGTTTGCACGGCGCTGATCCTGCGAGGCTCACCAAAAATGTTGATCTATCTAAGGCACAATGTCACGGCCTTAACTCTAGGTTACACGTAGTTCTGCGCTTGTCAGACGGGCAGCTAAAGGTTGCATACGAAGCATGCATGCACTTTGTCAGCTAAGGCTTACTTGATCATCTCTCGATTCAGTGTACGCCCGACCCCGCCTGCTCCCACGATGCTGTACAGGTGTGCCAGGTACCTTGCTCGAGGCAGATCCGGAGAGGCCGATCATTAGCAAATGGAAAAGCCAACCGTCGGCGACCGAAGAGGGTTCGAGGAACCCAAGGGTCGAGAAATACGTGCACGTGTACACCAGCCAAGCCAGACCTATTCTTGGATTGCGCCGCTGACATAGTAGACTCGGCCTTGGGCCATGCTGTGTTATCCGCTAGCCGTGTACAGATCCAGTTGACTGCATCATTCTCGCATGGGCGGGGAGACGCCGACAGAGTTTTCTTTGATGAGTTTGTCTGCATCATCACCATCTCCAACCTCGTCCCCAAGCTTGCCCCGGCAGCTACCCCGCCCAGAGCTGCGCCCGATCCATGCAAAGGCGGAGGGGGAGCCTGACGTCACATAAAATATAGTGGGTGTCTTGGGGGAACCAGCGAATAAGAGAGTGTTCGGCCGTAAATCCCCCCCTGTCAGCGGCAGTATTCCGGCGGGCAGAATGCGGGGAACAAAGGCAGTTGGGGCTTTAGCGCGACGCTAAGGAGAGGCACGGTGAAGCTTGAGGCGGGAAAAGAACGCTACCTGGCTACCTGTGCGACGAATCGTACCTTCTTTTTGGTGGAGTAATCGTTCCTGAACCAGGAATTTCCGCACTTCATCTGGATGGCCTGGTCAGCCGGGTGCGGATGAATGACAATGGCGGGACAATAAACAAGGCAGATCGGGGCTTGGGACGAAGGTCGAGCTGCAGGTTCAAAATGAAGCCCAATCCTGCTGCTTCCCGTCCTCTGCTCCTCGGCTTCCTTCACTCGAGTCCGTTGTTGCTGTCGTTCTGCGATCCTGTCGGAAGACTCGAGCTTCGACCATGGCGCTCTTCAAGTTGACTGCAGTTCTGGCTGCTTCAGTTCCTGTCGCCAGCGCTCTTTACGTCAATGGCTCTGTCACTGCCCCGTGCGACTCTCCCCTGTACTGCCAGGGCGACATCCTGAAGGCAATCGAGCTGGCACAGCCTTTCACCGACTCCAAGACCTTCGTGGACATGTAAGTACTGTACAGCATAACACGCGCACGATCCTTACCTATCTTGCCCCATTGCATTGCCCCATCAATCGGACGAGATCTTGTGCTAGACGATCTCGCAGTCATGCATGACATTGGGCTGCGGGAGATAGACTTTTACGCTGACCTTTATGCAGGCCCACGATCAAACCATTGGATGAAGTCATTGCCGCTTTCAACAAGCTCACTCAGCCCATCACCAATAACACGGCGCTCAACGACTTCTTGACGGAGAACTTTGCTCCAGCCGGTGGCGAGCTGGAGGCTGTCCCTACAGACCAACTCCAGACCGACCCCAAGTTCCTAGACAAGCTGAACGACACGGTCATCAAGGAGTTCTCCCAAGCCGTCATCAAGATCTGGCCCGACCTCACCAGACAGTATGCCGGTCCGAGCAACTGCACAGCATGCGTGAACAGCTTCATCCCCGTCAACCGCACATTCGTCGTAGCCGGCGGCCGTTTCCGAGAACCCTACTACTGGGACAGCTACTGGATCATCGAGGGCCTCCTCCGTACCGGCGGCAATTTCACCGAGATCGCCAAGAACACCATTGAGAACTTCCTCGACCTTGTTGAGACCATAGGCTTCATTCCCAATGGGGCGAGGCTGTACTATCTCAACCGGTCACAGCCGCCTTTGCTCTCCAAGATGGTTCGTAGCTACGTTGACTACACCAACGATACCAGTATTCTCGAGCGGGCCGTTCCGCTTTTGATCAAAGAGTATGGCTTCTGGCAGAACAACAGAACCGTTGAGGTCACGGCTGCCGATGGGAAGAACTACACGCTCAACAGGTCAGTAGCACACACGCGGCGCCGTGCTTCGGCCGTGGAATGGATCCGCTAACCAATTGCTGTTGAATAGGTACCACGTTGAGAACAACCAGCCCAGACCGGAGTCATTCCGGGAAGACTACATCACGGCCAACAACCACTCGTACTATGCCGCGTCGGGCATCATCTACCCGGAAGCCAAGGTCTTGAACGACACCGAGAAGGCGGAGCTCTACGCCAACTTGGCTACGGGCGCTGAGTCCGGCTGGGACTATGGCACCCGGTTCCTGGCACGCCCCAACGACGCCGCCAAGGATGTCTACTTCCCCCTCCGCTCCCTCAACGTGCGCGAGATCGTCCCCGTCGATCTCAACTCGATCCTCTATGCAACCGAGTCCAACATCGCCTACTTTCTGAACGAAACCGGCAACTCGACTGAAGCCGGCAAGTGGGCAGACCTTGCCAGCGAGCGTAGCAAGGCCATGTTCGCGCTGATGTGGAACTCCACACTCTGGAGCTACTTTGACTACAATCTCACCAGCAACGCCCAGAATATCTACATCCCCGCCGACGTCGACGCCTTCGTCACCGAGACCTCGGGCGCGCCAGCCGGCTACCAGATCCTCTTCGACGTCGCCCAGCTCTACCCCTTCTGGACGGGAGCGGCGCCGGACGAACTCAAGGAGAACCCGCTGGCTGTCAAGCTCGCCTTCTCCCGCGTCGCGTCTATGCTGGACCGCAAGGCAGGCGGCATCCCCGCCACCAACTTCCAGACGGGCCAGCAGTGGGATCAGCCCAACGTGTGGCCGCCGCTGATGCATGTCCTCATGCAGGGTTTGCTCAACACACCTGCGACCTTCGGCGAGGACGATCCGAGCTACCAGGACGTGCAGACGCTCGCGCTCAGGCTGGGGCAGCGGTACCTCGACTCGACCTTCTGCACGTGGTACGCCACCGGGGGTTCGACGAGCGCGACGCCCAAGCTCCAGGGCGTGGGACCCGAGGCAGTGGGCACCATGTTCGAGAAGTATGCCGATAACGCCACAAACGTCGCTGGCGGCGGCGGCGAGTACACTGTCGTCGAGGGCTTCGGCTGGACGAACGGTGTGCTGCTCTGGGCGGCGGACACGTTTGCTGATAAGCTGAAGAGGCCCGACTGTGGCAACATCACGGCCGCTAATGTCAATCCCGGCAAGAGGAGTGTGCGCGCTGCGGTTGAGCTGGATGCGCGGGACGCGAAGTGGACCAAGATGTTTGGCAGTGTTGCGAGGAGGCAGGCAGAGAAGAGGGGACATTAAGGATCTAGGGATGGATATAGGAGGTTTAAGGGACTTGTGATTGAGGTGATTTGCGGTTAATGCGTGTCTATAGCACACGCCTCTACGTCCATGCTGACATCTAATGAAATAATGATTGTTCCTGCTACTTACTTGCTCGTGTCGGCTCAGCGTGAATACTGTCATGCGTGCGATTTTCGTCGTCGCCGGGCAGTTTGGTGTAGGAAGTGGCTTCTCTGATGACACCAGTTCATACCTTGCGAGAATTCCCGCCTGCGCCTGTTCTGGATCCGTCCTTCGAATCACTTCGAAAACATTACTTCGCCTCGCCCAGGCACTCTTCCCTCAACAAGCCAAAGATCTTGATATCCAGCACCTCCCCACTCTTCCAGACCGCGCTGCGTCTCGTGCCCTCGTGCATAAACCCAGCCTTGCCCAAGACCCTCGAACTCGCCTCATTCGTGGCAAACACGCTGGCCTCCAACCTCAACACCCCGCCAAACGTCTCAAACGCCCACCGACAGAACCCCTTTAGCGCCTCGGTTGCGAGACCCCGGCCCCAAGCCGCGGGCGCGATCCAGTAGCCCACCTCGTAGGTCCGGCACTCTATGTCCGCGCCGGCGCGGAGGCCGATACCGCCCAGGAAGTTGTCCTGGTCGGGCGAGTAGATGCCGAAGTTGAGCACCGGCGACGCCGAGTTGGCGAAGTTGATCCAGTAGTGGGCGTTTTCGAGGGTGTAGGGGTAGGGGTAGGTGTTGCGCATGTTCTTCGCGATGTCGAGGCTGTTGGCCGCCATGGCCATCTTCTCTGCGTCGGAGGGGTGGTAGGCGCGTATGAGGCAGTTGGCGAGGGTTATAATTGGGGCTGGAACGGGGGGCAGCGGTGTTGTTGGTTGAGGTTGAGGTTGGGGCTCGGGCTGTGATGATGGGGCCATGGTTGCCGTGTCTTTGTGTTGGTCTTCTTCTGGTGCTGCCATGTTGGCGGTGTTGTTTGCTCGAGCACAATGGAAGTAGTACTGGGATCACCGAGGGTCTTATCAAATCTTCACATTGCGGGTTGGAGCAGGCGGAGTGACTCATGTTCACGGCGCTTATGTCCGCCTAACTGAATCTCACAGAGGCAGAAAGCGGTATGCGGCTTCGCGTATTCTGGGCCATTTAGGAAGGTGCCAGCCGGGACAGATGTACGCTGACAACTAGGGGAGAAAATCCCGTCCGTTTGTGAGTGGTCTCACTTGAGGCACAGCATCGACAGGCTTCCACGATGGATATCTTGGATTTTGGAGGGGGATTTTAACCAAGCGGTTTCCGGCGGGGCATTGAAACGCGAGCGGCAGACTTACATAAGCTCCACCGATCCCTTCGGAACTTTATCTTATCAGGGGCAACCTTCGATAGCGCGGGACCCCTTGCGCTGGCGCGGCCAAAAAAGGTGAATGTGGCCTTTCGATACATCGTGGAGAGCTGATGCTAGCCTCAACCCGGAGCCTTCCTTACTGTGGTACATTCCCTCTCTTTGCTTCCAACTGCCACGGTTTGTTTCCGCGCCAATGGTTCAATTGATACCATTCGGTCTTGATTTATAGCATTTCAAGTCTGTGGCCCCTCAATCGTGTCTCTCTGTTCCTGTCTCGCGTTCACAGCACGAGGCCGCGTGCGACAGGACGGGAACTGTGGGACTCGGAGCTTCGAGGTGAAGCAGTTGTGGACACCCAAACACAATTTGGGAGAGCTCTAAGCTCTTAACGACGACATGCCAGCCAAGTCGCGGTTTACAAGGCTCGATGCCTTTACCAAGACAGTTGAAGATGCTCGGATCAGGACGACGTCGGGGGGAATCGTAACCATCGTGTCGCTGCTCGTCGTCTTCTGGCTCGCCTGGGGTGAATGGGCCGACTACAGGAGGATAGTGATACATCCAGAGTTGATCGTCGACAAAGGACGAGGTATGGCTCCCATGATATAACACGAACTTCTG
>Ga0209127_100335_pt1 | contig 16383 bp, 11 predicted proteins | sample LakSupMetagenome_FD_187469 | JGI IMG/M metagenome (GOLD analysis project Ga0209127, IMG submission 187469) | Freshwater microbial communities from Lake Superior, Canada - Sta WM archaea (SPAdes) (version 2) | ecosystem: Environmental > Aquatic > Freshwater > Lake | place: Lake Superior, Canada...
CGAAAGTCGTGTAGCTTGGTATCGTATATCAACTCCAGGGAACGAGACTGTTGAGGTTCAGCTTCGGTCACCCTCCCCGAAACCTCATACACCGACGGGCCTTCTCCCCCTTTTCATTCAGCCTCCGACTCATCATTTGTGGCGAGTGCATGAGGCTAGGGACTCAGCTCGCGTCACCCTCCCTCCCACAACCCGGAAGTTACACAAAGGTAACTAACCTACTCCACTTCTCCGCATCGCGGTGAGACACACCTAACAAGCGCCGCTCGTCGCCTGCCGGCAACGCATCCCCGGCAAGCTAGACTTCGGCTTGCGGGACGCAGCACGGCGGAGAGCGGACCGTAGGTTGCGCTAAGAATCATGGTCTAAAAGCAGGCCGAAACGAATGAGGAAATCGCTAGCGGGCGTGATAGGGTACACGTAGTGTAGGTGTGGCTCTCCCCGCTTTCTTGTGGCGCTCTCTGTTTGGACTCTAGTTCTTGAGGAAGGTGGATTTGCGTTTGTCACACTGTGCATCGCGTGCGGTAAGGTTTCGACTGAATATCAGCGCTTTGATTGGCGAGACTAGGGCCGAGACGTCGCGGCTGTTACGAGGTTTGCTCAGATCGACGATCAACCCGACCTGACTAGCACTCCCTACTAGCTGTGACGCAGCCTTGCTGACAATCGCCAAGCAAGGTAGATCAAGATGCCCGAATGTATAGCGAACACCCGATAGAAACGGAGCCGCAGAAGGCTGTTCATCACCACCACATCGCCTGAGTGGCACTAGATCTGCCGGGCATGATCCCGAACAGCAAGCTGGAGTTCCTCACTTTTCAGCTGTCCAGTGCTATTCCCAACTTCGGATCCGCAGGTAACTCACCGCACTGTACGGAGCCGCCTCTTTCCCCAGGTGGCTTGCATCGTCTCCTCCTTCTCATCATCAAGTGGCTCGTGTCTCTAGCTCTAGCGGTCTAGTAGCTGCCACCGTCCCTCCTCCTGACACGCCCACGCTCCACTGCACCTGATCCTTAATATGCAAATCCTTGGCGTCTATGGAGTCCTCGCTAAGCCTGGCGATTCGCGCTGCCGTGATCCGCACCAAGATGTCGCCCACCCAGATGGCGGTATACCACCAGATGGAGATCTGATCGACAGCGCCTGTAGCCGAGGACTGTTGGCAGCGGCAAGGGATGAGATCGATGAGGTGGCGCGCCCATTCGGGTCCGAGCCTAGAGGGGCATTTGCTGACGCAAGTTAATCGACGGTGAGTGTCTAGCTTAGCAAGTTGCGGTTCGGGTCCGGACGCACGGCCTCCTGACGTAATCATGATAAGAATCTCTCTGCGGTCTGCTGCCGGTCGTGGTAGAGACGGCAGCAGAGATGTACTGTCGAGATTGAGATACTTAGCAAACGATGAAGAGATGGCCGGGAGAGCCGGAGGCGGAAAACATCTCCCAAGACACCTGTGGGGCAGAAAAGGGCGTTTCTGAGGCGCTGATGTGTGTGTTCGAGCTGTAGCAGGGCCGCCACAGACGAAGGTCAGAGGACCTCAAGGTGAACGATGTCATGGAGGCTGGCACTCGGGGTCAAACCGGTCCCCTCATAGACACAGCGTTGGGTGCTCTCTCAACAGGAGACATCGATGTTTTTCCCTGCCACCACTTCGTGACCGAGTACGGCATGGTCATTGCTCCCGGAGTCTCACAGAGATGACAATATCATGGGCTGGTTTCGTATCAAAGAGCTACAGCATCACCTCCTACAGCAATTATGCAAGTGTGAAAGACTGATTTGTATTGTTACACTACCTATCTAATACCATGAACGCCTATGAATGCGATTACTCGAGACCGCAGACGCTGCAAAGGCCGTGAGATCTCGTGTCGTCGTGAGACGGAAAGAGAGCAAACATACTCCAGCCTGACAAACCTGACGTTCTCAATCGCAAAGCATCCGGACAACCAAACCACCACGTCTTGACCAACAGTCCACGCTTGACCACACTGGCAGCCTCACCAACACTGACCTTATTAGTACAACATCATCCAGTCTCTTTGTCGTAGTCAAACGTTCCATCGTCTGCTACCCTCACCTCTCCCATGTTCAGGTCTACCACCCTCGTCTCAGATAGTGACTCTCTCCCTCCTCCAACAAGGGCCAACACAAACTTCTCGACTGGTCATCACGGACTATCAGTCGTCCCCAGCAACGCCCGTCATCATCACCCCAGTCCCGTGTCTCCTTCCCTCCAGCTCTTCTTCGCTCGCACAGCTCCATTCTCGCCCTCTCTTCCCTTCTGGTCTCAACCAGAAGCGACCCCTCCCCACCGACAGAGCAGCCCGTTCGCCCACCTCTGGTAAAACACCTCGCTCAGGTGCTGGCAGTGCTCCAAGCCCGGCAGCGCCTCCTTGCCGGGATACCTGCTCTCCACCCCCCTCTCCGCGTCCCTCTCCCTTGCGCCCCCTTCCTTCTCCGGGCTACCACCATTACCACCACCCCTCTCAAGGACACTCCCGTCCGGCGTCGTGCCCTGCCGCCTGCGATGGCTCTTCAGGTGCGGATTCGCATTGCTCAGCACCAACTTGCTCGGGCTGCGGTTCGGCGCCTGAGCAAGAGGAAGGGGAGGAGGAGGCGACTTGATGAGCACCGTCCCCTGCGGGGTGCCGCCGTCGTTGGGTGTCGCCTTCGACAGAGTAGTAGTAGAGGAAGACGAGAGGAACGCCGAGGACAGCTTCTTGTCCTGCGCCACGGAGGACAGGAGGGATTGGAGGAGGTGGTACGCCCCCTCGGGATCGGCGGCGTCGAGGTGCGCGAACGCGTCCGACAGGTTGGCCAGCGCGGCGCGCTTGTCGGACCCGGCCGTCTGGGCGTGGAGCTCCGCGAGGGCGGGCTCGATGGCTTTGGCGTAGAGCCTGCGGCCGAGGACGGCTTCCTTGCCGCTGTGGGGTTGCTGTTGATGTTGATGATGTTGCTGCTGCTGCTGCTGCTGCTGCTCGGAGGAGGTGTTGGAGGAGGATTTCGACTGGGGAGGGCGGTTCTCGTCTGCTGCTCCTGCGTCGGCGCCCAGTTGGCCCGAGGTGGAACTGTCCGAGGGCACGCGCCGGAAGAGACGCATAGTCGAGCCGGTGTTGCCGAAGGACATGTCTGCTTGTAGGGGCCGCTTGGGGGCGGTGGAGGTGGAGATGCGGCGGACGGAGCCGGATTGGGAGGACTTGGTGGGTGATTGGGCGATGGCGATGGACGGCTGGCGCCGCACGGTGGCCTTGCGGACTGTGCCCGGGGTGGAGGGCTGGAGGGGCCCGTCCTTGACGTCGAGGCGGCGCATGGCGTCCTTGACGTCGAGGCGGCGCATGGCGTCCTCGACTGAGAAGATGCCGGACGGCTTGCGCGAGCGGACTGTACCCCGTGCGGGCTTGGGTGCGACGGAGCGGACTGTGTCAAAGACCCACTCGTCTCGCTCATCGGTCTGTGATATCGAGTTCAGGGTTTCTTGGTAGTAGACTGGATGCTTCGTACGGGTGCGGTTGGCGTCCCACATCTGCTTGGTCGCAATCAGCTCCTGGAGAGCCTCTACCTTGCCGGCGTTGCGGATAAACTTGTGCTTCAGCATATCCTTCGCCGACGGTCGGAAGTCCGGATCCTTGACTAGGCACTTGGCGATAAAGTCCTTGAATTCCTTGCTGTAGTTGCCCTCCAGCCGTGGCGGCGGGTTCTTCGGAATGTGGAAGAGCACCTTCATCGGGTGCATGGCTGCGTGGGGTGGCTCGCCAAGCGCGAGCTCCATGGCAGTTATGCCGAGGGACCAGATATCGGCTTTGAAGTCGTATCCGGCCTGCTGAATGACCTCGGGCGCCATCCAGAAGGGGGTTCCCACAAAGGTGTGCCGTTGCGACTTGATGTTGGTGAGCTGGGCTGCGACACCAAAGTCGGCCAGCTTCACCTTTCCGTTCTCTGATAGCAGAATGTTCGCTGCCTTGATGTCTCGGTGTATCTTGCCTTCGGCGTGTAGGTATTCGAGTCCTCGAAGCAGCTCGCGGCATACAATGGCAATGTGACCTTCGCTAAAGTTGCCGGGTTTCAGCTAGAACAGTTAGCGTTGCCCTGATACGAGTGAGCTCGCTGGTGAGCACATACTAGATCCAGACATGACCCTCCCCCAAGATACTCCATGACGATCCATAGCTTGTGGCCGCGGAGGAAGCTGGTCTTGTACTGTGTCACGTATGTGCTCCCACATGTGCTGAGGACGGCGATCTCTTGCTGTATCTCCTGGATGTCGTCGTCGCTAGATTCAAGATCGATCTGTGAAAGGGACTGGTTAGCTTCTGGTGGGCAAGCAGGAAGTGGCGTAGCAACTCACATGCTTGATAGCGACAGTCTCTCCGGTCGACTTGTCGATGGCCTTGTAGACGACGCCAAAACTGCCACCTATGATCAATTAGGGTTAGCCCGGGAAGCGCATGGCAGGTTGCGACGATGCATGACTTACGGCCAAGCTCCTCCAGCATCTGGTAGTGGTCTGCGACGTCCGTCATCTTGCTGCAGCTTCAGGAGCTGGCTCCTTGGTTGCTTGGGAAAGATATGCAGAGACTGGAAGTGGCGCTTCGTTATTCGGAGGACAGAGCTGGATGTCGAAGGCGTAGCAATGGCGATGGCGCAAGTCGGGAGAGACAAAGTTGCAGAATCTGGGAAGTATCGGAGTGACGGGATGTTGAGCGCTGAAGAAAGAGCTGAAGATACAAGCTATCGGCCGATGGTTGTTCTGGTAGCAAGCTCGGACCCTTTGTTTACTCGCGGTTCAGGGGTCGGTTTGGGGTGTGCGGTAAAGTTGCAAGGGGGGGTTGCCCGGCCTAGAGAGTGGAACCGTCAGTCGTTTGTCAGTGAAGTGAGGTCTGCTCTCTTGTTGTCAATGGTATAAATGAGCGAAATCATGGTGTTGAGCGACTGCAAAATCGCGATGGTGAAGAGAGGCCGACTCGGCGAATGACAGCGGGTTGCAGTCGTCTTTTTGTTCTGCTGCTGGTCGACCTGTCTGGTCGCAACCATATGAGCTTCGGCGTGCATTCCAGCCAAGTGCTTGCATCGCTCGTGCAGGTCATTGACTGCAGTTCAGCGCTTGCTAAAGGTGGGGCAGATACCTGGACAGGCTAAACGGCGCTAAGGTTTGCTAGGATCTCTCCTGTGACCTGGGCTAAAAACAAGGCGAAGCACTAACAGATGGAAACATCTAATGATGTCGTTGTGGTCCCGCTCCCTGCTAAACACACCCTTGTCATTGAGCCCTTGGTACTAGTGGGGTAGCTGATTGTTGCCGTGCCAACTCCCTCGAGTTTCCCAAAGCTGTGACCATCACGGTTCCAAGCTTGCGCAGCCTGTTCATTCCTTTCCACGGTCTATCACTGTTTTGGGCCATCTCTCCACCACCAATCTTATTAGCACAGCTGGCTTAATATTACCAAGTGCACGATAGCATCACCACCTGACTACGACTGGCAGTTCACCTCGTCTACTATCTACCTACCTGCTACGCGGTCAACATTGCGACGTCAATTCGAATGCCTTGAATGGCGCATACTCGCCGCATAACATCTTGGCCCAATTCTCAGAGAAGCTAGAGCAGAGCTTCTCAGAACACCGCTCTTCTATTGACACGCCCTCGAGCGCAACACTGCTTCATCTGTCACGGCTTCCAAAACGTCAACATGGTGTTGACACCTCCGCCGCTACCCATGCGGTTCCCATGCTGGGTTCGAGCTGTCTATTCCTGGGGAGGAGAGGTGCGTTATAGCCTTCCATTTGCTTCTTGTATGCCATGCTAACCTATGACAGTCCAAACGAGACCTCGGATTTATCGAAGGCGACCTGATCGAATGTCTCAATGCTGGCGACGGTTCATGGTGGACGGGGAGGCTCTGGCGGGATAAGAGGATGATCGGGCTATTTCCCTCCAACTTTGTCGAGGTGCTACCAGAGAACTTCCGGCCTATGAGTCGATCTACAAGTCCGCTGCCGAACAACACACCGAGCCCCAAGAACACGCCTCAGAAATCCAAGACGTTCCGCAAACCATTCGAGGCGTATGCGAAGGCACCGCATTATACCGCCGCTAAGGTCAAGGAGACATACAAGGAGGGAGCTGAACCGGTACCTACACCGATACGGTCGAGAGACAACTCGGCAAACTCGCTGAAGAGCAACCTCAGCAATGTCCACGACAACATCCCAAGCGTTCCCACGCCCCCTCATGGCCATGGATACGGCTCTCGAGCGCCCTCGCCAGGACCACCAATGCACGATTACATCTCTCGCGCACCGTCGCCGGCGCCATCATTTCACCCGCAACAACATTACCGACCAAGTCTCGAGCGAGCAGAGTCACCTCCTCCGCCTCCCCCGCCGCCCCACCGCCATGCTGTCGTAGGACGTCATGGGTCGAATGCATCCTACGATAACCGCGCTCCCGACTACGGCGTCAGCCGACATGGATCGCATGCATCGTATAATAGCCACATACCAGACCAGAGCCCCGCAAGGCGTGGATCGAACCTGTCGTACGAGAGCCGACACCCATCCTATGACAACCGGGTGCCTGAACATCTCTCGCGGCAACACTCCAATGCGTCTTACCAGCAGCCAGTTCCCGTGCATGTTTCCAGGCACAACTCCAACGCGGGCTACGACCATGACCCCAACGGCGGCTACGAGCCCTACAGACCACCAGGCATTCACACGCCCCGGGCACCTTCACCGTGTCCCCCTTCTCCAGGCGGAGGAGTGGAGGGTATGACACCGTCGCCACTTAGAGAGGCTATGGACGACGTAATGGAACAGTTAGATGCCCTGGGTATGGGCCAGGATTCGGAACCGCAATCACCAGAGCGGTCCTTCGATCCCTGGTCGCCCGAGTCCTTCGACATGGTCCGTGACCGTTCACCGAGGCGACGCGAACAACTACGACCACAGACATCAATGGGCATATCCCAACATTCAGACGAAGGCTACGAGACCTTCAGCGGCAGCGCCGTCTCATCTCGGGAGCCCACTTTTCACGGCGTCTATCCGACGGAGTCCAAGCAGCAGTCCAAACCCCCTGACCTAAACAGCTACGTCGACCGCATGGAGCGCAACATCCGCAACATGCATCGCCAAGACTCAGCCGTAGACGTCGCAGACGACGGCGCTCCTCCCCCACCACCCAAGAAGAACCCGCTGTACGACCGGCCAAAGTCGTCGATGGACGTGCGCGAGCCGCCCGCTCCCAAGCTCAGACATAAGAAATCGGCTTACGAGGTCGGTCGCGAGATGCTTGGACGGACGTTCACCACGAAGACGACGTCGACCACGACAACACAGAGCACGAACAGGAGTCTCATGTCGGGCGCCTCGGCGGGAGCGATCAGTGCGACCAGCGCCGGCAGTCTGGCCAGGAAGAACATGACGCGGGCGCAGAGTGCCATGGGCATGCGGGACGGGGATATGGACAGGCCCGAGACTCCGTTCACGGGCGTCACGTACCACAGCAGTCACGCGTCCGAGGCGCCGCCGCGGCCCAAGTCGCAAGCCGGATTCCACGAGCTGGACGTGATTGGCGGTATAGGCGGTTTGGTCTCGCCCAAGCCCAAGAAGCAGAACTTCATCAAGCGCATCTTGGAGTCGGCGAAGACCGGTGTGGCCAGCACGCGCGGTAGTATCGCGACTGCTGGCGCCGGGTCTGTCGCCGCTTCGCTGACGCGGCCGACGAGTAGAGCCGGCGGCTTACCGTCCATTTCTGGATTTGGATCGTCTTCCATCGCGGGTGGACCACCAGCAGAGACCAAGGGTGACACAGCGCGGGAGATGGGGCTGGGCGGCGCCATCGACTGGGTCCAGGTACGACGGGATGTCAACCGGTCCAATTCTCTCAGCCGCAACGAGAAGATCGAGCGGAGGGACCGGTGTCTGATGCTCGACTATCCCGCCATTGAGCCCGTAGACGAGCTCTACTCTAGCATCGAGGGCGACGAGGACGGTGAGGGCAACCCGGTGCACCAGCCGACCGACTACCACAGCATCAACTTCAGCCAGGTTGACAAGAACAGCCGCTTCATCGCCAACCTGCCGCCGCAGACGACGGCCATCACCCTGGCGACCATGTACGTCTGCCGGCCCTACCGCAGCGACGTGCAGCGCCTGAGAGCGATCTTCACCTGGGTGGCCGAGAAAGTCTGCTGGGAAGAGGACTTCGAGGGGGAGATCGACACGCGGCGGGTGATTGCCTCCAAGCGCGGCTGCAGCGAGGAGTACGCCATGCTGGTCTACGAGATGTGCGGCGCCGTGGGGCTGACGTGCGAGGTTGTCCGGGGTTACCTCAAGACCCCCGGCGAGATCCCGGAGACCAGCATCATGCCGCGCTCCAACCACTGGTGGAACGCGGTGCTGATCGACAACGAGTGGCGGATGATGGACTGCAGCCTCGCCTCGCCCTCCAACCCCAAGCGGAGCCAGTACTCGTCCGTGCCCGGCTCCTCGGCCGACGGCTGGTGGTTCCTTACCCGCCCCACCGAGATCTGCTGGACGCACATCCCCGAGCACCACGCGCAGCAGCACATCGTCCCTCCCGTCGCGCACGAGATCCTCCTGAACCTCCCCTGCGCCTGCCCGCCCTACTTCCGCAACCAGCTCGAGATAACAGACTACAACACCGCCCTGACACGGATCGAAGACCTAGAAATGGTACACATAAAATTCACCGTGCCCCCGGACGTCGAGGTCGCAGCCGAAGTCGAGACGCGCGCCTACGCCCAAGACCCAGACGGGGACTTCTTCGAGTCGGGCGACGTGGTCAAGAAGCGCGCCCTAGCCCAGGCGGAGTGGTTCGGGGGCCAGAAGCGCTACACGGTCAAGGCCCTGCTCCCGGGCGACGAGGGGACGGGCACCCTGAAGGTCTACGCCGGGAAGAGGGGGCTGATGCACTCGATCAAGGACATCCCGCACCCGCTCGCCTTCGCGCTGCCCATCGTCCACAGCGGCGAGAACCCGGCCTACGACTTCGTCACGCGGCACCCCACCCCGCACGCGCAGCGGCACGACATCTACGTCGTGCAGCCGCAGTGTCGGCGGCTCGCGCTCAACAACACGTTCGTGTTTGCCGTCCGGCAGCACCCCAGTAGCGTGGAGGGAGACATGAACCCCGCCAGTAGTAGCAGCAACCGCGGCTGCCCGAGCCCGGTCCCGTTTGCGCGGCCCGGGAGCGCGATGAGCATGACTAGTTCGTCCGCCGCGGGTTCGAACCCGTCGACGAGCAGTTCCGGAGGCTCGGGGGCCAAGAAGCCGGCTAAGCTGGCGATCCAGACGCCCGGCGGGAAGATACTGAGGTTGATGAGGAAGGAGGAGAGGAAGGGGGTCGGCGTCGGGGGCAGGAGCGGCGGCGGAGGAGGAGGAGGAGGAGGGGAGGACGGAGAGGTCGGGGATGGGGGCACGTGGGAGACGATCATCAAGTGCTCCGAGCGGGGGGTTTGGAGGGGGCTGGTCCTGGCGGATAGGACGGCGAGGTGGTGTGTTTTTGCGGAGTGGGTTTGTGTCGGGTGAGGACTGGTGGCTTGGGGAGCTGTGCTTATGGGATATTCAGGGGGGTTGCGTGCTCACCCATTGTTGGCGCTGTTCTGGTACGAGATGTGGAAAAGGAAAACGGGCATGTTGGAGTTTGGTGTCTGCTTCTTACGGTTCGACCCGGTAATGGGCTTTGGGACGGTTTCTTGGCCAGCATCTAGGCGGCGTTTTTTTTTACAGATCTTGATGGTTCAAGGCCTGGAGATGCCGATACGCTTTGCCTTTGATTACTGTACGAATATGAACTATGATGAAAGCGTGATCCCTCGTTCCGATCGCTGTGTGATATTGACCACGTACGCCACTGGAGTTTTACGCGCTGGGGTATGGAACCATCTGGATGCGTTCTCAATGGTTACGAGGCACAAGAGAAGTGCATATTAACATTATCGTATTGAAGCTCTTAGCTGGTCTATCCTGTCCACCCCTAAGCGCCAGTAAACGAAATACCCTAACGCCAGCTGAACCTCGTCAACAATCAAGCCGCCCCGGCTTCGACAGACCGCGTCCGCAGCCACCCAACATCCGCTATTACGCGCTTTCCTTCACGTCGCCCATCTTCCACTCCCCGGCATCAGCCAAAGTAGCCACCCGCCCTCGGCATGCGTGCGCCGTCGGTCGCACCCAACGCATCCATCCCCCACCTAGCACCATAAAATCCAGCTCCCCCCTCCCTAAGGGGCTCGTCGTCGGATCAGCAACATCACAGCTCCCGCACAACAGCCTCAACAGTCTTCTCCACCGTCACGGCCGCCCCCGCTGCCGTCTGCGTCTGCGTCTGCGCCTGTGTCGTCAGCCCCGCGACGGCCTCCTTGGCGAGCCCGACGACGTCGACGTTCTCGCCCCGCAGGTAGAAGAGGAAGCGCTGGACCAGGAAGGCGATGTGCTGCGGCAGGTAGAGGACGGAGGCGAGGAAGGTGAGGGAGAAGAGGAGGAAGAGGATGGACCCTATATACGGTTAGCTAGGAGGCTTGGGAGAACTGGGGGGAGTCGGGAGGATGGATTGGAAAGGGGAGGAGAGGGAGGTATGAAAGGGAGGTATGAAGGGGGGGGTTTGACATACAGAAGAACAGCTTCTCGGCGGGCGTGAACATGTACACGCTAAAGGTTACCTCGAACTGGTAGACCTTGAGCTGCAGCCACTTGCTGAAGCGCTCGAGGATGGACATCGTGGCGAGAACCGTCAAATGTCCTGCGCAATTGGTCGCTCTGGGTATACGAGAGGCGTGCCTGTCCTGTCGAAGAGGCGATGCGCAGTTGGTAAGGGGGAATGTCTTCGTAGCGAGTGTAGTGGGAACGGCCGTCAAGAGGTTCGGATGGGCTCACCGTCTAAAAGTTTGGATTGTCTGGGCCGTCGAGGTTCATTCATCTGGAAATTGACTTTCGATCCAGGGGTCCGGCAGGACCGGAGGTGGACAAGCGCGCCCATTTCCCCTCTCCTGATTGGTTGACTCACCCCTGGCAATGCGCAAACTGTCGGCACCCGCTCCGAACACCGACGTACCAGCACATCGTCACCAAGTCAGCAAGCAATGTGAGGACCACCACAACCGACGATAAGCTCCCCAAGCCAAAGCCCCCATGCTCCGCGCAGTCGGCCTCGCGGTGCCATTCCAACGAGCTGTCAGCAATGTCTCCCTCCGACGCGCACCGGCCGCTGCATTCAGCACCTCCCCCGCCGCACCCCTAAAACAGATGCCGCCGCGCCCCAAGCCGCCGCCAGAAGAGGACATAGAGGAGTACTTCATCCACGGCAGCGGGCCGGGAGGGCAGAAGATTGTGCGTTCTCTCTCTACCCCCCCTTTTTATATATCCAACCACTAAGTCCTTTCGATATACCCGTTGGCTAACTATCTCCATTCTTTCTTTCGGACAGAACAAAACAGCCTCGGCCGTACAGCTTAAGCACATACCGACCGGCATCGTCGTGAAATCGCAGGCCACGCGCTCGCGCGAGCAGAACCGCAAGATCGCCCGCGAGCTGCTGGCTGCCAAGCTCGACATCCTGGCCAACGGCGATCAGAGCCGCACGGCCATCGTGGGCTCCGTCAAGAAGAAGAGGGCCGACAGCGCAGCCAAGAAGGCGCGGCGCAAGTACAGGAAGCTCGAGGAGGAGAGGGCCAGGACCGAGGACAGTGCTGGTGTCGACCGCAGGGACGATTCTGCTGCTGGAGACCAATCTCCATAATACAACCACGTGAAGCTTTACGTCGACGTTCACAGATCACAGAAACAAGTCGTAACTCTCTATAAACATCTCTTGACGGTCATGGCCTACGGAAGAAAAGTAACGCATCCATGTCATGATTCGGGCCCGAGAATAAACTGTAAAACTGTCCGAGACGAATCACTCCCCCGTTATACTTGCCACCGAACCCCCTTGCCTTACACACAGTATCTACCCTCCCTCCAACAGAAAGCAGAGGCCATCATATCCTTGGAAGAGCAGGAAAGCCTCGTCCACCCCACGACCAAATCAAAAACTTTTCGCGCCAAATACGAGGGTCGAGAGCCGTTGTGAGGACATGCTAGACTTGGAAGCGTGGTCTGCACCTTGCAGTCTGATCTCGCACAACGCCGTGTAGTCTTCGAAAGAGCCGTGTCGCACCGCGCGTGAGGACGCTTAGAAGCACTTGCGGTGCACGATCGAGGGGCCGCTCTCGTCGTACTCCTGCTTCGAGATCCACATCTGCTGGAAGGTCGAGAGAGAGGCGAGAATGGAACCACCGATCCAGACAGAGTATTTCCGCTCGGGAGGAGCAATGATCTTGACCTTCATCGACGAGGGAGCAAGGGCAGTGATCTCCTTCTGCATACGGTCCGAGAGACCGGGGTACATGGTGGTACCGCCAGACTAGTTATCGTTAGTTTCCACGCCTTCTCTGGTTCTGTGAGGAAGCAGGGGGGACAACGTACCATGACAATGTTGCCGTACAGGTCCTTCCTGACATCGACATCGCACTTCATGATCGAGTTGAAAGTGGTGACGTGGATACCACCGCTCTCGAGACCGAGGACCGAAGGCTGGAAGAGAGCCTCGGGGGCACGGAAGCGCTCGTTGCCGAGGGTGATGACCTGACCGTCGGGGAGCTCGTACGACTTCTCGAGGCTGGAGCTCTGGGCGGCGGTCTGGATCTCCTGCTCGAAGTCGAGGGCGACGTAGCAGAGCTTCTCCTTGATGTCGCGAACGATTTCGCGCTCGGCAGTGGTGGAGAAGGCATAACCGCGCTCGGCAAGGATCTTCATCAGGTAGTCGGTCAAGTCACGGCCAGCCATGTCGACACGGGCAATGGCGTGGGGAAGAGCGAAACCCTCGTAGATGGGGACGACGTGGGTGACACCATCACCGGAGTCGAGCACGATACCAGTGGTACGACCGGAAGCGTACAGGGACAGCACGGCCTGGATGGAGACGTAGAAGGCGGGGGCGTTGAAGGTCTCGAAGACAATCTGCGTCATCTTCTCACGGTTGCTCTTGGGGTTGATGGGAGCCTCGGTCAGGAGGACGGGGTGCTCCTCGGGGGCAACACGGAGCTCGTTGTAGAAGGTGTGATGCCAGATCTTCTCCATGTCGTCCCAGTTGGTGACGACACCGTGCTCGATGGGGTATCGGAGCGTCAGGATACCACGCTTGGACTGTGCCTCGTCACCGACATACGAGTCCTTCTGGCCCATACCGATCATGATGCTGTTTGCCAGTATGTCAGCTCCTGCGCGATTTGGACGACACCGGTTCGAAATTGTGGTTGTACTAACCCATGATGACGGGGACGACCGACGATAGACGCTGGCGAGGGGTTAGTGTTCCGTTGCAGGCTTATCTTTGCAGCGTCCGCCAGTTGCTGACGGCGGCGGAGCATCGCGTTGCTGAGGGGTTCACTTACGGAAAACAGCCCGAGGAGCATCGTCACCGGCGAAACCGGCCTTGCACATACCCGAACTGTGTCCATGTTAGCGATGTGATGATCGAGCAGTGCAAAAGTTCGGACGGTTGTCGTCGCCGAGGTGATTTGATGTGGCGGTGGGAGCTCAAGCTCCAAAGCTCGGCACTCCGGCGGCATGCGGGAAGTCGGTGAGAGCGGAAGAGGAAGGCAACAAGCTTACCCATTGTCGATAACGAGAGCGGCAACTTCTTCTGTAGAGATCAAGCTCAAATCAGCAATCTGTCCGCAAGTGACGGCGATATCTGCGACCATCGGAGGTTGATGACCTCTCCCAGCTCAGGAGGAGGAGGGGACGACGCCGCAAAGCTTACCCTCCATTGTGACGGATTAATGCGTGCCGAAAAGAAAAAGAATCAAGATAGCCGTGTCAAAAAAAAAAGCGAGGTTGCGAATTCAACAAGCTCGAGGCGATGTCCAGATCAACGAGCGAGGCTTGCGAAGGAAGGCTGCTCGGATGCAGAGGAGATAGATGGATTACTTGGAGGTTGGTTTTCAAGGTTGATGTGGAGTAGGGAAAGGGGGCAGGTGAATTTAAGGTCAGAAAATGAGTTGACGTTGAGGAGATGTGGGAAGTGGGCTGCCACTGTTGGGACAGCACAGCAGGAGCACTTGGCGGGGTTGTTCGATGCGACGATGTCACAAACGGGAATTTGTGGGTCTATGCCGGCCACCCACACTCTGTCAACCTCACTCAGCAGCCACGATTTATGTATGTATAGACTCCCGACTGGAAGGTTCCTGCCCTAATAAACTGTACCTTACTTGGGTGGGAAGGCGTGTCAGACGTTCAATGTCTTCACTTCCTTTCCCTCCGAGGTTCTCCGGCCTGACGCTGCAAGAATGCAATTACTCAAGTTTGCATGTGGTTGGGCTTGCCACTGCGTCGTAAGTCGATGTGGCTGGGCGGGAAGCCTAAACAAGCGCTCTTTCACCTCAGTATGCAGACACTGATTCAGGTAGCGGAAGGCTACGGGATTCTGTGTGAAAGAGATAGACGGTATCCAGAGAAACATGCCAGCCTTGGCGTAAGGCTCCAGCTGACGTATACGCGTGTCGGCCAGCTATCTTTTGTCCCACAGTGGCAGGCACTCTCTTTTCTATCCTCGACGGCACGCGGCTACCCCAGATGCGCAGGCTGAAGAATCCCGTCAGTCTGGTGCTTGCATGACCGGAAGTCCGCCCGAGGCTCCAGCGTTCTTCGAAACTGGATGATGCCCTGACAGCTTTCCGGCGAGCCGAGGCGGCACGGTACGTATAAGAGCTGTGCTAAAAGCCATCCTGAGACACGTCGCTCGGTGGCCAATGCCGTTTGACGGAAGAGAAGCTGTAGCAGGCTGCCGCGATACTATTGGCAGGGCAAAAGACATGACTCGCAAAGCTGTCATGAGTCCCTTCCAGCCTTCTCTTCCGCTGGCGTGCCTTGAGCTCCTCACCGCTTGACAGTGTCACAGCAGGCCACAGACACATGGTGGGGCAGATAGGAGGGAGGGGTAAAGGCTGGGCACGGTCAAGGTGAGAAACTGGAGGGATGATAGGACACAGTTTGTTAAGGCGATAAAGCCGTCTGTCACCGGGTCTAAGCCAGAACAGGCAAAAGAACGTTCCCGAACGTTCGTGAAAATGTGCCAGTACAAAGTACATCCGACTCGAGATTCGATATCAGACTGCGATCACCTTGACGTTTCCAAATCCAGCATCTACAACCCAGACTCATCTACAACACTTCGTTCAGTATCTTTTACTGTGTTATACCCAATTAGACCATAAATTCAGCGCACGCCTCAAAATAAGAGCAAACACCTCTCTTCAAACGAACCAATTGCACACATTGCATCCTCAACTCGTGCTCAACACCACAAATACCTAATTCGTACCTACACGACACCAACCACAAACCACCACGATGTCCCGCAACCTCAACGACCTCCTAAAATGGAGCATCGAGAACACCACCCGCGGCGAAGACGCCCCCGCCGACGGTGCCGCCGCCCCATCTTCGGACTCGATCCGCAATCTCGACCCGGAGCTCCTCTCGGCCCTGATGGGCGGGCCCTCGGACGCCGAGCTGATGCAGGCCGCCATGTCCCTGATAACCAGCGACGACCCGGACGTGACCCACGAGTCCCGCGTCACGGCCTTCGACAACTTCGAGCAGCTCATCGAGTCCCTCGACAACGCCAACAACATGTCCAACCTCGCCCTCTGGACGCCCCTCGTCTCCCTGCTCGACCACTCCCACCCTGACCTCCGCCGCTACGCCGCCTGGTGCGTCGGGACCGCCGTGCAGAACAACGCCCCCAGCCAGGAGAGGTTCCACTCGGAGGGCGGCGTGCCGAAGCTGGTCGCCCTGGCGGCCGGCGACGACGAGAAGGACCGCGAGGTCAAGAGGAAGGCCGTCTATGCGCTCAGCTCGGCGGTGAGGAATTATCAGCCTGCTATGGATGTCGCGCACGAGGAGCTGGGGAAGCTGGGGCTCAGCGCGGACAGGGAGAAGGTCGATGCGACGGATATGGATGCTATTGACGAGATTATGGCGCGGCTCAGGGAAAGGTTGCAGTGAGCGAACAAGGGAACGGAAGGGAAAAGGAAAAATGGGCTTGCATCACCAGGCGTTAAGGCGTGGATACGAAGCAGAAGCGATGCAGCATCTGCCTTGGGTTTGGGACATATGGAAGCACTAGACATGGCTCGGTCGCCATAGAAGAGCAATCTAATGACACGGATATATCTCCCAGTTCTGTATTGGTCTTACACGATATACAGTGAATATTGTACAGGTCCCCGTCCTAATCCTCCCAGCTCACCTGTCCTCTAGTTGTTGAGCTTGCCGTAGAATGGTATGCCCAGAGTCTGGAAGAGCAGCCTC
>Ga0209127_100336_pt1 | contig 16382 bp, 10 predicted proteins | sample LakSupMetagenome_FD_187469 | JGI IMG/M metagenome (GOLD analysis project Ga0209127, IMG submission 187469) | Freshwater microbial communities from Lake Superior, Canada - Sta WM archaea (SPAdes) (version 2) | ecosystem: Environmental > Aquatic > Freshwater > Lake | place: Lake Superior, Canada...
TTCAATGCGCCCCGCGATTGGCCGATGTCCACTGTCGTACCCCTGTCCCCGCCAGAACTCTTTGCGATTCAGGCCTGGAGTCATTGACGAGGGAGAGCGTAACCTCCGGCTCAGGGCAGAGAGAATATTGTTATCCAAAGAGCAGATGGGCTTGTGTCACTAGCATGATGGATGATCATGGTTGCTAACTCTACGATCACCACTAGTCGCCAGGATAGCATACCTCGCTAGCGATGTCGTTGTTTCTGTGCAGCCATCGCTCGCCAGCGACTCGGCTTTCTCGTCACATCTTAAACGATATGTCGCCCGCAAGGACAGGAGCCTTGTGGCCGGCGGCTCAGACAACGTGCCGGATGTCCAGTCCGTAAGGCACAACACGGACCCCTTACTATCCGTCTTCACCCCTATTCGCTCAGGCCGTCTGGTTTCGGTCACTACGAGCTCCTCAGTCCTCCTCCCCTCCATCGGGCACCTCTACAAGCTCGCACACTATCCCGTCGTCATCCACGTTGCATTGCAGCCTGCGAACTTCCCCGACTACTCGGCCATCACATCCATCAGGAACTCGGGGTGGACTTTCCTGCAGTCCGAGTCCATCCAGTCAGCACAGGATATTGCCCTGACTGCCCATGCTCTTGCGATCCGCTCCGGAAAGGGCGTCATTCACTTCTTCGATCCCGGCTGCAGTGCCAAAGACGAACCAGTTGCCCCGGAGGATACTGAGGCTGTGCGGAAGATGCTGAACCTTGACCTCGTCCGGCGGTTCCAGGGCTCGTCTCATAAGCACGACGGAATTTACGCTGATGACGGGAGAGTCGCAAGGGTATCCGAGGACCAGTCCGAACATGTGCAGATCGTTCACCCCGTGCAGGTGAACGGCTCGCTCACAGAGTCGGCATTGGCCACCCCAGCCGAATCAACACAAGCCTCTACCAAGACCAGCCGGCAACCGAGTGTCTCTAGCGCTCAGGCGCCCTCCATCTCTTCTGCCACGACTGTTGATCAAGCGCCGGCAGTCGTCACGTCGGAGGAGATCTACAAGTACACCACCGCCATCTGGTCGCAGCTGCAGACTCTTGTGGGCAGGCAATACAGGCCTTTCGAGGTGACCGGACCCGCCAATGCCGAGAATGCTCTCTTCATCTTCGGGTCTGACGCTGGACTCTTTGCCGAGGCCATCGACAAGGCTCAGTCCGGGGACGTTTATGCGAATGCCAGCATCATCACTGCTCGTCTCTACAGGCCATGGCTCGGCGCCAAGCTCCTGGACGTTATCCCTCGGTCTGTCAAGCGCGTTGCAGTCTTGGAGCAGGTGTCGCGGAAGACGACGAAGTGGGGACCCCTTCTTATCGATGTCTTGACGACAATCAAGAGCGGACCTGGCGGCGTTGAGACCATTGTTGGTTACCAAGTCGGTTACATCTCCCCCAGCACTGTCAGCCAGGCTCTCAAGGGCGTCTTCCAGAACCTCACATCCCCCAAGCCAGTGCAGAATCTGGAGATTGGCGAGCGTGGGGCACCAGAGACTACGCAGGAGTCAACCCTGGAGCAGCCCAAGCTCGAGACCGCCTATACCAAGATCCTCAATCAGCTGTTTGGGGAGCGCGCCTACATCGCCAACTCTCTGGACTCGGACAATGCTGGTATCTCGAACACGATTTCTGCCACCCCTGAGTACGGCTTTGGTTCTCTCCTTGCCAAGAAGGAGCGCAGGCAGAAGTTCATCAGCGAGGCAAAGCACGCCGCTACCTCTTCTACATTCCTAACCCCGAGCCCTGCGAAGGCTATTGCCAGGTGGCTCTCCGCCGAGGGCAAGCAGGCCGATGCTGCCGCTGACGATCTGGAATCTGTGCTCAACGTTGACGGTTCCAAGGCGTCTCGGGAACTGCTCGCAAACAAGGCGTTCTTCCGCGACCAGTCTCTGTGGCTGGTCGGATCTGATGCCTGGGCATACGATCTGGGGAACTCTGGTGTCCACCATGTCTTGGCTTCTGGTGAGAATGTCAACATGCTGATCATCGACTCGACTCCGTACTCCGAACGGGCTGCCGCCGATGCCAACCGGCGAAAGAAGGACATTGGTCTCTACGCCATGAACTTTGGCAATGCCTATGTCGCTTCGACAGCCGTCTACAGCTCGTACACCCAGGTCCTCCAGGCTCTAGACGAGGCCGACAAGTTTAACGGTCCCTCGATTGTCCTTGCCTACCTGCCATACTTCGGTGAGACCGACTCGCCACTTACCGTTCTCCAGGAAACCAAGAAGGCTGTCGATCTTGGCTACTGGCCCCTGTACAGGTGGAACCCGGACAACGAGAAGAAGGGCGAGCCTAGCTTCTCTCTCGACTCCGAGAGGATCAAGAAGGAGCTCAAGGACTTCCTGGCCAGGGATAATCAACTTACACAGTTGATGCGCAAGGAGCCCAAGTTCGCTGCCAATCTGTCGCAGGACTTCGGCACCGAGGTCCGCGCTCAGCAGAAGCGGCAAGCCAAGGATGCATACAACGTGCTCCTTGAGGGCTTGTTCGGCGCCCCCCTTACGATCCTGTTTGCGTCAGACAACGGGAACGGCGCGTCCGTGGCCAAGCGTCTGGGAACCCGCGGGAGAGCTCGTGGCTTGAAGACGATTGTAATGGCTATGGAGGACTATCCCATCGAGGATCTGCCTACCGAGGAGAACATTGTGTTCGTCACCTCGACGGCTGGTCAGGGAGAGTTCCCCCAGAACGGCCGCGCTTTCTGGGACGCCATCAAGGATAGCACGGAGCTTGACCTCGCAAGCGTCCACTACTCCGTCTTCGCTCTTGGTGACAGCCATTACTGGCCCCGGAAGGAGGACAAGATCTACTATAACAAGCCCGGTAAGGACCTGGACCGTGTCCTGTCGAACTTTGGTGCGAAGAAGCTGGCGGATATCGGCCTCGGCGATGACCAGGACCCGGATGGATTCCAGACCGGCTACTCGGAATGGGAGCCCAAGATCTGGGAAGCACTAGGCGTCGCAAACGTCGAGGGTCTCCCTGAGGAGCCGCCACCAATTACCAACGAGGACATCAAGCTTGCTTCCAACTACCTCCGCGGAACAATCGTCGAGGGCCTGAACGATACCACCACAGGAGCAATCTCCGCTGCGGACCAGCAGCTGACCAAGTTCCACGGTACCTACATGCAGGATGACCGGGACGTCCGTGACGAGCGCAAAGCCCAGGGTCTGGAGCCGGCGTACTCGTTCATGATCAGGTGCAGACTGCCCGGCGGTGTGTCGACGCCGAAGCAGTGGATACAGATGGACGACATCAGCACTCAGCTCGGCAACGAGACGATGAAGCTGACAACGCGCCAGACGTTCCAGTTCCACGGTGTCGTCAAGGGCAAGCTGAAGCCGGCAATGCAGGCCATCAACCGGGCCCTCATGACCACCATTGCTGCTTGTGGCGACGTCAACCGTAACGTCATGTGCAGCTCCCTGCCCACGCAGTCCAAGTTCCACAAGCAGGTGCACGCCGCTTCCAAGAAGATCAGCGACCATCTCCTGCCGTCCACTACCGCCTACCACGAGATTTGGCTCACCGACGACGACAACAAGAAGACCCAGGTTGCCGGCGACGCCGTCCAGGACTTCGAGCCCTTGTACGGACCTACGTACCTCCCCCGCAAGTTCAAAATCACTATCGCCGTCCCGCCGCACAACGACACGGACGTCTACGCCCACGACATCGGCCTCATTGCCATCAAGGGCGAGGACGGCCAGCTCGCGGGCTTCAACCTGCTCGCGGGTGGCGGCATGGGCGCCACGCACAACAACAAGAAGACGTACCCGCAGACGGGCCGCATGCTCGGCTACGTCGAGGCCGCAGACGTGCACGTGGCGTGCGAGAAGGTGATGCTCGTGCAGCGCGACCACGGCGACCGCAAGAACCGCAAGCACGCGCGGCTCAAGTACACGATCGACGACATGGGCGTCGACGTGTTCAAGGGCAAGGTCGAGGAGCTGTGGGGGAGGCGGTTCGGCCCGCCGCGCGCGTTCGAGTTCAAGAGCAACGTCGACACCTTCGGCTGGGTGCGCGACGAGTTGGGCATGAACCACTTCACCTTCTTCATCGAGAACGGGCGCATCGAGGACACGCCCGAGTTCAGGATGAAGACGGGCCTGCGGGAGATCGCCAAGGTGCACAAGGGCGAGTTCAGGCTCACCGGCAACCAGCACCTGATCCTCAGCAACGTCGCGGACGAGGACCTCGAGGCGATCAAGAAGCTGATGGCCGAGTACAAGCTCGACAACATCCAGTTCTCGGGCCTGCGCCTCAGCTCGTCAGCCTGCGTCGCCTTCCCCACGTGCGGCCTGGCCATGGCCGAGAGCGAGCGGTACCTGCCCGTGCTCATCAGCAAGCTCGAGTCGTGCCTCGAGGAGAACGGCCTGCGGCAGGACAGCATCGTGATGCGCATGACGGGGTGCCCCAACGGCTGCGCGCGGCCCTGGCTCGCCGAGGTGGCCTTCGTCGGCAAGGCGTACGGGGCGTACAACATGTACCTCGGCGGCGGCTACCACGGCCAGAGGCTGAACAAGCTGTATAGGAGCAGCATCAAGGAGGAGGAGATCCTGGAGATCATGAGGCCGATGCTCAAGCGGTACGCCGCCGAGAGGGAGGAGGGGGAGCACTTTGGCGACTGGACTATCAGGGCGGGGATCATCAATGAGACGAGGGAGGGGAGGGATTTCCACGAGGGGGTAAGTTATTCGTCTTTCCTTCTCTGACGGTGTTTTTGGGACAGAAATGCTAACGAGCTTACAGGTTGCTGAGGAGGAAAGTGATGAGGAGTAGGCTGCATAGTCTAGGGAGCTAACCGGGTGTTGGACGACTGGTGTATTGTAGGCGAAGCTTTGGTCCAAAATTGCATTGCATGAGCTATTTAGGCATTATGTCACTATTTCGAACTCGTCCCAGCGTTTAGGTTCCCTGTGCGTTTTGTCCCGAAGGCCCTCATATCAACCATGCCGGCATACAGGATCCTCGCCCCAGGGATTCCAACCACAGCCATCCTGCAACTCGACGACACATTTGCGGCTATCCATGGCGGATGGGCAGATGAGCGGTACATGAAATCATGCAACAGGCAAAACCCGCGACAAGCCCCCCTTCCTTCGCGCCGCATACAAGTTCCCGTTTCCTGGTGGCGTGCCAAGGTAAAGCATCTCGCGCATGGCCATGCCCGATAGTCGAAGGGCCAATATATTCTGAACGGGCCGCTGGCTCCTCTATCTATTCTCCAAGCGGCCGCTCGGAGTCTGCCAACAACCCAACAAGAAGTGATAAGGTTCGATGGGGAGATGTAAGGTTTAACAGCACGCCTAAGAGTCACCTACTTTAGGTTTTGCGATGTCCACGGTGCGAGAGCGTTTGAGAGATCGGATCAAATAGCAGTTCAGACGGTTCAACGTCATTCGACTGCCCGTCAATATTGATCTTTCTATACCCCGCGGGACTGTCCCGTACATACATATTGATACCCCCATATTTTTTTTCTGTCTTTTGGGCTGCGTCCATGCTGCTTCGAGGCGCCAGGCTGTCAAAGTTGGATGATCCAAGTAGGTTGTGGAGGAAGAACATAGGCAGGGGAGGGAATAGAGGAGATACGTAAGTGGTTGAGGTCTGGCTTGCTGGCTTAAAGTTCACCAATGATTGAGCTCCCTTTTGCTTGAAGCTTCGTTCCACAATGGAAGCACTTTATCGTACATGAGGTCCAAAAGTTAACGTGAAATTCCATCCTCGCGCAAGGGGAGCAAGATGACCTTCCGCTCCGAAACTCAATCGACGTGATTAGCCCTATAACGAACATTCGGCGAGTAGCCTACGGGCGTTTGGTTATCGACAAGTCTATCAGGCGATCGAACGGCGAGCGTAGACGGTTCAACCGCATGCGACGAACCGTCCCGTCAGTGCTAACCATTCCACACCGCACGATAATTAGAATACCCTCTGAGCTAGGCTCGAGGCACTCGAGTCCGGCTTTGGGCCCTCCGGGGCTGATGTGCTCACCAAAAAGTCTTCGCAGGCATCAAAGACACAGAAGGCAGTGAACGCAGAATGGTGGCCGGGGGGCAATCCGGGGCTTTGGTGGTGGCTGAGATGCGCCGCGCCAATGGGAGCTCTCAACCAGCACATCGTGCAACACCGGTTGCATGCAGGCTCTCTCACCCATGCTGGACGCCTCATGGGAGCCTTGCGAGGCTTCCCGCTACATAATGACTGGGATTTGCCTCCGGGCGAAGTCCAACGTCCCAGTCTCCTCATCGCAAAGCTGCGGATCCTGATCACCGAGATTCTGACCTCTCTTCTGCCTTTTCGATTCATCCTCGCGAGCGGAACACATCCGCGCAATCGCTATCATGACCTCGCGCTTCTCCTTCAGCCGCTCCGGCACTGAGACGAGTACCAGCACCTCCGGCTCCGGGTCGTCGACGTGGTCGCGCCCGTCGATCAAGGGGAGGGCGATGACATGGCGCGATAAGGAGAAGAAAAAGCAGGAGCTGTCGCTCGTGGAAGACTTTTACAGCGTGTACGAGCTCGACTGGGACAAGCTGAGAGGCTGGCTGGCGGAGACGTTCCCGGAACTCGAGTTCGGGGAGCAGTACGATAGCTCTGGGGACTATTATCGGTTCAAGATCCCGAGGAAGTTGACTGAGGTATGTTACTTATGCCAGGATGTTGCGAGGCAAGAGTGAACGCTGACTAGCGTCGACAGGAGGAGAAGGGCGAGATCTGGTATCTGCGAAATGACCAGCAACAGTACCGACCTCAGGTGCTTGTGCCGCCGAGTAACCCTGTAGATTCAACGAGTGCGCAGTATCCGATCTGATGTACACACATATGGCAGAATTACGCTTGTTAGTTGGTACCTACCCTATGTGTAGACGATCGGACGACTGCACGATTACCACGCGAGGAGACGATCGCCATATCCCGATACCGCGCTGACATGCGTAATCCTGCCAGAAGGTATATATTGCGATATAGTGGCAATAGGAGTTGGAGTTGGAAGGATACTCCCAATGCGATTTCGTTTGGCTTGGACAACTTGACTTGGGAGCAGGGAAGCACGGCAGTACGGAGTCATAGATTACTTTCACATAGCGTTAATGAACAACGCCATATCTCTTCAGAGGATACTGTACGAAAAGGAAGTACCTGCGATTCTTTACACCTTACCGTTACCAGGAATCTTCGCCCTGGGCGATGTTGAGCCCAAGTAGCCGTGTGGTGTCTGCGTTTGCTTTGTTGGCGCACGGGACCAGATGCCAATGTGGCCGGCGCTGTTTCGCCCCAGCACTTAGCGAGCAATGGGAATGCGCAGACAAGAGTGGCTGATTTTGCCTTGTGCTCAGTTGGGCTGTGTAAGGCGCTGCAGCGGTTTCAGCGCAAGCCGCGGGGAAGGATTAGGGAAGGACACTTCACTTAAGAAAGTTTTTCTCCCGCACCTTCAGTCAACGAGCTCCCCGAGAGGCGTTGCCTTGCAGGACACCAGAGTACCGCTGATGAGATGCAGTCTTCCGATGTTTGTTGACCAGGACTCTCGTCAATTCGTGGTCTCCTGGCAGAATGCCAGGGAGTATCCGCTCAATCTTGCCCGTCACGGATGCAAGTTCGGCGCGCTCCGAGCCCACAGGAAGCTGCTCGATGCCACTGCTCCAGATCTCTTCAATCCGCGAAATAGGGTCGTTGCAATTGAGCTAGGCCAGACTTCAGATACTCCAGGTGCGCTTTCGGTTCTTTCATTGCTGCTAATAGACCTCGCTAATCACCTTCGCAGCGAGCTCACGAGTGATCACTTCGCAAAATGAACTCACCTCATGGCTGCCCATACCAGATGGCGAAAGCCACTGCGTCTCGCCTACCCTTGGTGACAACCCGGCAGATGAAGTTTTTACACCACCAGTGAGGTCACAGTCTAAAGCGGACTCGGAGTGGACATTCATTTCGTCGCGTTCAAACACATTAGATGCCACCGACAAGCATGCCGCATCAGATGTGACAGTTACTCGGATGGCACATGCCGAACCCGATGCATCCATAAGATGCCGGTTCATGTAAGCACAGCAGCCCGGAAGGGAATTGCATAATTGTCAACTGACAAACCGTCCGCATAGCTTCTTCCAGGCCGCCAGCAGTCAAGCTCGGCTTGATGTCACCAGAGAGATGGCGTGCTCTATCCTCACGTACTTCCAGGTGATGCCCAGCTACATCGACTATATGACCGTCTTCGCCATCAAGATTGGGGAGCAGGTAGATGCTTCGGACCTCCGCTTCAGCGGGTTCAAAGAACGGTTGCTTCTTTCGCCAGTCGCCACGGGGTCACGCGGCCTCGGCCTACCGCAGCTCGGCCTCAGTGGTAGGAGTTTTCAGATATGCTTCAACCTGAAGTCAGTATCGCTGAAGAAGGCAGTTGGCGTAAGGGAGAGATGGCAGTGGTCCCCACGCCAGGCCGTCTTCCACCATCAGTTGGATGTGGAACACGGCACGAGCCTCTGGATCATGACGTCGGCGAGGGATGAAATACAGAAGCGGATACAGGAGCTCATAGGGGAGCATGGCGATGAGGCAGATCGGTCGTACGACACTCCTGCAAGGAGTTTCGTCTCGAGCCTGGCAGTGCATTCGGTGCTTGCACAATGGGCCAGTGAGGACTGGCGAGGGTATATCAGATGGCTGGAGCAAGTTCTCGAGGAAAAGGTACGCTAGATCGTTCTATCTTCACGAACGTTGGCTAACCGCAAGGCAGACGATTGACGCGCTGCGATCCGGCACATTCGTCCCGAGTTCCGAGGACATTTCATTCGTCCAGAAGAAAGAAGACGAGACCAACCGAGTCATAATGATGCTCAGGGCGAATTCCGACATCCTGGAATCCATTGGGACGTTTTACAAGGAACTCATGCAGAACGTCGACTTCCCCTTGAAAAATGAGTCTCACTGCCAGAGGGCAGTTGCAGATTTCATGGTTGAGCTTCGAGATTATACCCATGACTTCCAGCTCCACGTTGAGCGAGCCCAGACACTCGGCAGGATCACGGCTGCCAGGAAGAACCTGGTCCAACAGCACCTGCAAGCTCATGCGACAGCAAAAATGGAGGTCATGACCTATCAGGCCCAGAAAGAGGCTGTCACGATGAGAATCATTGCGGTTGTTACATTGATATACCTGCCGGCAACATTCGTCTCGGTACGTGACACTGATCCGTCTGGGAGAGTCCTCGCTCATATACGTATACGCAGACGCTCTTCAGTACCGACATAGTCAAGTACCAAAACATCGATGGGAAAGAGTCGTATTCGTCACTTGCCCTGCAACGATGGTTCTCCATCACAATCCCCTTGACGATGGTAACATTTGCTATGGCGGCCGGTTGGCTCGCCAGAGACAGCATTATGGCTTACTTCAGGAGGCCGCGAAGCACTGCCGAATTTGACCCTGAGAAGCTCGATTGAGAGACTCGAGGATATTCACGGATATTGTATGGGTCGAGGCTAACAGTCTTGACTCGGAAATTTTAACAGCTTCTTTTCCATACATATCAAGCTTCATGCTACAAGTCTTTGGGCAGTGCGGCCCGCTCCGAGCAGACTACCCTCTGACCCAGAATTTAGGGTTTGGGGATGTACTGTACTTCCGAACGCGCCGCCCCTTGGCATTTCTGAATTGCAAGGGCCCTTCCGATAATTTGGACTGCCTATGCAAGCAACCTTCTTGGTTGGAAGCTCTGTCAGAGCTTCGAAGAGCTCTGTCATCGGGCAGGAGGGTCCCACGTCACCGAGGGCTGAAAGCGGTCTGGCTGCCTCATCAAGCTGCTAGGCACTTAGGCAGAAGGGGTCGGGTCTGTGACTACGCGATGCGCAGAGCATGGTGGAACGTGAGTGGTTACATTGACAACCGATGAGAGCTGAGCCTGCAGCTGTGACTCGCGAGTCACCTGAGTGGCGTCAGAGCTGAATATGGATTGGACAGCGATAACCAGGGATATTACGCTGAAGAGGCGGGAGAGGGGCCGCGGACCATCCATGAGGGGTATCAGAGCCTCGAGCTGTTGAGGTTCGAGGCAACCTGCATCCAAGTTCGCGCCATTGTCGCCAGCCCTTCCCCTTCCCTCTGCTTCCATCAACAACCTAACGATTTTCTTCGTCATCGTGGAGTCCAGGCTGTTACTTTTCCTAGTCGCAGAGGCGTATATCTGTTCTGGAGCACCTGAGGCTCGTGTCATATCATGCTACCTCCGATGCCACAGTATCGCAGCTGTACCCCACGCCTAATATATCGTACGACCTGATTCGTTGTTGACGCTTACGGAATTCTTCGCCAACAAACCAGAAGTTGCCTACTCCTCTGGACCCTTTCCTGCTTTTCCTTCATGATGATCCGATTCCGAGACGACCCTATCGGCGCATTTCGCCAGGAGCTCGAGCAATGCAAGCGACAATCCAAGTTCTACAACCCCCCAAGGGAATTCCTCCTCGCCAGTCGCTTGCTCGAATGGCTACGAGAGAGGCCAGAGCCCGATGAGCCGTCAGCAAGGGCTACGATCATTCTCGAGGCCGTATACGGAGGGCGAGAACCTTGGGCAGGCGCTTGGAACCATTTCGACCGTACAATGGCCAAAGGACACAATCAATGCTGGCTCAAGCTACTTGTCGTCTTACTCCAGATGGATGATGACGGATCGTTTGCCAAGCACCTTGATGCCTTCATCGGAGCAGAAATATGGGATTCCAGACTAGCGGACGTCAATCGTTGGTCATCGGAGCTGTTTGCTATCATCAAACAAACCGGTTTCTACGAGGACGATTCGTGCCAAAGGGCAGTTGACTGGTTTGTTCATCTAGCTACTCGACTGTCGACCCAGAAAGCAATAACCATGAACCATATGCGCCACTTGGAGCCGCACATCGTCCTCCCCATTACTGCAAAGGATGATATCGATTCGGGGGGCCAAAGCAATGTCTTTAGGATTGAGGTTCCTCAGGAGTGCATCTCGAGCGATCTAGTCAACTACCTGAAAGGCCTTCGGCGTCATGCCAATCCTGACGAGCGCTATGCTGACGGCAAGGTATGTAACCACATCGGCGAGATCGTATCTCCATGGTCGGAGCTAATGGCCCAGACAATAGTCTTCATATTACGAGTTTGCGCTCAAAAAAATCGCGAGAGAAGACGACTGGACTAGAGAAATCAAAATCCATCGAGCTTTACGTGCATCGCCGCTCTCGCAGACGGAAGGCATCGTACAATGCCTAGGATCTTGGGAAGTACAGACCGATACCGGCACAGAGTACTACCTGCTCATGGAGTACGGTTGGTCAGACCTCAACCAGTACTTCCGAAGCATTCCACCTCCGACTATTGCTCAACATATTTACGACTTCTGGAGGAGCCTCTCTAGTGTGATACCTGCTTTGAGCCACATCCACAATTTGGCCATATCATCGCCGCGTCCCGTCCGCTACTACGTGTAAGTTTCTCTGGCCATACCGCTAACTGTCACTGCCCGGCTAACCGTCATCCAGCTGGCATGGTGACATTAAACCAGCCAACATTCTGATCTGTGATGACGGAATCAAGCTCACAGATCCGGGCTGGGCTCAGATAGTATCGCAAGACGATGCTGCGAAAGACGACAAAGGATATCCAGTTGTTGCTTTGAGCGGCGGAACTGGAAGTTACGGCAAGTTGTCTTTTACTTACAGGGACGTGATTTCTGGCCAAGACTAACACGTGTTTGTATAGGAGCCCCTGAACGTATTGATCAGAGAACTGGGAAGCTCGAAGGCCGTCGGCCAGTTACCCAGTTCTTTGACATCTGGTCCCTTGGGTGTGTCTTCCTTGAAGCGGCTACCTGGGTCATTCTTGGAGCCAGAGGCGTCGACCAGTTCAGGACCGCACGTAAGATGGCACACAACCGTGGAAGCTCGAACGACAGCATCGGCGATGACTGTTTCCACGATCTCGGATGTGCATCATCTGTCATTGGCGACTGGATAGAGTATCTCAGACGTGGTATCAGAGCAGAGGATGTCGTCTCCGCTGAGATGCTGGATATCATCGAAAAAGAGATGCTGCTCGTGGCGCCACATATGCGAATACCATCGGAGGCTCTTGTGCGGCGGGTCGATGGTACGCTACGTACTTGTGAAGATACCATCAACCGGCTGCCCCGGTACAGCTTCCCCAAGCGCTTAGAGCCGGCGTTTGATCGTGAGCAGAAGGATGCCGCCAAGGTCTGGGAGAACCCGCGGTCCCGAGCGCCTTCGACCAAGCCCATGCTTGATCGGTCGGTCAGATTCGCTCAACCACGTGGGCCACTGGTGAACGCCGTCCAGCAGCACAGACAGCCAGCAGCCGACCCTCGGACACCTGGTCCAGGTCTTCACCTTGGAATCGACTCACTCTATCACATAGGAGTCGAACCAAGTAGTTACGGCCACAACCGACCTGGGACTCAGGGCGTCCCGAGAAATCAGTACGCTGCCCCGCTTCAGTATCCTCATGCAGCTCAGTCTGCGCAATGGGCACCAGCAACACAACCTGTTTCACAACTACCACCCAATCGCTCTCCCGCCAGGACGCCCACGCACGACTCGGTCAGCAGCGTCCCACCTTCCCGGGAAGACGAGCAGCCAAAGTTTGACTATTACGCTGCCTTGGACCTTCTGATACGGAATCGCGGGTGGATATACAACAGCATCCTCGAGCATCCGGACTCGCGCCTGAGACCTCCGGTCCCTAACAATCCGGGTTCGTCTGGCGATGTCAGGCCTTCTGGCCAGACAAATCAAGGCGGTGGCGGAAGGGCCAATACTTGGTCAACGCTCATACGCAGCAATTCCACCGTGAAGAAGGGTGAGAGAAATAGCGGGTACACGTCAGCACTTGCGCAGGCCTTTCACAAGTTCAAGCCGTCGAGCAGGAGCAGCAGGGTCAGCAGCGTCAACCCGCGGACGGGACCTTCGACTAACTCTCGACCCGGCACGGCGCCTGTCCAGTCAATGAAGGCAGATACAACCTTCGGGGCCTTATTCGACGATAGAGACATTGTAAGTCGAGTCGAGTACCTCGGTCAAGAATCGCACGGCTAATGCGTGACAGATTATCCTTGTGGACAACAGCTCAACCATGATCCCGCATTGGCCGCAGATACAGAATATTCTCCCTCTACTGATGGCAATGATGTGGGGTCAAGATGACGACGGGATAGACCTGTTCTTCACCTCCTCCATGAAGCCATACGAGAAATTGATGGAGCCGTGGCAGGTCATAGACCCCTTGAAGGACAAGGATCCGAAACGACGCAGACCGGAGAGTGCACACGCACCCGCAGATCCTCCCGAGACCAACCCAGACGATATCTACATCGTCCTGTCCCACATTTTAGGACTGATTGGTCCACACAAGAAGTACCCGAAGAAAGCTACGATACTTATCCTTACGGATGGCGTGTGGCCGAAGTCAAACCAAGAGGTCGTGGCCGAGGCAATCGGCCACTGGCTCCGCAGGATGTCGACTGTCATGGATGGCGCAGCGGATGCTGTGCTTCATGAAAGGTACTACAGCATCCAGTTTGTCCAGCTCGGAGACAACCCAGCTGGCACAAAGGCCTTGGAATTCCTCGACGACCATTTGCCAGAAATGTACAAAGTACCGTAAGTTCAGATTCTGCTGCTGTAAACATGAAGTCGGCGCCTTCGTGCCAGATCATGCACTAACTTGGGACCCAGGGACGTCATTGACGTTGAACCCGCAAACGGAAACGTCCTGAAGATGGTCATGGGAAGCCTGGACGACATCTGGGATGAGAAGTCGCAGAGCTCAGTGGAGCCACTGTCTCCCCAGGCTGAGTCCACGGCTTCCAGACCCGAACCATCAGTAAGCCCGCCGGCCCCGCTAGCACACCAATACATCACCCCGCGATCAAGGGCGCCGTCGACCTGGAACACCACGGGCCGCGGCGGCACGATCTTCCCCGACCCAATCTCCGAAGAGCCAGAGATGCACTACACCGCACAGCCGCTCCGACCGACGAATCATCAAGGAATCCAGCAGCGGGCGTCGCCGACCGAAGCACAGGAAGTGGAATTCACTCCGCTCGGACTCCCATTGCGCAGCCAGCATCGACAACATCAGTCGTCTACACCAGAGCAGCCACAGCGAAGGGCTACAGGGCAGGATGACACTCCCACACGGCCTCGGCGAAGAGACATGGGGGATACGTCGAGGATGCCAGGCTACCAATAGGTTCAGAACACACACACTGCAGCACTGAGTTGGCGTTTTCTTGCAGTCAGGGAAAATGGAGTCCTGGCTTGGATAAAAAGGGGAGTAAGCTTGTTATTTTTGGCATGGCGTTGGTGGGCTGGCCTAGAGGGGGGTTATCTGTGCAAGGGCCGCAATTAGGGCGTCATACTTGGTAGATTTTAGCCAACCTGATAACACGATTCATCTCTTTGTTGACTCACTGTACTCCTTGTTGCCACTTCTGCTCTCACTCGATCGTATCTCTCCAAACAAATCGGTATCCGAGTATGTCATCTGCCGTTGCCCTGGACCATGGTGGTCCATTCCCACCTGTGTGGTCTGCATGGATCAGCGGTTCTAGCGCCCGCACTGGGGCACACCTTTGCATTTCCCCACAAACCTTAACCGCACCTCGTCAGCCCACCGCTCCACCTTCTTCCTCTAAACCACATGAGAGGACTACGTCGTTCCAAAACCTGCTGTCCCCGAAGAAATACACCCCTAGTATCTATTCCCTCGCATCCGCCAAAGTGGCCTGAAGATGCAGCACCTCTTCAACAAGATTCGCGGCGGCGCCCGACCCCAGCAAGATCCCCAGGACCCCCACTCCCAGCCCAAGCTATCCCTAACGGAGCACCTCCTGCACCTCGACCCGGACGCGTACCGCTCGGCGACGCAGCCCCCCTTCCTCCGCCTCGCGGCCGAGGGCCGCCTCCCTAAACCTCTCCTGGGTCGGTGGCTGGCTAGCGAGCGGCTGTATTTCCACAGCTATATCCGGGCCGCGGGGAAACTGCTTTCATCGCTGGACCTGCCGCGGGGGGTTGGCAAGTCGGATGATGACGCGGTGGTGAAGGTTGTTGACTGGGTTATCGAGGATCTGGTTCGGATAAGGGAGGAGGAGAGGAGGATTCTGGATGTTGCGGGACGGTACGGGATTAGACTTGAAGGCGAAGAGGTCGTGTCCGGGCCGGGAGTCGGGCCTGGACCTGTCGAGCCTCGGCCTGCTAGCTTAGGGGGAAGGGGTGGTAGACTGGCTGTGATGGAGGGGGTTTCGGACTCAGTGGCCGCGCCGGCTGCCATTGGGGTCCGAGCCATCTCTCAGCCGAACGAGCCCACCGTCCTCCCCTGGCTCGAAGCAGCGGTCATGTTCTGGGGTACGGAGCGGTTTTTCGTCGATGCTTGGGGCTGGGCCAAGGCGCAGCAACCTGTTAGTGGTGACGATGATGATGAGGCGAGGGACGACGCCGACGGAGGCGCGTTGAGGCGGGAGTTTATCCCGATCTGGAGCGGTGAAGGGTTCAAAGAGTTCGTGGCGAGATTGCAGGTCGTTATTGACGAGGATGTGACAAAGGAGATTGAACGGGGTGGGAAGGACGTGAGGGAGGAGGTTCTGAGGCGGACGGAGGGGAAGTGGAAGAGTCTGGTGGCTGGGTCCGAAAGCTTTTGGATGAACGTCGACGAGCACGTTGAAAATAGGTGATGCGGTGGGACCTGAAAGCGAGAATTATCAACATTGTAGAAGTCGTTTGCGATGAATGCTTGAGAGTTTGAGGAGAAGGCGGTCCACTTACATATGCGCAGTCTTTATGCCAATGGTCAAGAGGGGGTAGTGTTCAAGCGGCCGCTAGGGCCACCAGAGCCTCTGTTTATCAATCAAAATAATGAGTTGAGACAGCACCCAAACATATGGCACAGTTGGATAAGGCGACACACACAAAGTTACGCCTTGTTAACTGAGATCGTGGGTTCGATTCCCTCCAGCTGACTATGAGTGCACAGTCTTGTAGGTCTATGACCACAACGAATATAGCAGCTGGGCCGCTGTTTGATCTTGCCAAACGTGAGGGCCAGGGGTTTTTTTTTTTTTTTTTTTTTTTTTTTTTTTTTTTTTTTTTTTGGTTTTGTTCTTTCTTGTCATTTGATTTATGTATAATATAAATAAATTCTCATACACTAGAGAAGTTGAGAATATCTAGCAAAATAGAGGTATGAAGAGTACTTTTGCTGCTGCTAAACAGAGCGATGAAGATTCTTGCTATACCTCTAGGTTAGCTACGGCGGACTCTGAGCTAGTACCCTTATTGACTTGAGCGTTGGTATGA
>Ga0209127_100337_pt1 | contig 16366 bp, 11 predicted proteins | sample LakSupMetagenome_FD_187469 | JGI IMG/M metagenome (GOLD analysis project Ga0209127, IMG submission 187469) | Freshwater microbial communities from Lake Superior, Canada - Sta WM archaea (SPAdes) (version 2) | ecosystem: Environmental > Aquatic > Freshwater > Lake | place: Lake Superior, Canada...
GGAGTTATGTCTTTGCGTCTTGAAAGTTGTCGAATTTGAGAATAAGGTGCAGAAAGTCGCGAGGGTGTGAGTTGGCTGTCCATGCTGCTGCCTGTTCACATCGCGCTCATGGTGGCACTGTAATTGGTTCAGTTGCCGGGCGCTGCTATGACCTATCATCATATCTAGAGCGCATTAGCTGCTACTCCAGCATCAAATCGGAACCACATTCGATAATAATCGGGTATGGTGTAGCGGTAACATCGGTGACTCTCACTCACCAGCCCGGGGTTCGACTCCCCGTATCCGAGTTTATCTTTTGCACTTTTTCTCAATCTGCCCCGTTTTTGCTCATCACCACGTCAGGCCTCTGCATCATCAATGCGTTTGTTTTAAAACTGGTACACATACAACTGCGCACCCGCATTCTCCGTGAAGACATCGTTCACCACCTTACCATACGTCGCCGATGTCTCGACCCTCGGCTCAGCCAGCGTCCCATAGCACCCATTCGTCGCGTTCGTGGTCAGCGTAATCTGCGCCAACTGCTTCCCCGCGATGCCCATCGCGATCTTGGCCGGCGCCCAAGAGATATTACTCGCCGCCCACGAGAAGCTCCTGCTCTCACCGTCCGCAAACCCCAGCGTCACGCTCAGCGGCCCGTCGAGCATCGGCCCCGCGTTAGCCGTCGGACCCAGGTTATCCGTCCGCTGCCAGACGTCGAATTCCAGCGTCGAGCCCTGCTTAGGCGGGTCGTACGTCGCCCGGACGGACTGCCAGTTGCGCACCCGGCAGTCGAGGCGGAACGGCGTCGGCGGCGCCGGGGAGGAAGTCACGTTCGTGGCCAGGGGCACCCGGATGCTGGTCGGGCAGGTGAAGTACTTGAGCGTGTGGTCCTCGTTGAACTCGACGGGGAAGAAGTACGTGCTCGACGCGGCCTGGTGGTTGTCCGCGTGCCACAGCTGGCCCTCGAAGACGACGTCGGTCGGACCCGTGCGGTAGCCCAGGTTGCCCGCCAGGACGACCGGTCCGTCCGGCGACGGGAGCACGTTGGCGCCCTTGTTCTGCCCGCTGCAGCCGTCCTGGCTGATGAAGCCGCCGTCCGTGTAGGGACCCAGCGGGTCGGTGGCGTAGTAGTTGTAGATGTAGCCCGCGCAGTTCTGGCACGTGAAGCCGAAGTTAATGTAGTAGTACCCGTCGTGGTAGAAGAAGCCGACTGCCTCGAGGGTGAGGTTCTGAGCCTGCAGCTGCTGCGCTGTCCGGATACGGACTGCGGTTGAGTCGATAGTCGCCGTCAGGTTGGGAGTGAGCTGGTGGATCCAGATGTCCCATATTGGCACGCTCCATTGGTCTGGCCGAGTGTTGAGGCCCGTGAAGGTGTCGCTGACCATGTAGTGCGTCCCATCTGGTCCAACAGCGACGTCGAAGTCGTGGTTGATGTTGGTCCCCTGCATGACCGATGGCGGGTTGCTCCATGGGCCTGCTGGTGAGTCGGAAGTGGCGTAGAAGAAGTTGTTCAGCGCGTTGCCGCCCATGTACATGACGTACTTCCTCGTGGCATTGCTGTAGCGGACGACCGGCTTTGTCACGTTGGCCACGGTGATTGACGGTTGATAGAAGTCCTCTTGAACCCAGTTTGTGAAGTCCACGGATGAGTAGGTCTTGATCCCACAGTTCCCGTCCTCACCATAGTCGCCTGGCTTGTACACCGGGATGGGGGGATAGTTCCCGTCAGTGAGCGGGTGCGCGTAAACAAAGATTGACCCTCCACAGCCCCAGGTTGCCGTATGCATCCAGTATTTGCCCTCGTAGAAAGTTACATGAGCTTCAACCTGCTCTCGCCCGTTGCCGTCAACAGTGATAGGGTATGTAGGGTACCCATACGGCAGCCCCTGAAGCGGATGAGGCGGCAGTCCGTCATCACCATTTAGGATGTCTTCGGTCGCGAAATTGATGTAAGTCGCGTACGCCGTGTCAGCCGCAGTGACAGACGTTGCCAGAAGCAGGACAGCACTCAGTAGGCTTGACAGAACGGCCATGGTGGTACCAGAGCTCTCGCATGGGACGGGAGGACAAAGACGTCTCCGCGAGGATACATGTCCTTGTTCGCTCTTATACAAATCCGCGCAATTCTTCGACTTGGTCGAGAAAGCGACGAGTCAAATTTGTGTGCATTTACTGCTTTGCCGGGAACGGGATGAGCCAGGATTAGGGTCCCATCGTGCGAACCAACCACTCCCGAGAGGCGGCGAGAGCCGACGCTGACAAGGCAAGGGGGAAACCCGGGGAGATTGCTCGTCATTGATGCTTTGCGCGACATCTGACGACGACGACCAACTGCTGCGGAGTCCCAGTCCATTAGTCTGAACACATGAGGTTGAGGCGCAATGTGAGAAGGTTGGTATGAAGGCAGTATCTTGGGCTGTGGTACTAGACATAGTCTAGGCTCGGCTCCTCAGCCTACCCGAAAGCCTGCTCCTATCTTGGTCCGTTCCCGAAACACCCTCTGCAACCGCGCCCATTCCTGAGCCTACAATCGCGGACCGGCTCAGCCTACGGAGCACTTGCAGATGAACTGTTGGCTTGTGGCAAGGGAGGAGCCACGCCACTGTAAGTGACGGCGTTGACACTTTTCGTGGTTACCATTAATCTCTAGCTACACTCCAATGTTATTAGAGTCAGCAGCATTACCGCAACCAAATAGCTACCAAGGCCAAGTTCAGGGAAAGGGTAGGGGGGAAGAACCGAACAGGCGAATCCAGACGATTGCACACTTCCTGCAGTCAGCGTGAAGCCTTAACCATGGCGGATTTCACTAGCGGTGATAAAGACGGTCATTAAGTAAGCTTGAACAACCTATGATGCCTACAAAACAAGTACGTTACAGCCGGATCTTCGACAAACGTCCAAGCAGCAACCCAAGCATGCCCTTCCCCGAAGCACGGCGGTTACGGCGGGTGATACGGCGGGATCGCGCCGCTGATCCAAGTTATGGCAAAGCGCAAGGAACCGAAGATCCTCAGTCCTATCCACAGCGACAACGTTCACATGTGGCGGAACGTCGGGCGCCCGTGCTTGGCGCAAGGGGGGACTGTCGGTTTTGCGGAGCGCAGCAGCAGCAGCACCGCCGGGCGCCAAACTGAGCGTGGCAAGTAGCCGCCCTGTCTTGCGAGAGCTATCAGCCTTTGGCTTCAAGGGTCCGGTAAAGACGCAAAATGGGTCCTGGGTGTCGAGTCTGGCGTTGGCATCGTGAACGCACTCTTGGACAAGTAATGCGGCAGCGAGGTTTTGGAGCACGTACGTGGGCGAGTATGTGCCCCTGACGTCTCGCAGGCCAACTGAGACGTCAATCTGATTGTTGCCAGGCGTAACATGCCATTCCAGCGCCATACCTTGGCACAGATTCCGAGGCGCGTACACTTCCTCTTTGGTGATTCCCGTCACGGGGTCGGTTCCAGGTAGTGTCAGAGAGGGACCTGTGGCCACGCTGTAAGTCTCCCCCTTGTGCTCTAGAAGGCCTGGAAGCCAGGAGAGTGTAAGATAACCCCTGTTGGCGTAGACGCGCGATTCGAAGATTGTCGGCCATATGGCCTGTCCCTTGAAGCTGGATGCCACCCAATCGGTAGTGTTCTTGCCCGTTTTCCACTGCTTGAAGTCGTGCCCGACGAGCCGCAAGGAGTGGTCCAGGACCGATATGGTACTGCATCGGACCCTAATCCCTTTGACCAGGACATGATGGACTGCGTTGACAAAGTCATTTTCGGCCTGTCTGAGATGGTTTAAGACAAGAAGCGATTTCGGGAGTTCGAATAGTGACAAAGCGAGGATGTTGGCAACCAAAACGCTGAGGTCCACGAGAAATGCAGCTGCATCACATTGATGGCACTTCTCGTCGAGAGGCTTGCAAGTTCGGCAGTTGCACGTCTCCTTCAGGTCGCGGAGGTGGAGCTTTAGGCGAGGAAGGTCGGTGATTCGCAAGCCGACTGGTAATGGAAGCAACTCTACCGGTCGGCCAAACAAGAACTCGTGTACGTCGGAGACTGCTCTATCCCCGGGAAACGGGATGAGTCTGAGTTCCTGCAGAGTCTCGCCACCCGGAAAGATTGCCTCTCTCAGTTCCTTTTGCCATGGGTCGTCGTCCAAATCGTCGTCCGAATCGTCGTCAAAGACTTGACCATACTTAGACTCGTGAAGCGACACACCGTGTATGGACTGATGGAGTGCATATGGCATTACACTGCGGAGAACATCAGCGGCCGACCCGCTATCGAGGCCGAGGTTTCTGAGGAGAAGATTGCCATAGATGCCAATGCTGACCATTCCGACAGCAATCCCATTATCACGGCCAAGAACCAGGCTCGAAGGGGCGTGGATGGCTGAATGAATGGTGACCTTGAAGGGCTCATCGCCCCACTGAGCGGACTCGGACCCCCGAGAGCGCGTGATAATGACTGTGAAGCGTGATCCCTCTTGTTCGAGGATCGGAGTACCGTCCCAGAGGACTACCGACGGCGGCTGGCCAAGACTCCACTTTGCGAAGGCCATCGTCCAGGCAGCACAAGCGTTCGTCTGCACCGTCACCTTGGTGATGTCGTCGCTGCCCACACGGCCTAACTGGCGGATTGCGTCCACCAGGCTCTGGATGCCTTGGTCGTTGGGAACATTCGCCTTGCCTGCTGTAATGCGCTGAGTCCGACCACCCGACCGTGATAGTAAGATGTGGTAGCCGGCGACCTCGTCCGCGAAGCCGGATCGGTGGCATCGGGGCTCGACACTTTCAAGGAGACCGCATAACTGTCGGACCGTGGGCAGCAGCGTCTTGTCCGTTGCTGTGCTCGCCAGCATGCCTTGGATGGCAGTGGCGGCCTTATGAGGCACCATGGTTGTGACCATGGCCGCCGCCAGTGCTAGAAAATGCAGGCCGGCGATGCTTTTGCCGAAGTAAGATATACAATCGCCGGAAGAGTAGCCGATAGACGATTTCAAAAAGCCCAGGACTACAGGCTCTGGGATAGGGATGACAGACTTCTCTATCTTGCTGAGCACTTCTGGGCTCATGGCGATCGTATTGCCGAACTTCTCGCATGCGAGGATGGCCAAGGGCTGCACATTGTCTGAAGTCGCTGCCCTTAGCACGCCCCTCGCAACGGTGATAATCGACGCCGACGTCTGGTCGAGGTTCCATTGAAGCTGAAGTGCCATAGTTGAAGTGATAAGGACCGACGTCCATCAGCAATCGAGGAGGCGTGCTGGCATGGGCTCTAGATATCAGACATAGCGGACTGTCAAGGCTGGACGCGCCGTTTTGCAAGAACAAGAAGTGAGGCGGACGAGAGCCTGCAGGCGCGGCGTGGGAGGCTTGTATGCCACCTTGATTTCTGGGCATAGTCTGAGGAGTGTCCAAATTTTTGACCGGTCGCCTCAGCGAGAATTATGTAGGCGAGACGAGGGCGTGATAGTTGCGGGGGAACTGTGCAGCTCCTCCTGATGATTCGCCGATCATCAGGCTGCCGCTTGCAGTGCCACCCTGCACGTCCACGTCCTTGGACACCTTGTAGCCTGGCGGACGATGGGATTTCCTGCACTTGCTAAGAAGCCTCATGCAAGGAGGACCGACCAAATAGAAAGGTAGCAAAGAATCCTGCGGCTCGAACCTGCCCGTTTGTCGTGATGGTCTTGCAACACTTTCATGAAGCAACCGTTGGCCATCGGTGTAGCCTAATGACACAGGACGCTGGTCCCTCGAAGAGACATATGCCTCCTGAGCTAGGAGCTAGAGTCAAAGATGCCAACTAGGAAACTGCCCATCTCCTCGGCCCGCTTGGACGGACAGCGGGATTAGGCTGTCAACGCACCGTGAGGACAGAGCATTGGCTCGCACGACGTAGCTGGCAACGCGCGCCTTGATCAACATGTTCCATTGCCAACGTAATGCTTCACGCACACGATGATATACACATCCAACATATAGTACAAATGCTTCATCTCGTCCGCCTACGCATCTCCTAAACGCTCAAGCCGCAGTCGTCGTCTTCTGCTGGCCCTTCCCCTTCCCCTTCTCCTTGGCAGCCATCTTCTCCACCTCGGCCGCCTTCTTGGCCTTCTTCTCCGCCGCCCTCTTCATGACCTCGAGCCTCCTCTCGCGCCTCCTCCTCGCCTCGGCCTTGCGCGTGCCGAACACGATCTGCTTCTTCCGCCTGCGCACGCGCAGCATGGCCCGGCGCGACTGTGTCCGGCCGGCGCCCTGGACGCGGCCGGCGCCCTGGACGCGGCCGGCGCCGCCGACCAGCCGGCCGATCTCCCAGTTGTGCTCGCGGTAGCTGTAGTCGCTCTGCAGGTGCAGCACGCGCGTCTCCTTCTGGATCTTGCGCTGGGCCGCGCGCAGGGCTGCCAGCTCGGCCTTGCGCTTCTTGGCCGTCTGGCGCTGGGTGCGCTTGACGGCTTTGACGTCGGCCACGGCGGCTGTCTCTGGTGTCGCGGCTGACTCGGTCGGAGTAGCGGCGGCTTTAGCTTCGGGTACGACGGCTTTCCGGACGACCTTGAGAGGGATGCCGCTCGAGCTGAGGACGGGCGGCGCGGTGTCCTCCGTCTTGCGCGTCACGGAGACCATGCCGAGGCGGCGGACGCGCGGCGCGTTGGGCGGGTAGGGGAGCTTGTCCTCCTTGCGGAAGGTGACGCCGATGTACTGGCGGGTCGGGTGACGGGCGGGATCTCTGTAGTACTTGACGTAGCCGGCCACGGCGGCGTGGATGGTGTGGTCGCGGCCGAGGATCGCGTTCTCGCCGGCGTGCCATATCGTGCCGCGCTGCTTGTAGAGGATGTTGCCGGGGATTACGTATTGGTCTGGGATGGGGACGCGGGCAAGTCAGTAAAACAGAGGACACGACACGAGCCACGGCAATCTCTCTCAGAGCTCCCACGTACCGCCTGTCCTCTTCGCACCCAGCTTCTTGGGTATGGTCTTCTTGTTCTTCAGCTTGTAGGCGCCCTGCGACTTGACGGCAGCCCATCTTCGTCCGCTGATGCCGGAGCTGGAGTGGCCGACGTCGAGACGGAGGAGGGAGACCAGCTCGGAGAGGAAGGCCGGTGATGCTGCTTGCGGCCTGCAGCTGTTGAGGGCGGCGGCCTGTATGGGCCGCCGCAGGGATATGAGCTGCATTGGACCGTTTTGAGGGCACGATCTGTCGTGGAATCCAAACAGAGACAGGTCACGTCGGCCGGTATGCTCTCAGTTGCGTCCGCGATTAGGAGAGCTCGGATGTTGGAAGTTTTCGGCTTAGTCATCCAGCCTCTTCCGCAACCGATAAGATGGCAACTGCCAGCCAGCGCTTGGCATTCTGTCATCTTGGAGCAGCATTGAATTGGCCAGCAAAGCAGCATTCCGGCGTCAAGCCACAGACACACTGCAATCATCTCGTCTGTCGTTTCTTTGGTTCGCAGACGAACAGTCAGAATTGAAGATTGGCACACAGCACACCCAGCCAGCACAATGCGCTTCTTCGCATCCCTGCCACTCCTCCTCCTCGCCCTCGTCGGCGCCGTCGACGCCCAGTTCGGCAACATCTTCGAGCAAATGTTCGGCGGCGGCCAGCAACAGCAGCAGCAGCCCCAGAACGTCCCCAGCGACTCGTCCGTCTACCGCGCCAACCACGAGAGGGCACACTGCGACAAGTACTTGTGTCCGGATACACTAGGTATGCTCGTTTACCCCATGAAGTCGAGCAACAAGTGGCTTACAAGTCTGCCAGCATGCGTCCACTACCCCCACCACTGTCCTTGCGCGTGGCCCTCGCACGAAGACAAGTTTGAGCTGGCCGAGGGTCACAGGATATGCGTCTCCAAGGGCGGCTTCAAGGCCGGAGAGGCGGAGAGGAAGGTCGAGCTGGCGAGGAAGGGTTTGCTCTAAGCTGGCATTGGCGCTTGTACAAAATAAAGATATACCAGAGTGAGCAATGGATTTCCAACACAGGATTACCAGCTTATGTCAAAACGCTTTGATGTCGGGTGTCCTATGTAACAGACACGCTCTCTAAAGTACGGAACGCGCCCATTCCGGCACCAAGTGAAGAAGGTGCCCGTAACAGGCATTATACCTCCATAGCTGGGTCCTCCCTCCACCGCCATGATGTCCTAGCAACTCCGAAAGCAGACGCGAAGTATCGTGTGATTACCCGTAAGGCAGACTCCCAGTTGTCGTGTTCTCCGTAACCATGCAGTTCATCCGAACATCTATCAACCCCTCAGCAACCATGCCAGCCGGTCCTCGTAAAGGACACCCGTCTCTTAAAAGACTCAAGCCTTCGGCACGGGCGGCACTCCATTCTCGCCCTCGTCCTCCTCCTCGGGATCCTCCAGCTCCTCCGGGTGTCCCAGGAACTTGGCCACATTCTTCATCTCGTAGTGCTTCTTCCTCATCTCCTCGAACCGCCGATGCTTCTCCCTCTCCTCGGGCGTCATCCCCGCCGTCTCGTCGTCCTCATCCCCGTGTCCGCTCCCGCTACTATTGACGTGGACAGCCCTCGGCCTCTTCTCGAATTCGTTCTCGGGCACAGCCTCCTCCGGCTCTCCGAGACTAAGCCCCGGAATCTCGTCCTCCGCGGCGGCACCCCGCTTCTTGTGGTGGCCCCCGTGGTGCGCCCCCTCGACCCCGTCGATCCTGTCCAGCTCGTCGACGTCCATGGGCGTCACCACGCGCTCGAGCCCCTCGTCGTCGCTGGGATCCTCCATGGGGTCGTAGTGCTTCGCGTACGGGGTCTTGGGCTCCGTGATCTTCATGGTCGACGTGCGCTCCTGCTCGGTGAGGTAGAGGTTCGCCTCGTCCCACTTGAGGCGCATGTTGTTGTCGTAGTCGGCGTCGGCGACCGAGGGCGTGCGGCTGCTCTGCCGGCGCGAGGCGGCGCCGGGCCGGCTGGCCGCCGACGAGGAGCGCCGGTGGCCCGCGTTGTAGTGCGTGTTGGCGATGGTGATCTCTTTGGGGTCGGTGAGCTCCGGGTGCTCGGGCGACTGGATGACGGGCGCGGGTGGGGGGGAGCGCTGGTACGAGTTCTTGAGGATGCCTGGAGGGAGTTTTGGTTAGCTACTTGGACGGAGAGAGAGACACAAAGGTAGAGACATGTATGAGAGCTATAGAAGCGGGAATAGCAGCTGCGCAGTGCGTGGATGATGACCTCATCATCCCTGTGCGGACCGGACGGGCACAGCTGAGACCCTTCCTGCGTCTCTGTGTGCGGGGTTTCTTGGGGGTTGATGCGCGGTAAACTCACCTTTTGGCCGTTTGGCTGTTGGCGGGGGAGGAGTATGAGGACTCGGGCTGGAATCGACTGCGGCAGACATCGTGGTTGATGTGCAGGCGAACGACCTCGTTTGAGTGGCAGGTTGGATGCTTCCGAGGACAAAGAGATCTCGACGAAAGTTGGCAGGTTGTCGCTGTCTTCTTAAGTTTGTTCACGAAGGTACACAAGAGTTGGGTGGCTGAAAGAGAAGGGGAATGGGCAGCAGGTGGAGTGATTCGTGAAATGGGAAATGCAGTCGCTTGCGGGGCGCAAATCGCGGCAGGGTAGGCAGGATAGGATAGGCTGGGGAAACTTCGAGATCCTGAATTCGAACGACGCTGGAAACAGACGAGGAAAAGGAAATTTCACACGATCGGATGCAGACGTCTGTGAGCCTTGTCTAGGTCCGCCACACGACGCCACAACGTGAGCCTTGCATATATTATCTTTCCTTCATAACAGTGTCCTCCTCCACGACGATGATGTCCCTGAAGCTCGTGATAGCAACCGGAGCAGCACTCGTGTCTCAATCAAGAGAATGACGCTTTGCAGATGACCGGGTGCGGGGTTAACATCCTCAAGGTGGAGGTACTTCTTGCCAGGCGGCATTTCGGTTGCACACTGCGTACCGTCCAGCCTCCTCTGCTAATCGACATCTGACCCGCCTTGCATGTGAGCGGGACAGCTACCTTTCTCTCCACACCACAGTTCATTACAGCATCGTGCACCTGCCCCCCCCCAGCAACTAGGAGACATCGAAAGGACGACATGCTCCCTCCCACACGTCGGGACACGCTTCCCCAGATGGATCTAATGCAGTCACTGCAGTGCTGCATCTGCGCCCAGCTAGGTAGTCCTTCCATACAATCAAGGACAGCCCGGGCAAGAAGGACGGGAGTCCTGCATGCGAGATATGCATGCCAACCTCAAGAGACAGTTGCGAGACCTGTCTCAGCGGAAACGTACCCATTGGCCAACATTGCCGGTTTCATGGGCTATATCAGGTCTCTTATAAGACAATTGAATCTCTCTGAAGGACAAATCATCCGGAGTCGTCGGAGCAATTCAAAAAGTACGAGCATCTTCACCTATATATTCGTAACAACTTCCATGCCTCTCCTTCATGTCCTCAACCCAACCATATTCCTAACGCCCCATGGCTGTTCGTCATCAAGGCAGAGACAAACTAGGCGGCGGACTGGAGTGCTAGGAACCCACCTAGATCACCACGAAGACCGTGCCCGATATTGGCGAAGCGAAGAGATGTAAGTCCGGCATACCTGGGAAAGTGGGCGAGAGACCTGCTTCCTAGAAGTGCCCGGGAGGAAATGGTAAGGGCTGCCACCGGGATAGTCGAGCTGCTTGAGAACACGTTGATGTCAACGACGATACCATTCAGCTTGATGATCTGGACGACAAGGAAGTCCCCTCCGCTCGGAGGGAAGTTGAAGTCTATGGGCATTGGCGCTGCTGGATGTCTATGCTGAGGAGGTGGCTTGGTCCCAGTGATAGGGAGCGCCTTGGGTGTTACTGCCGAGGATGGTGACACTTATTGAGCACCAGATGTTGGTAATGCACAGCGACCAGCCGGGCCCCTGTCTGATGGCAGTGATAGCAGGTATCCTGGATTGTCATAGCAGAAGCCGGCAGACGCCCTGCTATCTCCACCGATAGCCAGGGATGACTCGGCAAACGCCCACATGGAGAAGCGCGCCATTTGTCTTCGTATCAGTCATGCCGTCCTGTCCTACCTCAGCGTGCAATGTTCAAGCCAGTTGCTGGTGCTCGGTTGTGTAAGCCGACGAGAGCGTTTGTCGAGCTATCATCAATCACGCAGTCGTGACCGCGCCGCTACGTCATGCGACACGGTGGCCGAGGCCGTCCTTCCAAGCTACCCAGCATTCCGTCCTCGACATACAAGGGACTTCAGCATCCTGCCACGGAACGGACACAAGCGGTCTCGATTGACGAAGTTTTAAGGCGCTTTACTTTGGCATAGATTCGGTGCAAATTTAGTGCGAGTTCCAGCAGTTGTCAGGGGTGCGCCGAGTCCGACCAATCAGACGCGTCTAAAGACAGACCTGGTCCTTCGACAAGTTCCAGCTGACATTTCTGACAGTGTCTTCTCGACGTCGTTCTGATATCGCTTCTGACGTCCCGCCTCCATCGGCACTTTCTAGAAGTTATTTGAAGCGCCCATCTGCAGCTATTCATGAACACAGCAATCTGAATGAAGTACCGGGTTTTCTCATAGCAAGCCTCATCTTCCCTGCTGTATGCCGCATGGCGGAGAGTAAACCCACCCCCGTACTTCCCCGGACGGATCGGTGACCCACCGATCATTGACCCATAGGTAACCACTCGCGCGGTCCGGCCTGCCAATAGACAGACCGCATCGCCGATAAAGGGGCGACGGGACCTAGAAGGCCTCGAAGGCAACGGAGCGGATGGTTGAAGCTGTCCACCTTGGACGGAGGAGGATCGGAGAATATCAGACAGCTCTTAAGCAGGCCTGAGGTTATACACATAGACGGGATGGCCTCCTCGTCACGGGATGGCGTCCAATTCCGGCAGCTCTCGTCCCGGCGGTCTTCATTAGACTCTTCATCCTCAGCCGACCGAGAAGAACTCCACTCTCTCCTGTCCGGGTCCGAATCTGACATCGAGCTGGACGAGAAGGACGACCACCTAACAGCTACTCAGTTGGAGCATGCCGGCAGCAGCCTGCAGAATGATGGCTCCCTCAAGCCCGAGTCTTTGGACGTCTGGGCCAGGGATCACGTCGATGTCGAGCATTCGCTCACCCTCTGGCAAGCCATCAAGTCGTGTCCTATGGCCATCTTCTGGTGTCTGATGGTGTCCATGTGTGTTGTAAGTACACGCGTAACTTGGGAGTTGACTTTGCAGAGGCTAACGAGCACACTCAGATCATGGAAGGCTACGACACCATCTTGATCGGCAACTTCTACGCCTACCCCCAGTTCGCCGCCAAGTACGGCCAGTTCGTTGATGAACACGGACAGCACCAGCTATCAGCGGCGTGGCAGGCTGGCCTCGGCAACTCGTCGGGTGTCGGGTGCTTCTTCGGCGTCATGCTCAATGGCTATCTGGTCAGCATCTTTGGACAGAAGCGCGTCTTGCTCGGCGCCCTGATGGTCCTCTCCTGCACCATCTTCATGACGTTCCTCGCCCCGAACATCATCGTGCTGATGGTGGGCGAGCTCCTCTGCGGCCTGCCGTGGGGTATCTTCGCTTCCTCCGCACCCGCCTACGCCTCCGAGGTGCTGCCGATGACCATCCGTGTCTACCTCACATCCTACACAAACATGTGCTTCATCATCGGACAGTTGATCGCCGCCGGTGTACTGGCCGGACTCGTGAACCGCCCTGATGAATGGGCCTACCGCATCCCCTTTGCTCTCCAATGGACGTGGCCCGCAATCGTGAGTCGTGCCACGGACTTTCACAACTTCAGTACCATCTCGCTAACATCCTGCACCAGTTGATCCCGATCCTCTTCTTTGCCCCCGAATCACCCTGGCACCTCGTGCGCAAGGGCAGAGTCGAAGAAGCCGAACGCTCCCTAGAACGCCTCTACCGCAAGGGCGCCTTGGGAGTCAACATCAAGGCCACCCTAGCCGACATCATCCGCACGAACGATCTCGAAGAGAAGCTCACCTCGGGCACCAGCTACCTCGACTGCTTCCGCGGCGTCGAGAGGCGCCGCACAGAGATCGCCTGCGTCGCCTTCGCCGGCCAGGTCCTCTCGGGCTCCAGCTTCGCCTACAACTCGACCTACTTCTTCCAGCAGGTCGGCCTCTCCACCGACGCGACCTACAAGCTCAACACGGGCGGCACGGCCATGGCCCTCTTCGGCACCCTGGTCAACTGGTTCGCGCTGATGCCCTACTTCGGGCGCCGCGGCATCTACATGGCCGGCATGCTAGCCATGTCCGCGATCCTGTTCCTCATCGGCGTGCTCAGCGTCTGGGCGACGACGGGCCGCGAGTCGTCCGCCGTCGGCATGGCGCAGGCGGTGCTGACGCTGGCCTGGACGTTCTGCTTCCAGCTCTCGGCGGGTCAGCTCGGCTGGTCGCTCCCGGCCGAGGTGGGCTCCACGCGGCTCCGGCAGAAGACCGTCTGCCTGGCCCGGAACTCGTACTATATCTGCTCCGTCGTCGCGGGCGTGCTGCAGCCGTACTTTATGAACCCGCACCAGTTGGACCTGAAAGGCGAGAAATCCAGCTCTGATGTTTGTGGTGGTGTTTAGCTAATCCCAAACTCAGGTTACACCGGCTTCGTCTGGGGATCGACGGCCTTCCTGACGTTTCTGTGGGCTTTCTTCCGGTTGCCCGAGACCAAGGGCCGGACATACGAGGAGTTGGACTGGCTGTTTGCCAAGCGGACGCCGACGCGCAAGTTCGAGACTGCGCAGGTGGATATCTTTGATCGGGAGGAGAGGCAGCGGCTGGAGTATGGACTGAATCATTCTGCTCATGTGTGAAGGAGGCCTTGCTCGTATAAATGAATGCCATGGAATATCTGGTCTTCCACCGGGGTGAGATCTCATGGTATCAACCCTGATGACATATGGTGACCCTCGCTTTAGCGATGTCCCTGATACTCATCGTGGTGGATACGAAGTCGCACATTCGTAACTGAACCTGTACCATTGCACTCATTGCCACAGGTCCCTTATTCGAACCAACTTACGCTCTCTCCTCACCACGTCCTCTATCACCATACCTGTAATGACTAGCTACTGGTACCGCAATAGCTTCTTTCTACGTATCATTGTCATCCTGGCACTGATCAGCATCCTCATGTTCGATACCGAGAGCCTGAGGGGTGGTATGGCCAGGCGTCTTGTTAGCGAGTGTGCCCGGTGCCGGGTCCCTCGATCTTCTCAATCTTAAAAAAAAGAAGTGTCCTGGAGATCGTAGACAATAGTGGCGAAACATACTGCTCGTGCATTGATGGCAGGCTGTTTTTGGTGTTCAGAGCAGCATGTCAGCCTACATACCTTGCCTACCTTACTCAGTGTTTTGGTCTTCGCTCTGTTCCATTTCACCTTGGCTTTACCATGATTAAATATGCCAGAAATGGAGTCCACGGGCCGGTGAAACTGGCTTGTCGGTGATCTCTGACGAGTATCGGGCACTGTTGGTTCACACCGGGCACCTCGCCAGACATCTTGGCTGTACCTTGGTAGGTGGTGCCTTCCTGGAATGTGGACATAGGTATTTACAGGCCCAGGCTTACCTTGGAAGCTCTTTTGCCTGGTCCCTCACAGAATGAACTTCAACCCAAGACAACCAGGCTGCAGTCACCTCCAAGTGAATGGAAGGTGACTGCGACCCGTTACCTTCTCTGGATCTCGTTTCCAGGTTCAAACACTAACCTTTCAAGTTCCTTCAAATCGAAGCCGCCTTTCTGTTTTCTCCTCCTTCGACCTCTCTCCCACGCACTTCCCTGTCTGCTTATCCTCGTTAACCTTCTCAACCTGCATCCCTTCTCCTTTCCTCTCATAATCTAGGCCAGCAACTCCTCTGCGCCGTCTGACTCAGGCTCTTCATCAGCAAACTGCCTTGTCACCATCCAGCTTTTATAGCTTTCCGTCAGACACTGGCAACTTGCCTCCGGTGGCCAGACCTCCGGTAGCCAGACATTGAGATGACAGGCGCAGCGGAAGTACCGATTGGCGAGCGCGAAAAGCGTCCAGTCCAGTCCAAAACCTACTTCGACCGTGATGGCGACCTGACATTGGTGGTCGGTCCCGACGGCAGTGAATGCGTCGTCTGTCCCAGGGCACTCGCGCGGGGCTCACCAGTCTTCAAGTCAATGCTCTTTGGCGGTTTCTCCGAATCGAAGCCCTCCGAGGGCGAATGGATCGTCAAGCTTCCGGAAGACGACCCCGAAGCATTTATCTTGCTGCTCCACATCCTCCACGGTCAGTACCACAAAGTTCCGGGGGGTTTATCTGAGGAGAGACTGTATGAGGTCACTGTTCTGGCCGACAAGTACGATCTGACATCGTCCCTGCGGCCATGGACCAAGTGCTGGCTCGATTACCTCAAGGATATCGACAGGGCTGCCGAAAATCAAGCTATGAGGATTTGGATTGCCTGGGAACTGGGCGACCTAGAGCTGTTTCGGTCCGAACTCCGGTGGCACCTCCTCAACTGCAAAGCGACGCTGTTTAGACATGACGAGCGCCAGACGCCCTACTTCAAGACATTGGATGACGTTGGACTTATTGGTATGATCCAGAGATTCACAGTGACTTCAAGCTCACCTTCTAATGGTTTCCTCGCAGATGCCCTCAAGAAAACCCGGATCCAAATGATCAGATCGCTGCTCGACCCGGTGACAAGGCTCCATGACCGCCTACTAGGCATTAGATACCAAACTCCCTTCAGCTGCAACGGCAGAATAAAGCTGGACACACACTTGATTGAGAGTTCTGCATGCTCGGGGGCTCTTCTCATCAGTCTCCTCAAAGCATTGCACGCTGTCAAGCTGTACCCTATCCCGCAACCTTATAGGTACAAAGACGACATCACCACGCTATGTCGCCTGTTGCAGACTGCCGCATCGTCCATTATATCTCTCGAGACTGAGCCGAGCCGCCTGGCATACAGGTATACTGGGACTTCTTTGGTCTCTGACCATTCGAGTTGCAACCCAAGAGACACATTGATATCAGAGCTTCAACGGATGTATGACGCAGCGCCGGACTTGGTCGACCAGACGCATGAGGACCACCTAAAGGCCCAAGCTGAGAAAACAAGGATGCCCTCAAACTGACTCCTGTGATTTCTTCTCGGGAAGATCGGACGGCCGGAGCACTTGGTTGGCAGAGAGATGGTTTTCGTCAGGCAGGTTGTGTTTCGATGGGGGATTTAGGACCGCGACACTCGATGTCCCTTGTGTGCTTCATGTGACAATGGACATTTGATTTCGCAATCCGCTGCATTTCCTATTGATGCTTGTCAATATGGGCCGTCCGATTATATTCAACGCTGATTTACTTAAGAAACGAACACATGGCATTACGCAGACAGTTTCGCTTTTAGGGCGAACATCTCAAAACATAATGCCCCCCCAAATTTTAC
>Ga0209127_100338_pt1 | contig 16349 bp, 17 predicted proteins | sample LakSupMetagenome_FD_187469 | JGI IMG/M metagenome (GOLD analysis project Ga0209127, IMG submission 187469) | Freshwater microbial communities from Lake Superior, Canada - Sta WM archaea (SPAdes) (version 2) | ecosystem: Environmental > Aquatic > Freshwater > Lake | place: Lake Superior, Canada...
AACCACCGATTGCGTAGTAGTATAACCCACGTAGCTCTCTCGGAAACATTGGCTGGTAATCCTTCGTGCTTTAGTCCTGTTTTTCCTTTCCCGTCACCGTTCGTTCGTGTTGAAGACCGCGACACTCTGCCTCCTCCATCTCCTGTTCACGTCTCGCTCCGGGTCCGAGGTCTTGTCTTGCTCCTGCTGCTTGCTGACTCCCTTCTCCTGTGTGGTGCGTCTCAAGTCCCGATGATCTAGCTAGGCTTAATCCGGGGGAGGCTTCTACACTACTCAAATTCCGTCCAGTCGGCGATTTTTGGTTGACCTCGCCTATCTTCGTCACTGTCCTGCCCGACAAACGCTTCCCACTCTCAAACCACCACGCTTGGACAAACAACCCTTTCTTCCCGCCGCAGCCCCTTACACTGACTTCACCCGAGGGCTTTAATTATCCATTGACCTCCAAAGTCGGCCTTCCAGTTGTCAGGGCCTCTGATCCTCTTTACATGAAGCCGTGTGTCACCTGCTGCTGACCACGGGTCGGCGCTGCGGCATGGACGTTTCAATATCCGCATAGTAATCGACTCCCAGCCGCTCGTTCCTCCACCCACCAACACCCGCAAGCCATCATGGGGAACACTCAGTCCTCGATTGAGGCTGCTCCGAGGAAGTCAAACCATAAGCTCTCCAAGCCCCGGATAGGCAATCCTGCTACAGCTGGCCTGTTAAGCCCCAATGGCTTGTCCTCTAGCACCCTACGATTCTCTCCTTCTCCTATAACCGACAAGGCTTTACCTCGGGAACCGGTGCTGTTGCCATCGTCACCTGTCCCGACCACTTCTGTCACGCCGCTGGATGTCGCAGCAGAGCCCCCAGAGACAACAGCCGCCGGTGACATGGTCGAGACTCCTGGTCTTCAGAAGAAGGAGTCGAGAAGGCGGAGTCTGTTTCGGTCGCTGTCTTACCAGAAGGCTGCCAGCAGCTTCAGCAAGTCGGTCAGCAACTCGACGAGGAGGACGTCCAGCGTGGGACCGAGTACACGGCAGCCACCGGCAGCAGACGAACTAGGCAGGGCACAATCCATGACTGCCGGAGTAACCCATATAGCGTACTATGCCGCACCGTCTGCTGAGAAGTGAGTGCCGATTTCGCAGTGATGCCCTGACCTTCATGCTGATCCCAGGTTGTTTTAGTTGGTCGTCGAGGTCGTCCATGGGCTCCCGCCGCACATCCTGGAACTATGACATGAACTCGTACGAAGCCAAGAGGTTACTGAACCTCATCGAAGAGCCAGCCTTCGAGCACGGGGCCTCAACGTCGGAGCGGAACACGGTAGTGTCGGAGGCAACATGGAAGAGCTCAAACCCAACAAATCCACCACAGGCGGCCAGCACACCAATAAGCAGGGCAAACTCAGACCTGTCGCTATATACACCTGTGCGGAGGCGATCGATCATCCAAACACCGGGCGTCGCAACACGGACCCGGACCATGACCAACTCCGCGCCGAGACCAAACTTCCGGCACAGTCACCCGCCTACACCGAGCATGTCGAGGCAGCAATCGTTTGAGTCGATACGGAGTGGAGTGATCTCAATGCCCCCGCGAATCCTGGACCCGAATTCCATGCCGCGCGTCGTGACACCATCCGAGCTCGAATACCAGTCAATCGGAGCATTCAAGCTGGGGTCGTTACGTATCACAAATGGGGCAGCAAGCCCTCTCAGTCCGGAGTTGGAGAAGAGAGGAAAAGTCGTGGGGCCGAGTGCAAGTGTCACTCGAGAGCGTACGGACTACTTCTCGGCTACACCAGTAGGGCAGAGTGAGACAGTCGAGCCTTTGGACGACACACAGCAGACCGCGATTGTGGCACCTCAACCGCGTGCTTCGAGTCTCAGCCCAATTGCTGCTTCCTTCATGGAAGCGGAAGCAGCGAGCAACCCAGCTGCCCTTGTCCACAATGCCCCGCCACAAGTTGTCGAAACGCCGCAAGAGTTCTTGGCCGAGATATCGTTCACGCCATTCTCATTGACAGACTCGCGGCCAATAAGCCCAGAGCTTCAGACCACGTCGAAACATACCGCCATCGAAGACGACCTGTTCGAGATTGAGGGAACTCTGGAGTATTCTACGCTAGAGGTGCTGGACGTCCGACTCGACCTCAATGCCAAGTCTCAAGCTGCGGGATCTCACTTGGATAGCATCCGGAGTGTAACGCGGACCGACAGCGGCTTCGTCTCGGCTGGCAGCCCATCTTCTGAAGTACCCCTGAAGCCACTTACCAAAGCGGATTCGGGCTACAGCTCTAATGTGTCGCTGCGGTCATTTACCACTTCGAAGTCGCATGCTGCGGAGCACGACTTCATCCAGCTATTGGACAAGCACGCATGTGTGTCCAGGTCTGGCTCTGGCCCTTCGACGAGTAGTGAGCAACAGCCCCAGACTCCCGTGAGAGTATCCTCGGAGCGCCCCGCCCACCCATCTAGAGAGCCACCCCCTCCCCCAGTGCCTCCGAAAGACGCTGGTGCGACGTCGCCTTCCCGGCTGTCTGGGGCTTCCGCCTTCAACAAGGCTATTGCCGGCCTCAAGGAAGCTAGGCTATCCAGCTCGGCCTCGTCCGGGAAGTCGAGGCATACTCCTTCTCCAATCAACAGCATGCGCTCGAACGCAACCGTGCCCAAATCGCCCGAGTCGATGCCACGGACGCCGAAGAGCGCCCACTCCGATGTTTCGACTTCGGCGCTCAGCATCGGCAGCGGCTCGAACAGACCTAGCAAGCTACAGAGACTTATCAGCGGTGCCAGGCGGTCCTCGCACGGGCCGCCGATGGTTCATGCGACGCACGCGCTGGACAAGTCGGTGATCCCATCCATACCGCAAGAGGTCGAGACGAAGCTGCACGAACACACCGGCCTGTTTCCCATGACGACGAAAAGGCTGGCTTTAAAGCCGCAGCAGAGCAAGGATACACTCAAGACTATCTTCAGCGTCGGGAGCATGGAGATCAGCCTGGACGCGATGAACCCCCGTACAGAAACCGCCTCCTCAGCTCTCACCGACGTTGTGGCGGAGCATGACGAGTCGCATGCGCGGCAACTTGTTCACTCTGTACAACATTCGCTTGCCCATGCCGCGTCGCACATTATTCCCCGGAAGCCCGTCAACCGCAGGCCTATGCCCGTACCGCGAGTATCTGCCGTGCCGAGCGAAAGGAGATCTACTCAGGGCGCTGGAAGCGACATGATATTGGCCGCCGAGGCCGAGCTCACGTCGTACATGTCGATCAGCAGCAGTTTAGGCAACAACCCGTACGACGCGGCCGCTCAGGCGATGGGCGAGAAGTCGAACGGTCTGCAGCCACCCCGGGCGATGGCAGGGCGAACGATGAGCTTGACTGCGTCGGTAGAGCGGAACCTGTACATGAACGTGAGGAAGATGCCATCCGCGTCCTCACTGGTCGACAAGCAGGGAATCGCCTTGCCGAGCCCGTTGCTGCCAAGGGAGCCGATTGCGGTGCAGCCCAAGAAGACCAAGACTCCGCCGCCAGTGAGCATGATGACGAGGCCGAACAGTTCTCTCCGTGTCCCGCGCTCTCTGCGTCGCCACCAGAGCGCCCAATCGCTGTCACGGCAGTCCAGTCGCGAGAGCATCCGCAGTTACCCGGCAGCGGAACCTGTGCAGCCGTCGCTGTCTCGCAGGAACAGCCGGGATCACGTTCAAAGCTACCCATCCTATCAGCAAGCTCCTCCCCAGCCAACGTTCTCGCCGCCGCCGATTCCTCCAATGGACCCCCGGAGGCGATCGATGTCTCTGCGTAGCCAGAACCATCCGCAGGGCTTGGCTGCTCCATACAGAGCTCCGAATTGGGATCCCCAGGCGCAGAATGGACTCTCTAGGCGTTCGAGCATGTCATCGATGGACGGCGGCAGCCGCAACAACTCTTTCTCTTCAAGCCGCAGCCAGCAGGGCCTCCAGCTCCAGCGGCCGTCGAGCACTCAACCGCAGCCTCGGGGGCGACCCAGCCAATCCCTACGTCATCGCGCCAGTTACGACGGGTACAGCAACCAAATGAGCCGCGGCCATCCGCCGTCCATGTCCAACGGCTACACGGCTCCGGCGCCGAAACCGGTCATCGACCCGCGCTGGAACAGCAACCGCCAGCCCGCAACCCCCAAACAAGACCAATACGGGGTCTATCCGCCCTATGTCCCGCGCGGCGGCCACCACCGCAACCGCAGCATGGGCAACCACGGGTATCCGGTGCAGGCTCCCTACCGCGTCCTGCACAGCTACAACTCGCCCGCATACCGCAACGTCCCCATCTGGGGCTGAGCGACCGCTCATTTCTTGCATCTCGCCATGCATCTTGTCGGCGTTTGTCTACGATACCAGCATCTCGATACTTAATGAGCTCGAACTGGCTACATTCACTGACACATATTTCCTTATACCAATCTGGACCTGGCGGGGTCGGGTCCCTTCTTATTTATGTCGAGCATAGAATGGCTGGACACTGCGACTGCGTCTCGAGGCCTCGGCGTTTCTTGCATATTTTCCTTTCACACTGTCATTTTCTTAGCTTCTCAAGAAGGGACGGGCATACCAAGCAACAATTACGACGACAAACGGTGTCTATGGATCATGATGAATATACAAATGGGCGGCTGCAATGTGTTTTCTCTGGGTGCTTAGGGTAGAACAAGCTTTGGGGGGGGGAATATACCCATGAGAAACCGACTCGACTGTTTAGGGACGGGAAGCAGAAGGCGACAACGGCTTGAGAGTTGGTGTACTATAATCACAGGGGTGAATATGCGAATATTACTCGATACATATTCCCACCGATACTGATACGTACTCTCTTACTCTTCCACTTGCTTGCATCTTGCATCATCTCCGCAGATTAATACCTGTTACCTTGATTGGCTTCCTGAGGGGGAGGATGTTCACCCAACCAGCAGTCTGTCCATGGCAGAGCATCTGCAACGTTCCTATGCGTACAAGCCCATCCTGCAGCGCCGGTTCGGATTGTCCAGCTCAGATCCTGCAGCTGTCATCCACGACCCCATACATACCCACACCACACCCGGCCAAGCAGCCGATGTGGCCCGATGGCGGATGGCCACCAACTACCACACCTCCACATCCCAACACCTTGATCACAACCAATTGCGCTCACTCCTCCCATCAAACCGTGCTCCTCCCGGTCCCACAGCCGGGTTCAGCTTCGGGTCCCATAGCTCAGTTGGTTAGAGCGTCGTACTAATAGTCACAATTCCTCCCTCGGATCACTCCTTGGGCGTGACCATCAAGTAAATGCGAAGGTCTTGGGTTCAACCCCCAATGGGACCAATGTCCTTTTTGACTCTGGAGCAGGTAATCGCTGCAGATGATCATCATTTTGCTGGTTTTCCGGGTGGTGCTTTTCCTTCCGGTGCAATGGCGGGCGGGTGTCAAATTTTGCAGTGTGCCAAGTGATGACTCAGCGGGTCCCCGCCCATTATATTTCAAGCAGAATTTTTCCTACCAGACGAATCTCCCTCCCAACTTTCTTCCAGCAGAACGGAGAGGAAGTGCAACAGCAAACGGCACGGAAGCTTGAGCACCCAGCAATCCTGCTGGCTTTTTGGACAATCAGCCTCGACTGGTGCTATTTGCCGTCTTCATGACCTGCTGCTATCGCCTTGTCCGACGGCGCATGTACTAACAGCACGAGGTATGTTTTTGACTCTCTTTTTCTCCTTTTCCCGCGCGGGCAAGGAACAATGGACGGCGCAAGCACTCCGCAAAATGATGAGAGTAATTTGCGATTGATGCCGCTCAGGTGGCTCCCTCGCCGGGGATGCTATATCTGGCGGCCAAGTGATAGTACTTTCTTACATATTCTGATTTTATTTGGAGCTTCGCGCCCGTCCATCCTGCTGTCCGCGTGCAACGGATCTGATGGAACACAGAGGGCTAACTCGAACAAGGTTCTTCTGGGATTCGATGCTGGTCTTCCCGTACACACGACGGAACAGACGAGCAGGCTCAACAGCGAGATTAGGACTGAATGCTTCGGGTAGCTTCACGTAGCTAGCAGATTTCATATGGCACAACTTTTCCAGATTGAAGTTTGCAGGTCAATGCTCCTGGGTTCATTCGAGTCGTGACCCTTGATATCATACAACAACAAAAATATCTCGGACAGCTAAACAGTTCCTACCGTGTGGTAGCCATTTGGTCCCGTCCCGGACACCTAACTTCTTCTACCCACCAGTGACGTATGCCAGCCAGCCAGCTTCTCAGTTCTTCTTCCCCGCCAGCGCGTCGCCCTTCTTCCGCAGTATCGCCTCGTCCTCCTCCTGCAGCTCCTTGTCGATCTCTGCTCCGCGCGAGGGCTTGTTGCCGTGTGCGATTGCCTGTCACATAACCATGCCTCATTAGTAACCTTTCTCTCTCTCTTTTGCCATCAACCCCAGGAAAGGAAGGAAGGAGTGTACGCACCGGCGCGGTAGGGTCCTTCTTGTTCAGTCCCTGCTCTCCGGAGTCCCGCTGAGACTCCTTCTTCTCCTCGGCCGCCAGGCGGTTGGCGATGCTGCGCTGGTCCTCTGTTCTAGTTAGTGACCTGTGCCTGTGTATGAGAGGTGGTAAAAGGGACGACGAACTAGAGTCGGTGGCGGAGTGGGCGTGGGTGTTGCCCTCGTGGAAGCGCTCGGCCTGGTTCTGCTCCGACCTGGGGGCGTTGCGCTGGTCGCCGGCCTCGTAGACCTGGCTGTTGCCGACGTTGGAGTTGCCTGACATTTTGGATTGTGTCTTTACGGTTTGGGATTGGGAAGAGTAAGACGAAAGTTGTTTTGAATTGAGGTTTTTGGAAGTTCGAGGCTGTAGATGATTGGAATAATGGCAGTGGCTGTTGAGGTCAAGGGACAGCATTTCTTTCTCTTATATGGTGTTCTCATTCCCCACCAACATACGTCATGGAACGGCGATCAGGTACATACGACATCAGTATTCTGGTGGTCTAATTGTTCCGCCTCGATTCCTTTTAGTACCGGCTGACTCAAGTCCTTTTTTTTTTTACGTCGCCAATTCAGTGCAACATTGCTGATCGTACAAGCCTCTCGGTAAGGCATCGTGAAGTCTTGACCTCACTTAGACCCGACGATGCTGTGACTCGACCCTCGTTCAGTACTTCTTGCCCGGCATCGCGTCACCCTTCCTCGCGAGGATGGCCTGGTCTTCCTCCTGCAGCTCCTTGTCGATCTTGGCTCCCCGTGAGGGCTCGTTGCCGTGCATGATGGCCTGGCGAAGTCAGTCAGTATTAGCAGGGCCTTCGCACGGTCTTCTGAGGGCAGCATACCGGCGCGGTCGGATCCTCCTGTGAGATTGACTTCTGGGTGAACTTGCCGGACTCTACTCGCTGTTGTCATTCCATGTCAGCAACGACGGCCACCGACTCAAAAGGGTGGGTGGCGCTGGCTGGGGACATACGTCTTGCTCAATGATCTTGTTGGCGAGCTTGGTCTGCCTCTGATGTCGGTGTTGGTTAGTTACAGACTTATAACACCAGGTGAGCGCTGCGAGGATGATGCCCTTACATCTGAGGGCCTGGTCTGTGCTTCAGCGATGTTGCCGCCGTGCGTTCTGTTCATCTCGTCCAGCTCCTTGTTCGATACCGTCCGCTGGTCGCCGGCCTCGTACACTCGGCGGTCCTCGCCGGAGTAGCCGCTGCCAGAGTAGTTGGGCTTGGGCATTTTGTAACGGTTGTTGTGTGTAGGAAGAGTGGTTTCAAGGTTAGTGTGGATGGGAATCTCAATCCGAGGGTGTGTGTAGGAAGCCTGGACGGTCTGTCTATACGGAGGAAGGCATCAGATAGCCGGCATGTCCAAAGACTGATATATGGCTTCACAATCCCCACCACCTGTCTACGTCATGGTGAACAGGTAAGTCAGATACACACAGTACCGCATTCTGTTCGTTCTTCCTGCTTGTACATTGAGCTGGCTCAGATGCTGTTCAGCTGCGAGTGACGAAGTCAACGTCATGAAGATGTCACATCAGATGGGCGCTGAAACCCAGCACAACCCCGCGCCAAATAACTCAGACAGGACCAAAATACGATTTCAAGCGTATAGACGAGCATGGGGCATCATGATAGGGCATCCAATGCCATGGTATGGTGGATTTCCGAAGGACTCTGTCCTCTCGTCCTCTTGAGGCAGGCTCGATACCCTCATTCGGCACGGTGAGCGCCCGGTTCAAACGCCCAACATTGACGTGGGGGCGGGGCCGGTTCAAACGGTGGAACCACAGGGCAGTTTCAGCCGCATTCCATTCTTGAGCCACATCATGGCCCAAGCTCCCTGTTGCGGGTCTTAGCAAGCTCCAACCGACGTCAGTCTCCAAACAACGCCGGACTTCCCAGCAACAGCTTACAGCAAGCCGCCCAGCACAGCGAATATACCAAGCTTCAATCGTCCACATATCCAAACCGCAACCATGTTCGGCTTCGTAAGTTGGCTCCCTCTGGCAGATCGCCTCTCAATGGCACCCAAGCTGACTGCCGCCAGCGCAAAACCAAGGACATCATCACCCTCTTCCACAAGTCCAACACGCCGGCCTCGACCAAAGTCCTGAACCTCCTCAAACAGGTCTCAGCCAACGTCAGCGAGGCGGCCACCGAAGACCAGGCCAGCGACCACACCGCCCAGACGAATCCCGAGCGCTCAGAGTTCGACCTCGACGTGACCGAGAAGCCGCCCACGCCCGACCAGCTCAGGACCATCCTCGACTATGTCGGCAACCCGGGCACCGTCATCAGCGGCGCCAGCACGGTCGATGAGGCGATGAGGAAGTTCAAGCAGGACGCCGAGAGCTTCAAGAGGCCTGTGGTATGTATACTCTGTCTATGACGGAAATGGCTCTGCTCTGCATTTGCTATGCCGAAGCGTTTGAACGAGATGCTAACGCGCTTACAGGTTGTCGACTGGAACAATGGAAAAGCTACTGTGGGCGATAACGAGTCGGCGATATTGAAGATGCTCGACTCGCTTCCCAAGAAATAGGGAAGGCTTGCCGTTTTACCAACCCGGCCCGTGTACATTAATCCCAGCTCTCTCGAGATAAAACATACCCATTTATCTACGCAATCACGGTCGAGTAACTGTGTCCATCGCCGGGCGTTCTCTTCCCGCGGTGATCTTCAATCTCTCTTCTGGTCCATCCTGTTGCGGGCTCTGTGCGTTTCTTGTCTGACCTATGATGTTGTTTTCTGTCTAATTCTCTCGTGTTGTTGCTTGTGACGGTAGGACTGTCTCAACCCCTGCATCTCCTTCTTTCGTGAAAGCCGTCAAACTCAAACCATGGAAACATCTACAATGGACAAGTGTCAAGGAGGTCGGGCCCTCTTCAGGGCGATTACCCTCCTTCTCTATCAGATAATCCATGCGAGGGGAAGTCCCTCTTTATAGAAATGGCTGCTGGCTACAATACACGCGTCGTCGATCTTCTTTGCCAAGGAGGTCCTCAAGTGATGTGTGGTGTGCGGAACAAGGAGGACCAGCCAAAGACCCTGTGGAAGCATGGTGTCTCGAAAGCTAAGTCCTTATCCACCACTCCTCTGCGAAGGAAGGCCTTGTTCAAGTCGAAGGTAACCAGAAAGGGCACGGACCAAGTTGTGTCTTGAAGGACCCAGGAGCCACTGTCTTGGGTCTTCATAGTGGCATTCACCCCGATGTCTTGTCTAAAGAGTTCGTGGTCAAAGACTGTACAGAGTCCCAGATCACAAAGGACACCATCTCGTTGCCCCTTAGCGAAGCGTTAGCACGGTGATCGAGCAGCAGTGACAGACTCCTTTCGTCAGTCTCCTCCAGGCGGCACTCCAAAGCTCTCCTGAATGTGTCGGTGGACAGTGGAGGACTTTTACATGTCCATCACCTTCACCGTACCCCTTGGGTTGATGTCTGAGTCCTTCGCACCTTTCCTTCCTGATATTTCTCCCTTTTCACTACCTCTCCTACAAATATCGCCCGTCCACCACTTCTCTCGGCATTCGCAGAACTTCTCTCTTCGTCGCAAAACAACCTAGCCTTCAAGACAAGATATCGCTCAGCTCCTAAACCTAGGCCTGCTCAGATCTTAACGGCGGAGTCCCCTGACCTATACATCATCTCCAGCTGCATAGCTTGTTTTTGTCCGCCTAACCCGGTCATCATGTCATCGTCGGGACATAGCTCCAACGGGCCGCAGACCTCCCCGCCGGATGTTGCTATGACGCCGAGCCGGAGAGATACACATCAGCATGGATCTCTGCAGAGGATTCGATACACTCCGCGACGCCGAAGCGCAGAGGAGCGTTGGAGGAGCAACTCTCTCACAGGTTCTGACTGGGATCTCGGCCAAGGCCTTTCGAAGCAACCGTCTTCATGCGGACCCATCCTAACCTCCCAACAACCCTTCCCTGTTGCCACAGTGGCAGAGTCCTCTGGCAGCGGCACTGCGCCAGAGACGGCCAATAACGACTCGGTAAGTCCAGACATCGTTGTTTGCCCTCCATTTTCCGTTCGCTGACAGCCACCCAAGCAGCAGCAGCAGTTGGCGGAGGCTCCTAATTGCAGAAACGCAGAGCTATCCGGTCGGGTGAAGTACCATGAGTGCCCCTGCGCGAGATGCCGCAATGCCTCACGGGCCATCCACTTGGACAGGATTGTTCTGGGCCAAGCAACCAGGCATCAGGTTCGCAAAACCTTGTTGGAGGTCTTCCGCCCGTTTGGCACGGTAGAAGGCGTCTGGCTATATAACGAGAACTGGAGAGGCGTAACGCGTGGTGGCAGGGTCCGGTATGTCTCCCATATCTGGCGTCTGGGCGCGACAGACCCACACAACTGACTGTGCGGCAGATTCCGACTGGAGAGCTCGGCTGCAGCAGCAGTCCAAGCCGCGCACAGCGGACGCTTCATTATGGCGCCTCCTCTGGAGAGGCTGAGAATCAGCTTCCCGTACTACTCTCGGTTCTGCGATGCCGTTGACGAGCTTGCCATCGGCGGCTCAGTGCCCGCTGTGTCATGGTCTGCGGCGGGTAATGATGGCCATGTGGCGGCCCAGCCAGACAATGGCGATGCAGACATATCTATGGGTCCTCCCAAGAATGACAACAGGCAGCCCCCGTCGACAGGTATAACACCAAGCTTGGAAGAATGCCGCCTCTTGCGCGACGCCGCCACGACGCCTCGGGCACTTTCCGAAATGTCGTCGAGCACGGCAACAGTGGTGCCAGCACTGGGTAAGCTTCTACACAGTGACTTTTGTGTTATCGACTTGCTAACTGTCTTTTAGCAGATAGTAATGATGCGGAGGGACAGACTGTAGGGGACCCGACCAGCCAGACTGGCGTGCAGCGCCGTGACTCAGGTAAGCCAAGGAACGGACCTTTGATAGCCAGTCCGGAGTCGGGCATTGCGGATAGAGCTAGTGGAGAGCATTGTCCCAAGACCCTGGTTGAGAAGTGCCGGCCCAAGAACCCAGCAGGTAATTCCCGTTTGCAGACGACCGCCAATGTTGCCCTGAAGCAGGTCCTGCACACCGGCAACCCCGACGCCGCGCTTGTCGCATACGAGCGCGTGCTGCAGGCCCAGTCGCGCCCCTTCACCCGCGACACCGCTACGCTCGCATGCCTCGTGATCGCTGCCGGGCACACAAGAGCTGTGTCTCGCTCAGTGCACCCCCTATCAGCTTCACCTCTGATTTTGACCAAGCTGCGAGGTGTCGGCACTTCCCATTGCCAGTTCTCAGCTGCGGCACAACCACAGCTTCCTTGCACCCTACCCAGACCAAGTTCTGAGCTGACCGAACTCTTAGCCCTTCAGCAACATCCTTCAACGTCGTCTCTCGCAGCGCCACGGAGCAGCAAGCGCATGGGCAAGATGGCCTTCAGACAGCAGCGGGGTGCCTCGCACGCAAACGGCCAGCCTTCGCAGCCTCCTGCTGTGGTGGCTGAGCCCTCCATACAGGCCCCACGACGTAACGCGCGACTCATCCAACACCAACATGTTACCGGCGAAGGACCCCTACCTCCCCTCCGTCCTTGTGCCCCGGCGCTGCGCGATACCTGGAACCGTGGCGCTCCTCCCAACTCATCGCAGGACGTCAAGGTCAACGGATACGGCCCTCCTCGGCGGTCGAGCGGGCCTGGCTTGTCGTTCGGGATTCCATCGTCCGCCTCTGCCGCGTATGGATCTTCAACAGCGGGTCCCGGAGGCCTATTCACACCTTGCTCTTCCCGAGGTGCTCCTCCGCCTCACCCGAGCGGTCCGCCTCCGTATGATTACCGACAGATTGCGCCTTCATTCCACAGCGGCCGCGGCTCCTCCCATCATGTTCAGTCGCCAGCTTATACCGGCTACGGTTCTTCAACTGGTGGCTTCGCCTGCGGACACGCTTCCTTATTGCACGCTGCGTCGCTCCAGATTCCGTCGCCAGCATATTCCAACGACCGGTTGACACCTAGCGGACCGCTGAATCCGCACTATAATCCGTGCCAGAATGATGGCCAATGCACGCAAGTGGGAGCTCCTTCGGCCGATGGATTTATGTGCAACTTTCCAGCTCATGGACCAGATGTTTCTTACGATCCTTGGAGCCTAAGCTGGCCAAATGACAACGGCGCGTCACCCCAGGTGGTCCCATCACAAGGCTATGGTGGCAATGCTTCTCTGCCTGGATACCCCAACAACAGATACGGTGCCCCGTCTCAAACAGGCGGTCACAATATGCAACTCCAGGTCCCGTCCCGGGCGTATACCAGTCATGGTCCTTCTGATGCTTCGCCGGATAACTCGCCTTATCTTTTATGGGATCCTAGTACTGCACCAAACAATCACGCCATGTCGCAGCAAGTTCCCCAGCAGGCCCTCGACGCCCATGACTTTTCAGCAGGCGGTGCCTACAACGGCTACAGCTCTTCCTGGCAGAGCGCTAGACACGGAACGCCCATGCAAGTCCCTTCATCTGCTCTTGCTGCACATGGTTCCTCGAGCACCGGCTATCATAATGATGGATATAATGGCGACTACATCCCTCCCTCGCAGTCAGGCCGCATGAATGCATTTTCGCCGACCCTCCCAGCCGTATCTGCTGCGCATATCTCCTCACGTACCGGGCAACAGCGCATGACCATCTTCACGCCACAGTCAGGCCACGACGGCCAACCACTCGGTCTGACTCCACATGCGAATGCCACCATCCACGCTTGTACAGGCAGTTATGGCAACCAGTACCCGCCAGCAGCGCAGCCAAGGGACAGTGTCGTCTCTGGCCAACTGCCGCCGCCTCCTAACGCGATGCATGGATCATCTTTGCGCGGCTCAGCCAGCGAGTATCTCCCTTCCGCGGGTCCAAGCAACAGCGGCATGTCACTCACCAGGTCCTTTGCGGAGGTGACTATCTCTCCGACCTCCCCGGACAAGCAGCACTCTCCCGCTCCGCAGCCAAGCAACGACAGGCAGTCGCGCGACACTATTTTGGATGCACCCTCCAAGCGTGGAGGCTCCACTGTTGAGTCCGATCACCTTCATGCTCTTCCCTCGCAGTCAGGCGAGGGTACACAACCACTTGCCATGCCTTATTCGTCTGCGAACATCACCGACGACGGCTCTAACCCCGACACGAATCGCGCCAATACCAGTGGCCCGGAGTTCATTGTCCACGGGCATTTAGTGCGCGTCCGCCTTCCCGAGCCTACAACGTATGGCTTTTCTGCTGGTCATTCCGAAGACGGTGCCACCGCAGATCCCGTCCCTGGCCCCTCCACGTACGATGCCATCCCCGCCCCCTCCTCGTACGGCGAGTCGACTCCCGGCTCCAACCGCGTCGACGGCCTTGATTCGCAGGAAAGACGGCAATAACGCGCAGGCGCTCAGCGCACCTCCGCGTGCTCGTGCGAGACATGCTCGCCGCCGCCGGGCCAATGCATCCGACCGCGTCAAAACACTCCGCTCGGAGGCAAGCGACAACTAGCCGTCGGTCCGCGCTCGCCTGGCTTCTCCCGCTGGGAATGGTTTTGAGTAGATGCTCAGAGAGTGGATACGTAGGAGGCGAGCCTAGCGCCTGCCTGGTCCTCTTTCGCCGACGAACGCTGGGCGTGGTTGGCGTGCTGCTGATGCCGGGTATTTGCCACCCGTCTGGCTTTCAGTGAAGGGAAGTATCGACACCCATGATGCGCGGACGGTGGAAGACGCGGCACTTATGCATACATCGTTTCCTTCCGATTTCCCCTTTTAGCAAGCCGCAATACACGAAGTGCCAGGTTCGATTCTGTTCCTCGTAAGCAACAGAGAGGACAGCTGAGGACAGCACCGGTTCTGTAGTGATTTCTTTGAAGACCCAGGCGGCTGCCCAAAATTTCAGACGTATGATACCCGAGGCTGAACTACGGCTGGCGTTGCCTATTTTTTTTCTTCCCTTTTTTTTCCCTTTTCGGCGTAGGATACCCGGAGACGTTGGCTAGGGGCTCTTTTTCGAGGAGGATCACAAGGCATGAAGTCTTTCCCGGTCAGCGAGATGGCGTTCTGGTAGTTTAACCTCCTAACTAAAACACATTGCATAAACTACTCATCCCCTATGATACGTGATATGTGAAAACATAAAATGCCATGAAGTCATCAATCAGTCCCCTCAGTACGCAATCCTATGCTTGTCCATGTACGTGTCTGCCTTCCACAGGCCCTTGATGATGTTCAGGTCCCGCGCGACCGACGAGTCGTTGAGACTCGTATCGCCGACGAAGACGTTGGCGGCCACCTTGGCCACCATGAGGTAGAGCCCGATGCGCGGCGAGGCGACGACCAGCTCCTCGCTCAGCTTCTGCCGGCTGATGACCTTGTTGTTGCAGATGTCCTTTACCAGCTTCTCGACCATGTTCTGGCAGTTGTTGGTGAAGACGTTGTAGCGGGGGTTGGCGCGGGTGTACTCGGTTGCTGTGAGCAAGGACCGGGGTCAGCATGGCTAAGTGCGAGATTGTTTTGAGAGCGGGTTTCATACCGAGGTTCTGGATGTCACTGTGCGACCTGGTGGTCTCGCCGACGTAGTAGCAGCACTTCCACGACTCCGTCATCGCGGCGGTGAGCTCGTTGGAGCGGGCCACGTTCTTGCCCAGCATAATGAGGGTCTTCTCGTCGCTCATCAGCTCGTAGCAGTAGTTGGTCTCACACAGGCTCCGGTCGACCACGATCAGGGCCCAGTGGCTGACGCTGTCCAGGCTCATGCCGACATGCTTGCCGAGCATGCTGTGGATGCTCCGGGAGAGCTGCACAGTTCCCAGCTGGATGGGGTTCATCACCAGCAGGACGGCCTTGGTGTCGGACGAGTAGTCGTACTCGAGGGGCGCCATCTCCGAGACGCCCGGGCCCGTCAGCTTGGCGGAGATGGCGCGGAGGAGGGCCTTCTTTCTCTCTCGCTCTGCTTCTGCGAGCCGACGGGCAGTATCGCTGGCTTCATTCTCTCGTCTGCATGAACTCAGTTGGCGCATCTCTTTAAAGAGGTGGCGTTTACTTACTTCCTGTTCCTGATATACGCCTGACCTGCTGCGATGGCCAGCATGGGCAAGATGTGAAAGACCATGTCGACGACGTTGAGTAAGAGCGCTGAAGAATAGCTTTTGATTCAGAATACCTGCTCGCCTGACCGCCAGCAGGAGGGCAGACCTCCTCGCCTATATATCTGAGCCATGCGCTCCCATCTTTGATGCAGTTGCTCACCACACTTCGACACGCACTGATAACCCAAGTCTATGTCCCACGCTGGAATATTAGCAGCTGAGCACCAGACCGGCAAGTGCCAAGGAGTGGCTGGTCCAGATGTCAATAGTCCGACGCATCACATTGATGCGGCTGAATCACGCAAGGCTCTCTCGCTCAGAGTGGTGTGTAGAAACCTCCATGCGATGCGCGATAAGGCTCAGAGCCTCGTCTACCACGCCATCTCTGCATGCTGCTCAAGAGACTATGCGATGCCAAGAGATAGCTTAGAATCACAGAATAGTCTAGCTCTAGGCGAGGTAGCTTGTGGCTGCTGCTCTGTTACCTTTCACCCATCGTCCAGTAAGATTGTCTGATTCGAAAGACCAATTCGAGAGTGGGAAACGACAGCCCAGGGTTAGGGTAGCGTGGTTCTCGGTGTGGTGCCACTGCAGGTGACGTCACCCGCCCATTTGACGCAAGCCCCGCCATCGTCTGGACCGTTGGACAGCGGCAGATCGACGCCCGACGCGCATTCCAGGGTCCTGGGCAGCACGTGTTGGATGACGACTACTTCACCTCGACGATACAAATTAAAAGGGCTGACGGCCTGCTGATTTCCATGTATTGCTCTTGACATCCTACCACAGCCTA
>Ga0209127_100339_pt1 | contig 16319 bp, 12 predicted proteins | sample LakSupMetagenome_FD_187469 | JGI IMG/M metagenome (GOLD analysis project Ga0209127, IMG submission 187469) | Freshwater microbial communities from Lake Superior, Canada - Sta WM archaea (SPAdes) (version 2) | ecosystem: Environmental > Aquatic > Freshwater > Lake | place: Lake Superior, Canada...
GGGAGGGGGGTGGGAGCTCGGAGTCGGAAGGGAATGTGGTTGAGGATTGACGGTGGTGTCGAAGGAGGAGGGTTGTTGGTGATGGCTTTGTGTGCCTTATGAGGTTGGCGGTTGGTCTGATGAGGGCTCGTGAGGGCGCCATTGTGGTGGCTTGTGAGTGCGGTGAATTTTGGCGTTGCAAAAGGGGTAAAAGAGCAACTGTCGCGACAAGAGAACACTGCTCCGAATCGAACGATGCTATCGCGAATTCTCGAATGACGTGCAGCACATGGGCTGTGGGGCCGATGACCGGAATTACTCCGGCTCTCTCCGCTGAACCTGGGCCTGCCCGGCCACTGAAAGTGGATCCTATTGAGGGCGGCGCGGCTCGGAAAGTCGCCAGATCAATAGAGGCCGGCTACCAACCGCAAACAATAGCAAGCCGCTTTAGAAATTCTTTCTATTGTCGCGTCTCCTTCACCGGCTGACTTATGTCGTAACGGTGAAGGCTCTCTTCTCTCAACTAACCTGGTCTTGCTGTTTTACTCTCTTACGTTCGAAGACTTACGATTGCCTTTGGATCCCCTAACTTTCTTGACGATCCACGGCTTCCCTGCGACTTCTCGACGACTTTCTCTGCTACATCGCATCTCGCAACCGCTACAACTTCGTATCTTCACGAACGGACGTGCGCCACAGCCAAATCTAACCATCACCATGTCTGACCTTGAAGACGAACTGCTGGCCCTGGCCGGCGGCGATGTGTCGTCCGATGACGGAGAGCACATGGACATGAGCCGCGATGGCTCAGAGTCTCCCGAACCCCCTTCCAAGAAGATCGACTCTAAGGGAGGCGCCAGATCAGGAACGAAGAAGGGAAACAGAGATGCGGACCAGTCAGAGGAAGAGGGCGAAGCGTAAGTCTCACAGCCACTCGCCTTCCCACCCAGCGACCCTCCAATTCATGCGGCTTGACGTTCGCACAAAAGCCCAAGCCATCTTTCGCCCGAAAGTTCTCTTCTATTTCGTCGCTGCAATGAGATACTACACGCCTGCTAATTCCCTTCCTGCAGCTCATCGCCACCTGGATCTCCGGATTCCCAAGGATCAGCAGCAATGGACGAGTCCGACTCAGACTCCGACTCTCCGCAGACCAAGGCCCGCGGCGCTGTCGCTGCCGACGGCAACGATCTCAAGAAGTACCCTGTCGACGGCCTGTTCGTCAGCGAAGCCGAGAAGGCCGAGATCATGGCGATGCGCGAGATCGAGCGCGAGCAGAAGATCGCCGAGCGCCGCGAGGAGATGGACACCATCCGCCAGAACCTGATGCTGCGGCATCTCGCCAACCAGCCGAACGAGAATAAGAAGCGCAAGGCAGCCGCCGCCGACTTGGACACCCCGCGCAAGGCCACCCGCGTCCGGACCAAGGGCGACCGCGACCACGAGCCCCCCTCCAAGATAGACAGCTTGCGGAGGGCGCGCGAGGAGCGCAAGGACCGCATCCATCAGCGGGAGCTGGAGAACGATCGGCGCAAGAGGCGCTCGCCTAGCTATAGGCGCAGTGCCTCCAGGGACAGCGGCGACGGCAGTGACGTGGAGTGGGCGGACACCAAGAAGCACCGGTCGCGCACGCCCGAGCACAAGGAGACCCCTGAGCCTGACCTGAGAGATGTTGAGCGCATCCGCGTCGGTCGCACGAGATTTGCCGAGGTTTGCTTTTACCCTGGCTTCGAGGAGGCGATCACTGGCTGCTATGTGCGGATCAACATAGGTCCTGACCGCGATAACCCCGCGGCCGGTGACGTCTACCGAATGGCTGTGATCAAGGGTATGTATCCGTCTGCTATCGCATCTTGCATGGCAGGGAGCTGACAGACCAACCCAGGCTTCGTCAAAGGCAAGGCGTACGCCATGCCCAACCGCCAAGGCAAGCAGATCGTGGTCGAGGGCTACGTCAAAGCCGCGCACGGTAAGGCCCAGCGCGACTGGCCCTTCATTGCCTGCTCCGACAGCCCATTCACCGAGGTATTTTCCCCCTTTTCTCACCCCATCCCCATCCTCCGCCGTCACTAACCCCCTTCCCAGCAAGAATTTAACCGCTACAAGACCATCTGCGCAGCCGAGGGCGTCCCCATCCCCAAGCGCCCCACCTTCGTCCGGAAGATAGACGACATTAATGCCCTCGTCAACCGGCCCTGGACCGAGCAGGAGCTGGCCGAGAAGCTGAACCGCCAGACCGCCCTCAAGATCAAGTACAGCGGCGTCGAGCGCGAGCGCGTCCAGAAGGCCCTGAGCGAGGCGCGCGCGAGGGGGGACGAGGCCCGGGCCGCCAAGCTGCAGGAGGAGCTCGACGGGATGGAGCCGCCGCCGCGCCTGGCCTTTAGGACGAGCCTGGCGCCGGCCGGCAGGTCCAGCTCCGGCACGCCCGGCAAGAAGGAGGGCCCCAGCCAGCAGGAGCGCCTCGCGCTGCTGAACCTCGAGAACCGCCGCAAGAACGCCGAGGCCGTCCGCCAGGCGCAGCTGAAGGAGCGGGCGAGGCAGAGGGAGGCCGACACCAGGAACGGCGGGAGGGCGAAGAGGGCGGGCAACGTCCTTGCGCCCGGGACTGGGGACGGGACGCCGGACTCGCGGCGGAGTCGGAGCCCCGGTGGCAGGGACCCCCCTGCCGTGGCGCAGCAGAAGGTCATCCCCGCCGATCAGGAGTTAGTGGAGAGGCTGAAGAGGCTGCAGAGGGAGAAGGAGGCCGGGCAGAAGGGCATTCCGACTATTCATAAGCCGCTGATGGACGATGATATCATCGGGGCGTTGGATCTGGGGATCGATGTTGATATTGAGATTTGAGGAGACCGAGGCGGGGGATGTGAGATGGGACTTGCAAGACATGCTTCAGCGAGTGCAAAACTGGCCTTACTTCCGGCTTGTTGGCTTTGTTATAGATGTAGCGCTGCTTCAGGTAAAGGATGTGTACCTGATACCTGGTACTTCGGCATTGATGGCTCATGATACTCATGGCTTTGCTAGCTCTCTAAAGGGAGTGATGCATGTGAAGGTCATCCTCCATGAGTGAGCCGGGTCTGGCAGGCCGGTATCAACACCTGGATAGATTACGATATCATCTGTACACACGCTACATAAGCTGTCTACCCAATTTGAGCGATCTCTGTGTGAAGCAACAGTGTGATTTAGAGGCAAACGATGTGTATTCACAGATGCTCGCGCTGCTTTTATTGACAAAACTGTCTGCAGAGACCCCTCAATGTAGCGAATATGGTGGTACACTGAGATGCTTAAAGCAAAATGCAGGCCATGTATGCAGGAGTAAGAGCAAATGACAGGAAATGTCCAGCAAGCCGCCTCCTCCAGCCGAGAAATGCCAATGCAAACAACGTCTCCAGGCTCTGTCTAGGTAGTCTAGATCTCTGTCGCTCTTGGCACACACATCATGCAGGCGAACGGCGGCCCAGGTCCACGACTTCGTTGCCGGGTTCACCTGGCTCGGGAGTGATCTTCGTCTTCCACGAGCCTGCCTTACCTCGTCCTCGTGAGCGGCCTCTCCTCGCTCAGCTAGACCACCTACAGCTTCTCCTTGAGAATGGTCTTCATCCTCCTCTCAACGGCATTCAGGTACTCGGTGGTGGTGACGTAGTCCTCGCGAGCCGTCTTGCCGCACGCCAGCGCCAGGTCCTTGGTCATGATGCCGTCGACGTCGACGGTGTCGATGCAGGCCTTCTCGAGGCTCTCGGCGAAGGCGACAACCTCGGGGGTGTCGTCGAGCTTGCCGCGCTGGATCAGGCCCCGGGTCCAGGCGAAGATGCTGGCGATGGGGTTCGTCGACGTCTCGCGGCCCTTCTGGTGCTCGCGGTAGTGGCGGGTGACGGTGCCGTGGGCGGCCTCGGACTCGAACGTCTTGCCGTCGGGGGTGATGAGCACCGAGGTCATGAGGCCGAGCGAGCCGAAGCCCTGGGCGACGATGTCGGACTGGACGTCACCGTCGTAGTCTGCGATATCGTGTTAGTAGTCGGTCGGCAAAGTGTACAACGGTGGGGTAAAACTTACTCTTAAGCGCCATGATGTAGCCGCCGCTGCTCTTGATCATCTGGGCGACCATGTCGTCAATGAGACGGTGCTCGTACCAGATGTTCTTGGCCTCGAATTCCTTCTTGTACTGCGTGTCGTACAGCTCCTGGAAGATGTCCTTGAAGCGACCGTCGTACTTCTTGAGGATGGTGTTCTTGGTGCTCATGTAGAGAGGGAGCTCCTTGTCCAGGGCGAGCTTGAAGCTGGCGTGGGCGAAGCCGGTGATGCTCTCGTCAGTGTTGTACTGCGTCTGGGCAACGCCGCCGCCGGTCTTGTAGTTGAAGACCTCGATCTCCTGGGGCGCGCCGCCATCGGGGGTGTAGACCATCGACAGCTTGCCGGGGCCGGGGATGACCATGTCCTTGGCGCGGTACTGGTCGCCAAAAGCGTGGCGGCCGATGATGATAGGCTTCTTCCATCCCTGTACCAGACGAGGGATGCGGTTGATGACAATGGGCTCACGGAAGACGGTGCCACCGAGCGCATTGCGGATGGTACCGTTGGGCGACAGCCACACTTGGGACGGTTAGTGTCGAGTTCGGATATGGGACAGGGACATGCGGAGAATAGATGAGATGGAGAGATCGAGATGAGACAAGACAAGACAGTCATCGGATAGGTCTCTCGCACACGTGGGATGTCGATCCGGGAACTTCCTTGAGCTTGAATCTCGCACCGGCCAACCGGATGCGGATGCGGATGAGGGGGACGCATTGCATGTGAAGCTTGGAAACTACTTAAGACCAAGGAAATCCCGCAACTTACTCTGCTTGAGGTTGAACTCCTTTACTCTTGCCTCATCGGGGGTGATGGTGGCGCACTTGACACCGACCGAGTACTTCTTGATGGCCTCGGCGGCATCGAGGGTGACCTGGTCGTTGGTCTCATCACGGTACTCGAGACCCAGGTCGTAGTACTTGAGGTCGACGTCGAGGTAGGGGTAGATGAACTTCTCCTTGATGTCCTTCCAGATGACGCGGGTCATCTCGTCGCCATCGAGCTCGACGACAGGGTTCTTGACCTTGATCTTGGCCGGGGTGGAGGACGCCATGGTGCGTCGGTAGTCCTGGCGGAAGAGGATAGCCGCGGTCGGCCGGGAGAGTCTCGGGACGGCGACGGCCTGGGAGCGGAACGAGGCGGAGGCGGCTCGGTAGATTGGGGTGGTGGTCGAGTGTCCGAGGGAAGCACGAAGCGAGGTTACACAGACGGGCGACATGATGGGAGAGAAACTCAAGAGGAGAGGGAAGGGAAGAATATACGTGAAATAGAGGTGAACCCGAACAGTCCGGGAAAACTAGGGGCAATGCTAGACCCACGATGGGCACCTAGTCTAATGGCGCGACAGACCCGGAGCTAAGTCTAGGACGACGACGTTGGCTGGGGGAACGGGGATCCGAAGGGGGGTGAAGAACCTCGGGAAACAGCCGGCTATCTCTTCGGAGCGTTTGCGACGCCAGAGACACAGCAAGACTCGGGCGAATGAAAGGGGAGCAGAGATTCTAGGGACCGACCCGATGCGCTTATGCTAATGCTAAGGCAAGAGATGTGTCGTTAGAATCTGGAGCTAGGGAGATGGCATCAAGGGACCCAAGGGCCATGCAAGGGGATAAGATACTCCGATTGGACACGGCAGCGCGATGGCGTTTGGAGAATGGGGATGAAGATGGCGTGTGGTGTTCGGGATCTGTGACACAGCGTTTTTGTTCCAGAGGGGGAAAAGGTGGAGGTGTTTGGTAAGAAAATGGAGCAACTCACCGAATACTAATAAGGGCTGCTGCTGCTGCTGCTGCTGCTGGTGGTGGTATGCAACTGTTTGTCGTTTCACAATAGCTGGCCTCTCAATTCAGCCAGATACTCATACAGCTCTCAACGTCTTTGGAATTCGGCAGAGCGGAAGAAGACACAGAGCAGACAGAAGGGACACGGACGGCCATAAAACTCGAGGCCGAATATCGCAGCTCTAACCAGCAAAAAGAGAGGGGCTAGCGACGGCGGTAACGCCGGAACCACCTTATTCCCCACTGAGCACTTTCGTAACGGGAGAGCCTTGCTATTTTGCCGCACTCGATAGATGCGGGGTGACCTGGGGTTGCTTCTTTGTTGCTACCCAACTTCATCTCCTGGAGGAACGGGAAGGACCGATGCGACCTGAAGCCATCGCGAGCGCAGGAACCCGGCGGGAAACAACGCGGCAAGACGTCACTTGTCGACCTTTTCTCTCTTGTGGAGGAGTACATTGAACATGAATATGGCGTTGCGCTGAAACAGGTCATGGCGAGGAACCTGAATGTTGCAATGAGGAAGGCATGAGACTTGAAGAGAACAAATATCATCCCATGTCGTATCGTTCAAGCTGAAGATCTAAGATCTCATCTCGTCCATTCCCGCAGACGAAAAGCAAGTATCAAAGCTTAAAACCATGTTTCGATGCCGGCTGTGTAAGCCTGACAATGACACTAACTAAAACCACCGACCGCCAGATATTCCTCCCTCCCTCCCTCCCTCCCTCCCTCCTCCATGATATGCCACTCTTATAAGAGTACAAAACGTTATACAGGTGTTGTGGCGGCATCGTCTCGTCTGTCTATGATGCTTTTCATGCCAACGCCAAATGTTGTGGGATACCCGCCGGCGCCGTAATGGCTATGCAAGTCCCATCAATGCCCCGATTTCCAGATCTTCCGTCCCAATGTCAGATAAGTATCCCCTCTGTACTCCTCGTAAAAAGCATGAAGTCGTGCCGGATGAAGCCCCTCCCGTCGAGAACGACCGTCGTAAATGGAAGTCACACGAATGCGTGCCCGCAAAAACGCCAGCTAACCCCTGAATGCAAAGCAACGGCAAGAAGGAGGAAACAACTGCCAAACAAGAAAGAGTGTCATCATCTTCGTCAAACCTTGAAAATCCCCATCCGAAAGTAAAAATGAAATGATGGACCGGTTGAGAGAAAGAATACGCAGCCTTGACTGACCTGCTTCGGCTTCACCTCGACCCGCGTCAGGAGTTGCTGAACACACAACCGATGACTCCAAGACCATCTTCTATCTCGATGACCCAGAAAGAACGCGTGTAAACGCCAAGACCATGACAAGGAAAGAGTAGAAACGAAATGAAAAAAGCAAAAGGGATGGTTGTCGAACCCGAAGAATCAGAATCCCGCCAGATACCGCAGCCGCAAGCTATCGCAGCCCCCCGAAACATCCCCATGCCAGTCTCGACTTCTTTCAGCCTTCTCCCATCCTGAGCCACTTCACAAACCCCCGTGCCACCCCCTCCTAGCCTCCTCACACCCAAACCCGCAGCTCCCACAGGTAAACCCATCCTCCCTCGAGTCCACCGCCCCAAGACACCTAGTACACCTCCAAACAGGGCTATAGACCGCCTCCGCCTTCCTCCCCTCCCACCACTCCTCGCTCGCGAGCTCCTTATCCCCCTCCTTCCCCTCCTTAACCGGCACGTCCTCCCCGTGTGCCTCCCTCAGATGGCTCCTAAACTTGGCCGGACTCAACCACTCCCCCCCTGCCCCCTCCCCGACACACTCCTCGTGCCCGCACTGGCCGCCCGTGCACTCTATGTACTCGCAGCCCCTAGGCAGCCTCCTGACCCCCTGCCTGTCCCCCTCGCAGTAATTCCCGCAGCTCCCGCACTGCCAGAGGTCCCGCTCGACCACCACCCGCGCGAAACACTTGCCGCACCGCCACCAGCCCCCGTACACCGCCCCCGGCGCCCGCTCGCGCCACCAACCCGCGTCCGGGCCCCCGTTGCCGTTGCCGCTGCCCCCCTCGCCCCCGCCGTTGCTGCCGCCTCCGCCGCGCTTGAGGAGGTCCTCCTTGTGCTGGTCGCGGAGGTGGTCGCGGAAGTGGTCGGCGCGGTGGAACGGGTTGCGGTGCCGCGCGCAGCGGCGGTAGTCGCAGAGCATGGGGGCCACGGTGGACTTGCAGTGGATGAACTTCATGTGCCGGTCGAGGTCGGCGGCGCGGTTGAACTGCTTGTTGCAGGAGGGCATGAGGCAGGGGAATTTGTTGCTCGAGGGGGTTGTAGCTGTGGGGGCTGTCATGGTGGGGGAGGTGAGGAAGGTTTGGTGGTCGTCGTTTGCGGCAGCGGTTGGCTGGGTGGAGGGAGCGGTGGAGGGGAGAGGGTGGCGGGTTGTTGGGGGTGGGTTTGAGGAGGAGGAGGAAGGGACGGTGGGTGAGGTGGGGAGGTCCTGGAAGGTTGTTGAGGATCCGTCGTCTTGGGTTGGGGGTAGGGTGCTGGGGCCGGCGTGGTCGTGGTAGGACCCGTGGGAATATTGGGCGTCCAGATGGGCTGCCCAGTGTTGTTGCTCCAGCTCAAGATACAGGCTGTTGTCGTCGAGGAGTTCCATGCCCTGGTGTGCATCTTCGTAGGTGGTCCTGGGTGTGGTGTCGTTGGGGTAATAGCTTGCCATGTGGCTCCCGGTACCTTCGACCATGTAGTTGCTGAGCTGCTGGTCATATGTGGCATCCATAGGTTCCAGGTTGTACTGGTGCCAGGTTGGGCCGCTGTCGTCACATTGGTAGTCGTCCGTCTCCTCCTGGAGGATGGATCCGGGGTCGCCATAGTAGCCCGGACGTTTAGCCAGGTTCGACTGATAGCCGGAGTCGCTCCTGGACATGTTCTCCGATTCCGGGAGGAAAGCGCCAGAGGGTCCGTAGCCAGAATCTGGCTGAAGAGCAGGGTAGACTATCGGTCTGGCCCTGTTAGCAGCCATCGTGTGAAGCTGTGCCGCCTGGTTCGGCACTGAAGCTGTGTGGTTTCTGTCGATAGAGGCAGCCGTCCTGTGGCACCGGGATTCCAGGAGAGGAGGAGGGATGACGGAGAAAAGACCAGTTTCCTACATCGTCCCAATTGTATGAGTACCTGGCCTAGGAAATTGCGGATACCAAAGGAAGAAAGCAACAGTCGGTCGTGTAACAACAGACTCGCAATACGTACGGGTGAATGTCAGACTAATAGGACAAGTAACAACAGATGGTCCAGCAACGCTTTCGTCAAAGACCGGATAGGTCCCTCCCTTATGAACCGAGGGTGGGCTGTATATCCGGTCTATCTATGCTCGGTTGGGCGAAGTCGGGCTGGGATGTCTCAGTTGGGAGTCAAGGAGAGAAGGAATGGTGATGAGTTGGGCGCGACGAGGGGATGTGTGTCTGTATTAAGACTAGAATTTGTGACGACCCTAATCGTCGGGTTATGAGTATAGGCTGTGGCCAGAGCCGGGCGTACAGACGGGGCAGCAGCCAAAAACCAAGGCGATAATGTTCACTTCTCACCGTGGTGAGGCGAGCGCACGCCGTGGCATGTACCTTAGAGGGTTCACGTGTCCAACCCGAGGGCTGTTGTGGATGATAGTATGCGTGTTTTCAGCAAAAGGAGGCGCTTTGTGGCATGAGCGAGTATGAAAGTGCTGAGATGGTCGAATGGGAGGGCAATCTCCCGTCCGATTCACCTTGACAGGCACGCGGGATGATATGGGTGGTTTGGGACGACACTCTCAAGGCGGCTCAAGTTGAAACCCACACACAGCGTACACACAGGGAGGGGCAGGCTTCGGTCGCTGCTTGGGGAATACAGACTCGGTTACAGCCACACACACCGAGGGTTTCCCATTGGAGACAAGACTGCCACTCCACGAGACGGCGGTAAGCAAAGTGAGGTATAGCCCGCGGAAAGTGCGGGTCATGGACAAGGAGATGCATCCAAGGGTGGAGGGGAGAGATGCGGACAACAGCATTTTCAGAGGAATGGTTTACAGTGTGTTTTCCGCACCGGAGACCGTGGCTTCGGTGAGGACTTCCCCCAACTCCACATAATCGTGGTGAAGATAGGAGCTCTAGTCTTGCTGGCGTCCGTCTTGCGCTCCTCCCAGGACGGAGCTCTGATGGAGCCACGAAGTCGACGGGAGTCGTGCATAAGAACATTGCGACCAATCAGCCCGCGGCACACCATTTCCGGAACATGACGCAGGGTATTGTTGTCTGGAGCTTGCTGTCCAGTCCTTGACCGGCTGCCTTCGCAGGGCTGACAAGAAGGCATCTAGTCTCTTGGAACAATGCATGGATTGGACCACAGGCAATGACGGGTTGCCCTTGTCCTTACGCGGAGCCCCGTGCGCCCGGATATCTCAGGTGAGGAGAGGGAAGTAGTGAGGTCACGAGAAGAGGCTGCCTACCTTGATGTCCGGCAACCGGCATGAACAAGGGAGCTCGGTGAGCTCGGCAGGCTAGTTGCGGCATTGAGATCTAGAAGAAGGAATCCGGCATCGGTCATGCTTTGATTGACTGCAGCTTTTGAGGTGCTTCTTGCCTGGGCTCGGCTTGATGCTGCCATGTTGCGCACATGCATTCTGCATACCAGGCTTACTGTCTGTTTGGCGCTGGCAGAGCTGGGTTATGGAGCATCTGCGCCTCGGTGAAGCAAGAGATGCACGCATCCAGCCCTCTGCCGTGCATATATCCATTTTCAAAGACGGACATCATAGCCGACATCTCGCGAGGCTCTGGCGCAGTCAATCTCGGAGCTTCAATCCGATCGAGCCTGGCGCGTGTCCGTAGTCGCACGAGAGCATAAGTGCTAGTGGCACTGCTGCCCATCCAAACCGACGTGAGCGGCTGAGGCGGAGGAGAGAAATAGTGCAACGCTGTCGAGCATTGGCAGTCTCACAGCCACAACTGAGCATGCAGGCTGGCCATGACATGATCGGAGCCCTGGAAAAAGCGCAACGCGGACCTGTAGGATGTGGAATATCGAGACACCATACTCTCAAAATTCCACTCAGCGTCTCAGTCGCAATGCGCACTTGTCGTGGGGTGTCCCGCCGATCTCGCAATATCTGGCCGCTTCGAGGGCGAAGCACATGTCGAACCATGGCTGGACTCGAGAGTCTAGCAGTAGGTGCTTTAGAGTGCGCAGGCAGACCGTTGGGCAAACTGGCACGCGGACTATACAAGCCAGCTCTAGGTACAGGCGCACAACAGCTCAGTAAGCCCGCGTCTTGAAGTCGCCGCATGTTTGCCTTTTTCTGCTCCTCCATCCAAGGGCGAGCTATCTGGGGCGCAGGTCGCCTTTTTCAACGAAAACAGGGCTCGCTTGTCCCTTCGCTCCGGGTCGATTCCCGTTGGTAGCCAGTGCCACGTGGGGATGGGATGGGAAAAGCAGGGCTGTCGTCTTTTTGAGGCTTTTCTTTTTCGACATCTTTACCCAGGTATGGACTGGAGAACCTGAGTGAGAGATTGGTGATGCAAAGACAGCATGGAGATTCGCTTATGAGCGCGGTTTGTGGAACAGAGACGTGGATCGTTTCTTCACCAGGTCAAGGATAATGCTCTGCTGCCAGCAAACCTGCAACAATGTCAGAAACATAATGGAAGTTGAGACTGGAGTTTCATAATTGTCCGTTGCGCCCCTCCTAGAAGCCGGGGAGCGGGTCCGGTGCCCGGCATCGACTACCACGTCGCCGATGATCTCTCACTACAGTCTTCTTTGCAGACCGCCATCGAATTTGCAGTCTTTCCATATGGCGAAGCAATGCAGTGCATGTTTTGTACGACGGTGAGCCGCATACCGGCCTGTCGATCCGTTAACCCGTCATGTTTGCTTGCGCCTTGTCACGCCAGCCATTCATTGCAGTAAGAGAGGACAGGACAGGGATGAAGTGAGTAATGAGTGTCAGAGCAATACTGCTGATCGCCTCCGTGGCCACACATTCCTGCATCTGCCAGCAGTGCAACTCGACGAGAGGAAGGCGCAAGATGCTGCAGCGGAGGATCTCCTTGAAAGTCGGTGAGGCGGGCTGTGTCCGTACCCAAATCATAAGATGCAAAGAACCGGAATAACGGACATTGGACATCGAGAAGGCAACCGGACATACATATACCTACATTATCTAGTAACGTTATAGCTTCATACTTAACATCTCGTCTCTCTTAAATTGCCTGTGTATGCTCAGGCCGCAATGCAGCAGCTTGGGTAAGGAACATAATCGTGGAGTGGACCGAGCAGAGCCAACAGATGCTATGCATCTTGTACAAGGCGAGAAGACGGAAGTCAGGGACCGGCAGCTGGTAACAGGTATCAGGACCTACCGTGCAGGATAGGGCTAATCGAGCGGTGCTGCGGAGCAACGACCACAACAGCCCTGAACATCCAGAGCTCTGATTACCTTGGCATGCTGTGTCAACCACTTACCTATCTACCTACCTACCTACCTTAACAGGCAGCCCAAAATATGCAAGGTAACCGGTCTGACACGCATCTTCTTGGGAAGGGCTAGGTGAGGCGAGTGCCCAACAGCCTTGAGATGGTCCAACTTTGGGCACGTCACACACGTTAGGCTGAGGACGGTAAACTGAGCGAGAAGCAGCAGCAGCTCACCCGCTGGCGGAATCAATTCGACTCGCTGATCACGCTGAAGCAGTAGAAGCTTCCACAATAAGGTAGGTGGACCACTAGGATCCCCCTAGCGTACCGAAGTTCCCGGCATCCATAGGAATAAGCATGTTAGGTAGGGCAATGAGCCGTGTTCCATGTCCACTACCTGTCCGTGCCCTGTTATCTATACAGTGACGTGTTGACCTCGTCCCTCCATTGCACATCGCAGCTTCAACGCAACGTCGCCCGTCTCAACCGACCAGGGGCAGATCTAGCCGAACTCAAACGTCGTCTTCGAGGAATTTGTAGGCAAATCGAAAGTCGGCTTTTCTCCGATTCATCCTGAAGCAGGCGAGAAAGATGGTAAGCACACACCGCTGGCTGAAATGCGCACGGAAACAGGGAGCATGAAGGGGGGCCAGGGAAGGTCAAACTATCAGATCAAGTGGAGCGAAGAGGGGGGCGAACTGACCAAGTGCTCTCGTAATCAAAGAAGCGATACGTTCCCTGCTCGAACTCTTCAGTGATTGCCTTGGGCTCCTCGTGCCGTTGGAACCAGGTTTGATATTGCTTGTGAAACCGCCAGCTCTGGTCCTTCAAGGCCTTGGCCGCCAGGTACTGCTGATATGTCCCCTGCTTGTAGTAGAACACATAGAAGAGCGTGTCCGGGTCGATGCGCTGGTACAGCTGGGGGTTATCCAGGATGTCCAGCGGCTCCTGCGGGTAGTTGGAGTACGTCGTGGCGAAGGACAGCGGCACGTCCGGCTTGTACAGCTTCCGCGGCTCGGCGTCTGCTATGCCCGGGGCGTCCCGCTGCGAGACCTCCAGCATGTGGTGCGTGGCCGCGGACTGCATCGATGGCGGGCCGCGCTTCTTGGTGGTCTCGAAGTGCTCCACGAGGTCTTGCAGCGCTGCCGGCAGGTGGTAGACGGACTCCTCGTCCTTGTCTTCCTCTGATGTCGCCTTGACGCCGTTGGAGGCACCGTTCGTCTGCGACTTTGATGACTCCGGCGCTGACGGTTGTTGTGGTGGTGCCTGTGCAGGCGCTGTGACTGGCGCCTTCCCTCTCGCAGACGGACCGGCCTTGGTGACCTCGGCCTTCTTGGATAGCCCTGGTGCCGGACCTGCGGGCAGATTAACAGCTGCCGATTCCGCAGGTGTAAGAGGCTTCTCGGTCTGCAGTTGCTGCGCTTGTGGTGCCATAGCCTGAGATGCCATCTGCAACGTCGACATGCTGGGGGAATTTGCCGCGCTCGTCTTTGCCTGCGAGCCTTGCGCACCGACGGGTTGTTGGCCTGGCGGTGGTGGTAAAGGTGCAATGCCTATCTTGTCGTTCGCCGCCGCAGCCGCAGCCGCACTTGCGTACTTCAGCCCCTCTCCTGCAGGTCGCGTCGGCAGAGCCGCCGGCTTCATGTTGGAGGCGGCGGACGATATGGGCAGCGGATTGTGTATCGTTGCTAGAGTCGGGAGCGGCGACTTGAGCTGTGTCGACGGTCGCCGTGCACCAGCGGCTGACGCCACCACCACCTCGGTTGACCGTGCTTTTGCGTTGGGTATGCTCGCTGGCCTCGTCTCGGGTTCCACCGAGTCCTCCTGCACCGACTGCGTGTCCTGCGACGACCCCTTGTCGTTGTCGACGTTCATGCCGTACTGGTCCTCCTCCTCTTCGAGGTTGAGATCATCGTACATGCCCTCGTCATCGGCGGCCTCGTCCTCGTTGATTCCCTGCTCGACGTAATACTTAATGCTCTCCCCGAGGTCGGTGACCTGGTCCGGCTCGACGCCGCCGTTCTCCAGGGACCGCCTGATGAGCTCCATCTTCCCCTGATGCCACTTGTGCCGCTCGATGATGCGTTCGATGGCCGCCATGCGGTCTGCCTTTGCGCCGTGGGTCTTGCCCTTCTTCATGGTGGCCTGTATTTGCTCTTGCTCGGCCTCGAGCTGTTCGATCTGCTCCTCCAGCAGCGCCACCTGGTCGTTGAGGAACTCGCTGGCGTCCATCTTGGCCTGTTCTCTCGGGTCGAGCTTGGCCGAGGCGTTGAGGCCCTCCTTCGAGAATGCCTTGGTCTTCATTGCCTTTTCGACGGCCTTGAACTTCTCCATTTGCTAGAGGGGTTAAGAAAGGATTAGATCTAATGAACCAGAACAAATCGGCGGCGTGACGTGATTCCAACCCACCGTCTCTATTAGACGCCGATGGTCCAGCAAAGGACCCTTGTCCTTGATGTCGTTGCTCGCCGCCCATGTCTTGATCTGGTCGCGCAACCGCTGTAGCTTCTTGATCTCGCGCTTGAGGTTGTCCTCGAGCTTCTCCTTCTGGGCCTGGTTGCTGGACGCCTCGATCTTCTCGTAGATGCTCTCGAATTCTTGCACGCCCTCGGCCACCTTCTTGAAGCACTTGTCCACCTCTTGCTGCAGCTTCCGGGCCGCCATCCTGGACCGTGCTCGCTTCGGGGCGCGTCGTCTATGGATAGAAGGTTATGTGTTGCGTCTTTCGGAAAAGGCTCGTGGTCGTTCCCGGCGATGCTAGAATGCTGCGTCGGTATCGAACAGGAACCAGAGGCTGCTGGCGCCGCAAATAGAAGACGTCAGCTATTTGGTGGGACTGCCCGACTGCGTTTTGTCGGATGTAATGCGGGCGCGGCGACGTTGTCTGGTAATTTAGAGTTCCGGAAACGAGCTATGAGTAAGGCTCGAGCATTGGCCGCGTGTCGTGTGTTCTGGTGATGTGGCCGGGGCAGTGGTGAGGAGATGTTTGATGGAGAAGCGCAGTGGTTTGCTAAAACGGGCTGCGCAGTTGCTTGTTCGCCTGTGGCTTGCCTGTTGGCTGCTTCGCTGTGAGAGGTCAGAATCAACGCCAGAAATCGCGGTTGGCTGCCGGAAAGAGGTGCGGGTCTCGCGAAAGGCTGAGAACCTCGAAGCGGAAAGAGCTGAAAGATGGCCATCCGCGTTTAATGGGCTGCCGGTCCGTGCCAGCTGTCACCATGGCTAGACTCTGAGGTAACTTAGGTTGTCACCGTTCGCCTGGTGCCCTGACGTCGGCCTCTCGCATTTACAGTACTTCACATGAAGCTGTTTGCAGATTCAGGAGTCGTCCTGTTTGATGGCCGTCGGATATGCGGCGCGCCATCATCCTGCGTCAACAATGCATGCTGAACCCTATGGTCTCAGCAGCTCAGACGAACTCTAGAAGCTGTAATCACTCGTCCACTTCTGTAGCCCGCGTCGTCGCCCAGGACTCCGTTTCTGTGGGATGGATTAGCACACCGGATTTGCAGATCAGCTGGCGGTCATCGCGTTTCCGACATGTCATCTCCTCAGTCCGAGCTTGCCGGTGTTGCCTCATTGGTTACATCCATGCTGACATTGCAGTTAGAATAAGTATCTTCTCACGGCGCCGATACTCACTCAGCATGGCCGCTTTCCTCCCCATGAAAACGTCAACATGGCACCAGCAACCCGCGGCTGGACCGGCGCCGCCATTGACCGCCTGTTTGCCTGGAGCAGCAAGCTCCCGCCAGAGTCATGCAGCTACACGATCGAGCGGCTGCGCATCCCCGTGGACGACGCAGTCCAAGTCGCCGCTGACCTGTACCAGCCAATAAGCGCAAAGCCGCTCGGCACGCTTCTAGTCCGCAGCCCGTATGGCATCGGCCTGCCCAACTCCCTGGGTCTAGCCCGGATCTTCGCCGCGCGCGGATATCAGGTCTTATTCACCAGCTGTCGGGGCGCTTCCGACTCTGACGGCGCTGGCGTGGACCCGGGCCGCCACGAGACAGCGGATGGACAGGCTGTCGTGGCCTGGATGCGCGAGCAGGCGTGGTACACAGGCTCGTTCGCCACGCTGGGCGGCTCGTACATGGGCTATGTGCAGTGGG
>Ga0209127_100340_pt1 | contig 16291 bp, 20 predicted proteins | sample LakSupMetagenome_FD_187469 | JGI IMG/M metagenome (GOLD analysis project Ga0209127, IMG submission 187469) | Freshwater microbial communities from Lake Superior, Canada - Sta WM archaea (SPAdes) (version 2) | ecosystem: Environmental > Aquatic > Freshwater > Lake | place: Lake Superior, Canada...
CCCGCCCCCCCCGCCCACAATCTCCAGTAATACTGACTCAAAATCGACAACAGCCGCCGAACCCACCAGTCCGGCCCCCTAGGCGAGCTCTTCGACCACGGCGTCGACGCCCTCAACACCTCCCTCGAGGTCCTCATCTTCGCCGGCTCCCAGAACATGGGCCAGTCCTGGATGACGGTCGCCACCCTCTTCGCCTCGCTCATGACCTTCTACGTCCAGACCTGGGACGAGTACCACACCAAGACGCTGACCCTGGGCATCGTCTCGGGGCCCGTCGAGGGCATCCTCCTCCTGGTCGGCGTCTACGCGCTGACGGGGTACATGGGCGGCGCCCACTTCTGGCAGCAGAGCATGCTCGCCACCTTCGGCGTCTCCCCGTCCTCCCACCCGTGGATCCCGGACTTCCTCTACCGCCTCTCCTTCACCGAGTGGTACATGGCCCAGGGCGCCGTGGTCCTGGTCTGGAACACCCTCGAGTCCTGCCGCAACGTGATCCGCGCCCGCCGCGCCCGCGGCGACCGCTCGCGCTACGCCCTGGTCGGGCTCGTGCCCTTTGCCGTGACCTGGATCCTGACGGTGCTCTACCTCGCCCTGCAGCCCAACATCCTGCGCAACCACCTCGTCCCCTTCGCTCTGTTCGCGGGCCTGGTAAACGCCTACTCGGTGGGCCAGATGATCACCGCCCACCTCGTCAAGCTCGAGTTCCCCTACTACAACGTCCTGGTGCTCCCGCTCGCGTACGGGGTGGTGGATTCCCTGGGCCCCTGGCTGCAGTACGAGACGTCCACCCCCTGGCTGGGGTGGCCGTCGGCGCTGGGCGACGACGTCTACCAGGTCGCCTTCATGTTCTGCATGTTGGGCATGGCGGTGGGCGTGTACGGGAGTTTCGTGGTGGATGTTATCGTGACGATCTGTGACTACTTGGACATCTGGTGTTTGACGATCAAGCACCCCTGGACTGGGGAGGAGACTAAGGGCGGGGAGAGGACGGCGCAGGGTGGAGAGAAGAAGAACGGGGAGGTTGGAGGGGAGCAGAAGAAGTTGGGGACTGCGAGGGGGGAGAAGAGTTTTGCGCAGGTGGCGAAGGAGTTGGATGGGAAGAAGATGGACTGAGAGAGGGTTGGTATCAAAGGGCTGTTCCGACTGGTGGAAGGGATGAGAGTGCAGGGTTATGGAGGCATGTTGATCGTTGCTCGAAGGATCACCATGTCCTCTTTCATATGTCGCTGCGGAGGGAATGCTCAGCTTGCAGAGCAACGGACTGGGGGGTAGTCACCGGACACACATATCTGGAGCCTCGGTACAGTGAATGATGGGCTGTTGGGTTGGGGAGTGCTATCTGAAGAGGGACAAGGAGCGACCGAGGAGTTCCGTTGAAGGCGAGGGTTAATCTCTCGAACGTCCGGACTGTGTGTCTGTCTTGCAGCGGAGCGTTGGTGCTCCTTGGGTGTGTTGCTACGAGAGGTGGCTTTGCCGGGTGTAATAGCATCCGGCAGACACGGAACCTGGTGCTCGGATGAAGCAAGGAACTGGAGGTATCCATGGAGGAGCAATGGTAATACACGGGGTCTAGAGATCATTCCTACTGCGAAGATACCACACGGACGGGTTACGGACGGGACATGTTACTTGTTGGCTTGATTTACTATTTAGATGTTTTGTCCCCTTTTCTCTTCTTCGCAATAACCGTGGTGTGAGTGATGTGGTGCCCAACGATCGGTAGCAGAATATCACTTGTACTTATCACATTCCAAAGCCAAGTTACCACGGTTGGCACTTTCACAACGACCATGCTCAGTCACTCACTAGACCTCGGTCTTATGGACCTTCTTGATGTGAAAATCTGTCATTCCATCAAAGCTACTTGGTAGAGATCCTGGTGAACGCCTGACTGAACCCAACGCCGAGTGATTAGACGTATGTAGTCCGTTCATAACCCATCGCAGAAAGGGAAAAGGACAAAGAAGCACCGTGATTTCCGTCCATCCATCCACTCCGTCACTCCATCCCTCGGAAACTAAAACCCCACGTAAGGAAGCAACCCAACCCAACCTAAGCCGACCCGCCCGGACCAACCGAAGTAAGCATGCTGGATAGAGCGATGGAGGAAAAGCAACGCAGCCCGTACTCCCGACTGCTCCTGTAGTGAGACCGCGCCGAATCCCTATTTTCGGGGATGAAGTTCGTTGCGTTGTAGTGGCCAATGGCTTGTTGTTGCCGTAGTGGCCCGTGAGTCGCCGCGGTCTTCTGTTCCCTGGTGGATACTGTTGTCTAAGACGTGCTGTGCACGTCGCGTGGGCTGTGAGTTGTGATATGTCGAGAGCTCCCGCCAGGAAGCGAGAAGTGGAAAGTAAATACAAAGGTATAGAAGTAATGTGGTATCATGAGCTGTTGGGAGAGAGTTGAAAGGCTTGTGTGGAGATGGAAATGAGAGAGGTGCGCCATACAGCAGAGCTGAGATTGCAAGTGTCCGTCGTCGTCGAGTCAGTGATACTGGCGAGCGGGCTTCAGCAACCCATCATAGCAGCTCGTCGCTTCCGCTAGCAACGCTCTGCTCGATGGCCTCCAGGATGGCACGCTCCTCAAACACGGGACCCTGCCCGTCGCACTTGGCCTGGCTCTTGAGCCGCTCGCTGACGTCGGCGACGTCGACCAAGCCACGCTTGAACAGGTCGTGATTGATGATGAGGTCCCACGTCGCCCCGGCAGCCAGCAGCTTCTCGCCGGCCTCGCTCGTGACGATCCGGTGGCTCGGCGTCTTGTTCTCGTGGTTCTCGAGCACGTTGGTGTAGAAGTCCTTCGGGTTGTACGACATGGGCCCGGCAGTCAGGGGCGTGTGGTGGCCGTTGGATCCCGGGGAGTTGCCCCCCGCGCCATGGAGACTAGCCGTTGCGCGGAGGATCTCGTTCTCCGTATTGACCTTCTGCATCTCGCGCTTTAGCCGCTCGTTCTCCGTCATGGTCTGCTGCGATTGCGCCTCGAGGGCTGCCAGCTTGGCTTCGAGGTCTTTGACATGGCGCTCTTTTCGCTCGCGGAAGGCTCGCTGACTGTTTACTGCATGTTAGCCTGGTCCTGGTAGACACACACAGTGGGGCGGAGGTTTATGCAAAAGACGGATGGCAACGTACGCAGCTCTATTCTGGGCCTTGCGCCGCGACTGTGCCGGTGTCAAGTCATCCTCCTCCGAGTTGGAGCCCTGCCTCCGACTCTGGGCCTGGTCCTCGAGCTCTTGCTTGGTTAAGCTGAAGCCGTCGGGCACGGCGGCAGCTCCCAGGCCTATCTGCGGGTTGCTGAGGCTCCGCGCGCCGGGCACGAGCTGCGGGTTCGGCGGAGTCGGAGGTCCCGGGAAGGCATTGTTTTGTTGGTGACTGAACGGCGCCGAAAAGCCGTCGAAAGCCGCAAAGCCCTCGTGAGGCAGGCCGTCGTGAGAGATGCCGCCGCCGCCACTGGCGAATTGGTGGTCGTAGACGTCCTATGTAACAAATTGGTCAGCTTCTGTCACCCAAGCCAAGACCGGAAGTGAGATGCGAGATGGGGGCGCTAAACTGCAAAGCACCCTTGCTAACCCCGAGAAGACGGTGCGGAGATGCAACGAGAAGCCGGGTATGGGAGTAGTATATATGTGTGCACGCTTGCACTGGCTCCTCGCGTTGTCTGTCTCTCCTCCTTCTCCCTCCAGTATGTCACGGTGCAAAAGGGGGAGAATTGGCAGGCTCGGCGACATGGAAACCTTACCGGTGGAGAGGTCGTATTGAAGTCTTCTGACCCGGCTGAATTGGAGTGCGACGGCGTCAACGGAGTGCCATGCAGAGGCATGAAATGCTGGGGAAACTGCTGAGTGCCCTGGAAGTAGGCGGCATGTTGGGTGAAGTCCATGGTCGATGTCGGCGGTGAGCTTGAACTCAGCCCGAGTATGGGCGCTGGCAATGACGATGATGCTACGACTGCGACGGGTCCAGGAAGCTATGGGACTTGCTGGCACAGCTCTGCTATTCCGTGCTTGGGTATGATCCCTTCGAGGTGGATTGGCGCTGCCAGAGGTGCACTTGATCGGCCTAGCAGACGACAAGAGGATGGATAGCTAGCTTCGTTCAGACAGTCGTCGGGGATTCTTGGGATTTAATAAGACAGACTGGACGAGGACGGGCACACGGACGATTCCAGACGCAAGACAGGTGGTGGAGTCTGGGGTAAAAATAATCAAAGACTCGAGAGTGCAACACTCGTAGAGACGTCCAACTGTCTGGTTGAGTGAGGGGCTGCGGGGCAAGGGGAGAAAGGTGGTTCTGCAAGCAGCAAAAGAAGGTGATGGTGCAGGTGCGGGTTGCTAAGCTTGGGCCTGAAGCCGGGAGTCCGGGTGGATGATCACTTTAGCGTCGTTGGTTTGTCTGGTTCGAGGTCAGAGTGGGAAAGTGGCGCAAGAAACGTGCAGGAGCCAGAGACAACGACCTGCAACTTTGGAGGAACTTGAAACGCAACAAAAAGGAGTGGGTAAAATTGAGAGATCCAATTCCAGTTTTCTGTGTCAATTTGTCGTTGTTGCTGCTGCTGCTGCTGTTGTTGTTGTTGTTGTTGTCGTTGTCGCTTTGGTTGTTGCAGGCGGATGATGCAAGTCGGTTGCAGTTTGCAGTTGCAGTTGCAGCTCCCGCTCAAAATGGCCAAGCTGGGGACCGCAGCGATATCAGACTAACGGGATGGAGACCAATGTCAGCCTGCTGGACTGTCCCACGACAGTGTACCTTTACCCTGTAACGGAGGCTACAAGAAGCCTGGAACTTCTACCATGGACACACGTGTTGCAAAGGTGAGGGAGCGGGACGAAGTGCCTGCTGGATTGCGGAGCTCGCATTACCAGCTGCAACTTGCTGCAGCTTCGGTTCGAGCAATCAATGCTGTGCTGCCAGTAGGGCGGATCGACTCTGGTACAGGAGCTAGCCGCTAGGATCCATGGCTTCGGGTTACACTGAAGACCACGATCCCGCCGGTGAGGGATATGGTACACACAAAAGCTTAGGTCGCCGATCTTATGTCTTAGGCATAGGTATCTAAGCCAACGGATTGCCCGCCGTCACTCATGTATCTTGAACCAGCAGCGGTGTTGTTGGCTGCTCAATGAGCTCAGGCACACTTACAACCGCCAACTGTCAAGCTTGCATGTCATCTGGTAGTCTAATCGTCGATTTCTTGCGGATCCCTTCTCGATGCGAGTCTTCAGTCCTGACTCCCTTGATCAACGTTGACATCTCGTCGTATCTAGACCCATCATCCATGAGACTGAAAGGGAGGACACGTCCCGGAAGAAAATGGCCTGATTCTTTAGACCACATACGCTAACCCGAATGGGTAATGCCTTCCCCAAGGCAAAGAGGATGCGGTGCAAGATCCCATTGACCACTGCTGGATCTGACGAGAATTCTGCAGATTCTACTGCTTGGCGAGTGGACAGCACCTCATCTATCTTGGAGAGACATGTGCCACTGTGCGGCATAGATGAAGCGGATTTGTTATGGCCGTGTCACCGTGGTTCCAAGCACAACTACGTACTGCCGCATCTGAGACGATCTGGAAGCCGTCTCTCGGGTCGGAAAGCTGGGCCTCCTTCTCTGGGTTCAGATGCAGCGCTGGTCACAGGGACGGAGCCACTACCAAGTGGTACGAATAACAGAATGTCTCACGCGGCGGGACTTGGAGTGGGCTGTCGAGGGGGGAGCTCGTAGCGACAAGCGATCCCAAATTGCTGAACCGTTTTCTCCGTTAGATGAGCAGCTACCTACCCAATGGATGCAATTCGCAGCCGAGCTCACTGCATATGCGCGTGATGGCTGTGCCGTGGCGGGATAACGCAGGTCTAAAGTCTACCGTCTCTTCGGTACTCTCCTGGCCCCTGCTTCCGTCTGCGAAGCCATACTACAGCGGCTTCAATCACCACTCACCCGAAGTCGTCAAATGTTTCTGTCTCTCGTTGTTTCGCGTTGGGCTACTGTCACTTGAGGCGTTCTCCGACTGCCGCCCTCGCCTCTTCTCACCGCTTCGCTGAGGCTCGGAACGGTGCAAGCCATCTTCGACACGAGCGAGACATGGCGGCCGGGCGTTTCGAGGTACGAAAACCAGCAAGCCACATCTCTCACATCTGGACGGTTGGTCATCCAGTCGTCTGGGACTGTCCTCGGCTTACAAAACGTGCGTCGCTGCTGAAGATGCCCCTGATTACGGCCATCGACAGCGAACGATCGACTGACTAGGCGAGTCTTTGCTACGTCACCTTGGAACAAGCCGAATCCCGAGGCCTCTCGATCTAGCGAGACGGAGACATCGAGATAGTCCAATAAATGTCAGCATCTCTCTGCCCTTTCCCAACTCTCACTGTGCACCGTGGCTTGACCCACCGCTACGACGATCAGATGAACCACGGAACTATCACGGCGCCGCGCCCAGATAGGGCTAGATAGGTCCGGATCCGGTCGAGCTGTGGTTTAAGCTTACTTGCCAGCGCACGCAACATCCCATTTCCTTCTTACACTCCTTATCCACCCGCAGAGGCTCTCAAAAATAGATGTGCTGATAAAGACATTATTTTAGTCAGATATGCCCTCAACATTACCCGGAGACGAATACTCCGACCCCCGGAGGTTCTCTCGGCGCCTGCCTTGGTAGGTCTTTATCCTTACTCAGCGCTTGACGCCAATGCGCATACTGCAGGGAAATCGCCTTGCATAGCCGTGATCCTGCCAAGTAGCAGAGCCTCCCATGCACCGTGAGCTTGTTTTCCCCGGGTAGGCGGCCGTTGAGGTGCGGCAGCGGCAGCGGCTCGATAGTTGCCGATGCCTTCGAGGCAACCATGTTGGCAAGAGGCTACATCCAGGGGCGCCCATCCAAACAGTATTGGTGAGGCGGGTATCCTCCCAGAAAAATGCACGCTTCCTTCGTTTCACTTCAAGCCACCGCACCAAATGGTCCATGACACTTGAGTCTCGAGATCATGTTCCGGTGATCGAGTCTTCGACTCGACCTCACACGACATCCAAGATCTCGATATCCAGCCGGGATCGCTGCACAGGTCACTGCCTCCCGGCCTCATTCCGGCCGGGGGGTTAACAGACTCTGGGACTTGCATCTCGGGAGGCTACAAGCCGGCGACTGAGCCTCCCATCGTTGCGCGTTCTAATATCAACCAACTGTCCATCATGATGACAATTAACTCCCGCAGCCAACAAAGGCTTACCTCACTTTCCCCTAAGTCCAGCACGGCAAAATCTACCCGTTACCCAGAAACGGTGGCCGAGTAAGCCGCGCCAGAAGCTCCGCCACCGTCGCTCTCGTCATCGAAGACGCCGAAGGCGAGACGGATGGCCAGCACGCTGGCCGGGACAACCTCATCCCCGGTTCGTGATGACTTTGTGCCGGAGCAACCTCGACGCTTTCACCCCATTGCTTGTCGTATTTCACATAAAAACCTTATCTCCACCAAGCCTCTTTTTCTGCTGACCGCCTGTTACCGCAAACCCCTGGTACGGTCAAAGTGCCTTGCATATGGAAGGCAAGCGAGTGAGCTACATCTTGGGCTTGTACCAGGTGGCCAGTAACTCGCTACGTAGCGAGGAAATGTAGATTAGAAGTCTACTTCAACATAGAACTCATCAGATGCATTTTGTCCCTTCTTGTGGGGCTGCACAGTCCCGATGTCTGAACCTGCACCCACTGGACTTGTGTGCTCGCTAGGTACCAAGTGTATCCCAAGACTCTTCAGTCTCCGCTCATGCCAGTGCCTTTGTAAACACAATACCTGTTGTATCTGCTTTTGGACACTCCTTGTGCCATCCCACTGGTCCTCCTACTCCTGTACCATTATGGGGTCTACATGTCAATTCACTAGACCAGGTGCCCTCGATTGGCAAAGGTCGAGATAAATCAAGACTTGTGAGAGCAAGCCTTGATGAAATCCTGATTGACAGATATACGAGGTAAGCACTTCAGCCCTTTTCCTCCCCCGCTACCACTGACTGATATTGTAGTACAAGCGCATGACTTCTCATGCCATCCATCTGCAAATGCGAAGCTCCCTTCTCCAGTCCCATGCTACCTTCAATGTCAACATAACGTGATTAACCTGAGCCAATGCCTGATCTTGGTCTTCTGAAACACACCCTTAAATCCCCAACTACTCCTCAGAGACAAGGCTGGCTTACTATGGCACTAGAGGGACATATTTCCGACTTGTTTGTGAAGTTATGATTTTCAAGATATTCAAACATCGTACTCGCTTCTCCCTTTCCCTAACCAGGTCGGATCCAACATTATGGTAGCATGGGGGACCATCTCCAGCCATGTTGTTGAGCATTGCTCAAGCCATGAAGCCACTGCCCCAGGCTGGTCAGTCAGTTATTCACCAGTCGATGACAGTGTGGATGGGGCTTGGGATGGGATCTCTTCGTCTAGGGATTCTCAGGTATTGATGCCTGGGTAGACATAGACAGCTTCGACAACAAGACCTCCATAACAAAGGGAAGTAAGAACAGATATAGGGCCTGACCTAGCAGCATAAGACTGACGAGTATCCAAAGTCCTCATACCTTGTAGTAGACTACAACGAATGCCAAGGGGTGACTGTGAGCGCCAGAATGTCGAAGTCCCCCTCAACAGTAGTTACGACGTGGTGTTGGGTCTCTCAAACCTCCCCAGCTTCTCGCTGTCTCCTCTCCACTCTGACCTTTGCGCTCAAACAAAGCTCAGAAGCAAACAAGCCGCTGAGACACCCAGTCTTGTAGAATCTGAATGTGTTGGACTTTCACCTGCTTCGAAGTCGACTCACTGTCTGCTAGGGTTCTCCCCAAGGAATCAGACTCTTCTCAGAAGACAGGCGTAGCATATATCTCCCTTCACCAGCATCGAGACTGCACAGCGTCATTCACTCAGGGGCCCCGTAGAAAATAGCAAGATACTTCCAAAATAAAGCCTGCCCATGTGACTCTGTTCTCTCACCTACCCCTCGAAGTCCTGGGAGTCGGCCGTCAGGGGCTCTTCGTCTTCGCAGCTTGCCTCCACCCCAAGGCCACTTGACATGCTGCCCGCCATTCTTCCTCACTAACGCGTCCAACTGACTTCCTTGCCGCGTCCTGGGCTTTCTTTCTCTCTCCATCTTTCCCAGCACGGCTAGGGCCCTTTCGCTTGTGTTGCGGCAGGAATTTCCCCCCACAGCAACGGCACTTCCCTTCATCTCGACCGCCTTCTTCCTCGCACTTCCACTTCACGACCTCCACTTCTTTTCTCGTCCTAGCCCAAGTCCTCCCCTCCCCTCCCCTCTTCCCCCTCCAGCCCTTCTTTTTTTTCCGTCGTCTCTCCCATAGCCAACAGTCTTCCCGTACAGCTTCAAGGTCTCGAGGATACCGTAAGTGCAACTCCTGCCCTCTCTCAATCGCCGAGACTGCCAGAGAAAGACTTCTGGCCAGCCCTTTCGGTCTGCGCAGCTAACACAAGACAAAGCTGGCAGACAAGATGACTTCGCCCGGCCAGGAGCCCGCCGCGCTGCCGCCCAAGCCCCCCGCCCCAGTAGCAGGAGCACCCGGAACGCTCACCCCGTCGCGCCCAGGAGCCCAGCACCATGCCCCGCACCAGCAAAGCCACCCTCACCCAAAGCACATGACTCCCGGTTATGTGCCAGCTCAGTTCACGCACCATGTGCCGCACTATGGTCGCCCTGGGCAGTTCTGGGACCCTTCTCACCCCTCGTACAGCTTCTACAGCCCAACTGCCTACTCTGGGATGCCGGGAGCGGCAGATACAGCGCCCTACTCAAGCCACCCTGCATATGGGTATCTAGCAAGCAGCCCATATGTGGCAGGTGTTGTTCCTGGCGGCCCAGCGACCACTCTCCCCGTCTATTCCCCCCTCGCCCGGCGGCCGCTGGTGGTAGATGGCACCACCCCCACCAGTGGACCCCTTCGTACAGCTGCCAGCCAAAGCACCAATGTGGCGGGCGGCTCTTCCTTGCATCGTGAGGCGCCAGCAATGTCCAATGCATTCGGACACCCCGGCCGTCCGGCCCAAGACAGCAGAGCTCCCGTGACGCCGCTTCATGCTCAGCCTGTCAAGAAGCCACCATCGACGCCTTCCTTCGCGTTCGAAGCTGGCGGGCTCCCAATGTGGCCGTCGCCAGAGACACCAGCAGGTGTTGATGCGGTTCTCGATGGATCTCGAGCACCTCACAATAGCCCGTGCCGTGGTGCACACAGAACAGCGTCCACAATCAACCCCCGTCTGCTGGCTCATGCACTAGTCAACACCATCTGCAGACAGAGTATCGAGTCTCGCAGAGCCGCGGAAGAGGCGAGGGCAAAAGAGGACCGAGAGGCGGCAGAGACTCTGATCGCTTTATCCAGGGCCACAGATGCCATCACCACCGAACTGGAGGAAGCTTTCGCAGAGTTCGATGAGCTGATTCCCGAGCTCCACAGGATCCCGGCTGCTCGTCAGCATTTGTCTCCAAAGGAATCTGCCAACGATGGACTTGGAGCTGAAGAAGCTGCGGGTGTGTCATCAGTCTTGGGGGAAGACGATGAAGTCACCGAAGAGAAGATCAAGGAAGAGAACGAGTCCGGCTGCCCAACAAAGGAAGCCTGTGTCGAGAGCAACTCTGGCCAAGGTGCTGATGACAATAATGTCGAAGCCGAGCATGCTTCCAACGATGCGGGGAGTGTGCCTTCAGCCAGCATTGCTTTTGGTACTGGCTCACGAGGTCAGACAGAGGTACAGTCAGCAGCATCGAGGGCCGGAAAGACGAAGGCACATGCCGCTGCGAGGGAGCGTGCAAGTGTCTCTGCCTCCGCGGGTCCAGCAGAGCCAGTCGTGAAACCCAGCGGCCTTGTCCCCGATCCTTCGAGCCGCACTTCAAAGGTTGCTGGAAAGGAGGACAAGATACCAGCCTCTCGACGTGCTACTGATGTTCGAGTGGCCATACCGGCTTTGTCGTTTCTGGGCTTGCAAAAGAGAGCCTCGACTGCGGTCACCAAGTCAACCGCCCAACCCAAGGGGCAAGCCGAAGTGACAAGCCAGACACAAGTTCCGATTCAAGGGCAGGCCCAGTCTGAAAAGGCCGGTCCAAAGCGAGGGGAGACATCAGAGCAAGAGCCAGAAGATTCCGGTCCATCAAAGGCTTTTGCGGAGCCCCGGCCTCAACCCTCAGGTGAAGGCACTGACAACCATCGCGAGACCCGCATGGTAAACCCACCACCAGGGTTCAAAAACTTGCAACCTGCTGCAATTTACTGCACACCTCACCGGCCCCTCATCACCCATCCTCCAACTTCTGCTGCGTTGAAGCCAACCGCTCAGAAGATGGCTGCCAACAACCCAAACCTCGTCCAGCTGATGGCGAACCGCGAGCGCATCATCAGATGCCAGGAAGCCATTCTTCAGCAGAACCGGCAATCTCAGAACACCCAGACAGGCAACATGCAGTCCTCCCAGCAGCCCTATCGGCAGCCTTACCAGCAGGCCCACCGGCAGCAGCCCTACCAGCAGCAGGACTATCAGCAGCAGAATTACCAGCAGCAGCCCATTCGGCAGCAGCCTTACCACCACCAGCACTATCGGCAGCAACTCTATCAGCACCCTGGTTCGCGCCAACAGAGCCTTGACAACAACTGGCCTGATTTCCGCAACCAGCGCCACGTCTCCCTTCCCAGGCCACCCTATCTGCTGCAGACAGAGCACAGCCAGGTCTTGTCGTCCCAGCAGTCGACCTCGCGCCAATCGATGGCTGCTTCGGATGTTATGGGCGCCCATAACGAGTTCGGCGCCGACAGCCAGTTCAGCTCCGGTAACCAGTTCAGCGCGGGCACCCAATTTAGCGCCACGACCGAGCCCCGTACCGCGGCCGACAGCAACGACAACCCCATGTCCCAAGAAGAGGCGGCCAGAGTCCAGCAGATCAAGAACGAATGGCTGGGCTGCATCGGCAAGTCCGACAACGTCGCGGTGGAGCGGCTGCCCTGGGAGCGCATGAGCCGGTACTACCCCAACGGCCCGCCCAGCCACATGGGCCGCTACGTCCCCATCCCCGACGACTGGCAGGAGAACAACCCGCTGCGCTTGCGTCCGACCGCGGCCGGGCGGGGCATGGCGCCGGAGGAGCAGGCCCGGTACGACGCCAACGTCGACAGGGTCTTCTACAGCAGCTCCCGGTTCTGGAACATGACCATGGAGGAGGTGGTCGAGGACGTCCGGCTCAGGCACATGTTCGCGGCCTACCTCGCCGGGCTGGGCCTCTCGCGCGTCGAGTTCGACAGGGAGTACAACCGCTTCGTCGACGTGTTCGACGTCGCCTACGCCGCGGGCCCGTACGAGCACATGACCGTCGAGCAGTTGGGGCAGGTGCCCCCCCGCGAGATTACCGAGCCGATGATCACCATGGCCTTTCGCAACCTGCTGCTTCAGCAAGACGAGGCTGGCATGCCGGAGGGTCATCGGACCTGGCGCCAGAGGTTCGAGTCCATCCCCGAGCCGCCCGTGGTCCGGAAGCCGTGTCCCTTCGGCGCCATCGGGGAGGAGTGGCTGCGCGAGAAGAAGAGGAGGGAGGAGGAGAAGAAGAAGAAGAAGAAGGCAAAGGCGGCTCGGGGCGAGAGCCAGGAGGCAGAGGAGGATGAGACGGATGAGGACGGAGGCCAGGACGAACCCTTCACGTTGCTTGGATCTGCCTGTTTGCTTGAGGGCAGTGAACCTTGTTGAAGGTATGTACTCTACGTACAAGTGGCCCCTTCTTCACCCTTTCTGAGCATGAGACTGACAAGACGACAGTACGGGAAGGCACATCTCGCGTTCGCTTTCGAGGAATTTGATCGTTTGTCAGGATGAGGAACGATATCGACGGCTTTGCGGACTAGGAGGAGGCATGTTCTGTTTGAGTTTCTGCGATTTGTTTTTGTCATGAGTGACCGGGCTAGGTTGTTCTGTCAAGGGAGAAAAGGGCAAGCTTCGCCATTTTGTTGCACTAATCAGTATGCATTATTATGCTTGCAAGCCACGCAACAGGATTTGGCATGGAGTTTTTAGGGAAGGAGATACCCGGATTGATTTGCCTTTGGTTTTTTCTCTTTTCTCTCTGGCTTTTCTCTGTTTTACTGTACAGGCTCACAGCCAGAGACAAGTTGTCGTTTCATATTCGAGCGTTGTCTTCCAGTGCTTCTAGAATCAGTCTCTTCCCCCGTGCACAGCCACCATCTGTACGCGGCAGCAAGGGCAGGGCGGGAATCCTGTCTTGACACAGGTCTGAAGCAGCCAGTTACATTGTACGGAGTAGCTGTCAATGACGATTACGAATATGTCCTACTACCCTGATATCACAGTGAAATGCTTCCTGCACACTTCGGAACGAACTTGCGTGACGTAGATTTGATACCTGTCCCTTTTTCGACAACACCAAAACTTGCAGCAATCCGATGTTCACCCATTTGCGAAAAAAGCAGGAAAGTTGAACGACGAAAGAAGGACAGTCTACTGGCTCATGCAGGCTGAGGGCGGGTGGGGCTGATTGAGACTGTGGCTTTTTAGCGGGTGTCTTGCATGAAGCCACCCCGGTCGGTTGCTCCTCTCCTTCGGTTCCAGTTCCCACGGACTCCCGTCGTGACTTCCAGTTTCCATGGTCGTGTTTCCGGTTTCCTTGGGAGAGAGCTCAGCTACCCCCTTCAACTGTAAATAGCATTGAATGGTAAATGGCAGTTACAGCTTACCTATAATGGCAGGTCAATGTACTGTCGGTGTTTGTTATCCTTTTCCCGTTCCTGAGGAATTGCATTTTAGCCTAACATGGAAGCTCACTCTCCTCTCGCCTGCACGGAGAATCTCCCGCATTGAGCTTTCCACTACGAGAGCACAGAGTGGGGTTGAGATTTGTGACGCTAAGCCGTTCCGAGCCTAACGCTATCTGCGGATCCCACCATCTCCCATGGGGTCTGGAACTCGACCCACATTGCAAGCTGCCAACGAATGGTTGTGTTGACCGCGTCGCTGCACCCTTTTCCAGTTCTCGTCCAGCTTGTCTCATCCAAGTTCAATCCATCCCACCCGCACTTGCGGTCATTGAACATTCCTGGCCGACGACATTGGCTTTCGTCACTTCTTCTTCACTTCTGCGCCTCGAAGCCAAGTTCCGACCCGTTTCCCTTGCCTCGTCTGTTCCCTATGTCGACAGAAGAGGCCACGTTCGTTTCCAAAGACCGTCTCGAATTCGAATTGCGCGCTCGTCGGAGCCATCGTCCGATTGATGAATGTCAGAGGTGGAATGACAACATAGGACCCTCGGATTGCGGACGACACCTGCGCACCGCCTCGCCGCGTCCCCAAGGCGTTGGCTTCATCTCTTTGCCACTGCGGCGCCTAATCTAATCGGACGACACGATGCTGCGACCGGCGACCCCCCTCGCGGTGCTGCTCTTCGCGGCTTTCGCCCTGCTGTTAATATCCGTCCTGTCGACGCCGATCATCAAGGCCATTCCGCTGGGAACCTTCAAAGGCGTCAGCTTCGGCGTCTTTGGCTACTGCAGGCCCGACAGCTGCAGCAGCTTCGAGATCGGCTATGACACGTCCAGCATATTCTCGGCCGACGACTCGGCCACCTTTGACCTCCCGTCGTCGACGCGAACCACGCTCTCGGCCATCCTCGTCCTGCATCCCGTCGCCGCCTTCCTGACCTTGGTCATGTTCGTCCTCGCCATCGTCTCGCATCTGCATTCGCCGTCGCATTCGTCGCGATACCTCCTTATCGTGTTTATAATCAGCCTTCTGACCTTTATCGTCTGCCTGCTGTGCTTTCTGGTCGACGTGCTCCTCTTCGTGCCCCATTTGGCCTGGGGCTCCTACCTCGTTCTCGCCGCGGCCATCTTGACGTTGCTGAGCAGTCTGGTGTCGTGCGCCATGCGGAGGACCATTGTGAGCCGCAAAGCTAGGAGGAAGCGCATCGCTGAGAATGCCGAGATGAGCGGCGAGAACTACTACAACCGCGAGGCGCAGGTCAAGCCCGCGCCCGTTGTCGCCTCGACGCTGGAGCCGACGGTGCCAGAGGTCAGCGGTGCCAACGGCCCTGGCAACGATCTGCCAACCTTTGCTTCCTTTGAGAAGAAGGACGACAGGACTAGCGATGAGAGAGTGCCGCTCACCGCGCGGAGTCCGGCCGACAGGTCGCCTAACAATATCCCCACCGATTTGAACTCGGCTCCCACTGCTGTGGATGGCGCGCTTTACAACGGGTATGCTGGGCCTAATGCGACCCGGCGGTCACCGTCTGCGGGACCTCCTCAGCGCGACCAGTACGGAAACCCGATTCAAGGAGCGCCAGATGGCTACGGTATGAGAAGGGGACCGTCCTTTGAGTCGATGAATTCTGGCAACTCGAGAGGAAGAGGAGGTATGCCGCCTGGGGGATATCGCGGTCGGGGAGGCTATGGACCAGGAAGGGGCGGCTACAACGGATATGGACCGCCACCAGGATCCAACGGCCGCGGAGGTTACGGCGGTCCAGGACGGGGAGGATACGGGCCTCCGCCTGGTGGGAGAGGTGGATATGGACCGCCGCCGAGAGGCTATGGAGGTGGAATGCGAGGAGGCAGGACGCCACCGCCAGGGTATCAAGGCGCCTACGACCGCAGAGGGTCACCGGCCGGTGCACCGTATCAGGGACAGAACCAGTACGGCAGACAACTATCTCCAGGACCTTCGGCCCCCGGTTACATGGCCAACGCGTCCATGCCGAGTGTGTCGACCGACTCGTACGGCACGCAAAGGGACACCTTACCAAGGGCAGAGTCGCCGCCCCCGATGCCCGAGATCGACGGCACTGCTGCGCCGGTGCATGCTATCGAGATGGATGCTGCGTCGAGCAGTCCTGCTCGCGCACCACAGGGATTCGGTCAGTTTGGCATCAGGGAGAGCGACAGCGATGTAGCTGGCATGCTCGCGCTGCAACAGGGCGGGTCGAACATGGCGCAGAGGCATATGAGCGATGCTAGCAGGTACAGCGAAGACGAGTGAGCTGCCTTCTCTTCCCCAACCTAAGTCAAGCGTGAATTCACTGACGCAACTGCAGAACGTATGTCCCACCCCGGCAACAATGGACCCAAGGACCTGGACGGAAGTCTCCAGCAGGCATGCCGGTACCGCTGAACGTGCCCGGCGGCAACTCGTCATACCGCGGCAGCCCAGCTCCCGCAGGACAGCCAGGCGGCCAGTACTACGAGGACGTGGATCCACGCTTCGAGTCCGCCCCTGCAGCGCAGAACACCTCGACCTCGCCTCATCCCCG
>Ga0209127_100341_pt1 | contig 16276 bp, 9 predicted proteins | sample LakSupMetagenome_FD_187469 | JGI IMG/M metagenome (GOLD analysis project Ga0209127, IMG submission 187469) | Freshwater microbial communities from Lake Superior, Canada - Sta WM archaea (SPAdes) (version 2) | ecosystem: Environmental > Aquatic > Freshwater > Lake | place: Lake Superior, Canada...
CGGCAACGTGCGGCTGCGCGTGCGCCGCGACACAAGCGTGTGCGCGCGCCTGGCCGAGACGGAGTACAGCGAGGAGCTCGGGGCGCGCAGCCTGCGCAAGGCCGTCGAGGACGTGCAGGACCGGCTGGTTGAGAGCTACCTGGACGAGGACCGCGAGATTGAGGAAGGGGAGGGGGAGGGGCTGATCCAGGAGTTTGTTGTGGATGTTAAGGGGGATGAGGTTGTCGTTAGTAAGTGGGTGATGGGCGATAAGGCTTAGACTGCGTTTTAGTGTTGCTCGTTGTCATGATAGTTTGTCGCAAAGTGTTTCTTTCAATAGCTACCACGGTATCTATGCGCTCCCTGTCCGCAACCTGCACTCCTGCATATATGACCCGCTCGAGCTTTCCTCCTCTTCCCTCCTCAGCTCTCGGGCAAGCCGTGCCGCCGTGGCAAATGCTTCCTCTTCGGTAAGCTGGCGGATGCGAGGATTATGCAGACACTCGGGGGCAACACTATCACCGCATGCTTCGAACCAATGGTCTAGTTCGACCAGCCGTGGATCCGGTGTGCCGTCTCTAGTAACCTCTCCGAGCAACGCCGCCGCCCTAAGACCGATATACTCGCTGCCAGGCGGTAGCGTACCGTCCTCCCGCATGACCAGAGAGCAATTCCACGCCACCCAGTGGTTGCCGAACCGTTCCAGGGCCCGGGGCCGACGCCACCACCGTCCGGCATCCTCTATGGACTTCCACGGGCCAAACCCCATTGCCGCGCAGTTCTGAACAAGATGTGATAGCGCGTACCGCTCAAAGTCCGGGGCCCGCAGGCGGCTGCCCAGGACGCACGCGTGAGCGGCGAGTGAGAACCACGGCTCTGCGGAGCACTCGCCCGGTCTGAACGGCAGTGGTTGGGGCAGCGGTTTGGTGCCGAGCCACTGCTCGTACATGCGGAAAACGGCCGGGTCTTGGTTGGGGAGCAGGACGGCCGGCAGGCAATTCGACAATTGGGGCGACGATGACAAGGATAGGTCGTCTTCCCTCGTGGAAACGGCGCGGAAGAGCTTGGAAGTGGACGATGCCGCTTCTCTGTCGACCTGAAAGACAATTTGACCGAGAAGGCGTCCGACTACCACATGAATGGTCCTTGCAGGTGGTGAACATTGTTCCACCGAACTGGCGCATGCCCATCGAGTCTCCTTCTGGCTGTGAATCAGGCATTAGCATTTGCACTTCTTGCACTTGGAATCAAGGAGATTGGAATCAAGGAGAAGTAAAAATATTGAACACACGCACTCGTTCTCAGGTTTTAGGCCTAACCTAACAGGAGTAGTATCTCGTTTCGGGACTGGCTTTTTCGAGACTGGCCGCCGGGCTGTGGTAGATGAGATCTTATTCTTGCTGTCGGTTGCCTCGGTTACAGTGACTCCAGCCTGGGGGACATTGAGGGTACCAGGACTAGATGGCAATCCTGCCCCTGGACTTGGGTTTGTCTTGACTGTTTCGGTATTTCGCGGGATCGCACCACGTTTCTGCTCGCGGACGCCTGGCAGCCAGCGGCCCAACCGGACCTGGGCTGGCGACTTCTCTCCAGGCTCAACCTCCTTCTTCGTGATCTTCGTCTTCTTCTTCATGGACAATGAATGGCCGTCCACTCGGGGGTGAAGGCGCCGGCGTGCTTGATCGCCAAAGCGTAGCACTTCCCCGGTCCGTGTGTCCAGATCGGAACAGAGATGGCCACGACACAATCCACGACACAATGACACATTGCCAGCTCTCCTCCTGGGATAACATCTTGAACATTGCCTCCGCTGGTTTCTGATGTGAAGGGCAGCACGAGGCTGCTTCCGCTAGCTTCACCCCCTGGCGTGCTGAAGGTGAATCAATAGTCGCATGCAATGTTCAGCTTTCCTGCAGTGATTTGCAGCCACAGTGATTTCTGTTTCATGGCGCCCAAAAGCAGGGCATCCAATGGCTCAATGAGAATCCGATATTCCTTCCTCTGTGTTGCTTGCCTGTTTGGTCAGGACAAGGCTCCAGATGGAGATGCCCTTCCTCGCGTCCGCTAGAAGGCAGCGAGTAACTGAACGATGGCTGGACAAACCAAATACAAGCAGGCTGCTCCAAGGCGGGCTTGTCAGGCCAACACTCATGTTTTCAACCCTTGTTGTAATCGTGGAGAGTATTTGCAACAGCTACACACACACTTTAGCCAGGTTCTTCTGATCTCCATTCTGATCTCTGACGACCGACTCTCAATCCATAAGGGTCTGGGATACCCTTCTTTGACATGAGTCACGCTCTGGGGCGGCCAGCCTTCGGGCAGAAGGTCAGGTTGGGGACGTTCTACAACGCTCAGACAGATACCTTTCAAGGCACGTCTCTCTTCTCGGGGCAACTGTCTGACGACGCAGTCGAGGCATCCAAGAACAAGAAAACAACCTCAACTCTGAGCTTTGATGACTCGCATAAAGGGCGGTTTGATCTGCTCGACATTGGGCCAGGACTAGCAGCCAGCTTCTTCGCTGGTCTGGCCCCCGCAGGGGGATCAGGTTTGTTCTTCCGTGAAGAGCTCAAAGGAGGTACGCCGACGACGTTTGGCGCAGTCCATCACCGGGTAACCACAGCCCACGACACGCTGCAGCTCAACAGTCCTACTCTGCGACAGTACGTCGACGCAGCGGCGTTGCAGGCCGTGAACTTCACCCACGTCGTCACAAGTATTGAGTGGGGATGTCAGACCGTCATCGCTGCTCGATGCGTGACCCAGCACGAAGGGTCGACCGAGACTGGTAGGCAAGAGCCATTTCACCGCGCCATCGGCGGTTTCAAAAGCGCCGTCGACGAGCTGGAGTACGTTCCCAACCCGGAACTGCGCAGCATCGAAGCAGTAGGAATGGCCCTCGACATTGTTGCGTACAGCGAGGTGTTTACGGAGGACGGTGTGGTAATGGAGAACTTGAAGGAGGCGTTCGAGTTCATCAAGCTCTTGCCATCCTTGCTTCAGCACAATCAAAATAACCCAGGAAAGGGGGAGCCCATTTGGTACACTCTATTGCCCATCCGGACAGTGGCGAATATCTTGCAACTTCAGGGCATGACAGCATCACTACTGGGCGGCGACAGCAATCTACTTCCCATCAAGCACGACTTTCTCAGTGCCGTGTTGAACGAGAATGACAAATTGGCGTCCCTGCAGACCAGACTGGCAGACTATGCCGGCTTCCTGACGAGGCACAGGTCGTACACGCCGTCTGACCACATCCGGGAAGTCGAGGACGCCGTGGCTACCGTCGACCGAGAAACGGCGAACCTGAAGAGGACGTATGGTCATCTCCTAATACGGGCGCGCACGACTGGGCCGGACCAGACGGCGATGGACGGCCTGATCGATAGCCTGGAGCAGCTCCGGCTGCGGCACGCCCACATCCCCGACTCAGAGCCAGAGCAGCGAGCCAAGATCGATTTTGTCAACGCCGCGGTCACTCAAGGAGCCGTCTACATCGGCTACAACGGTCTCAGCCTGGACGACGTCGTAGGCAATCCCGCTGCTCCGAGTCGCCGACGGCAACAGCGCGAGTACTTCGTACTCAGGTTCAGTCAGTCTGCCATGATGGCAGATGTGGCAGCCTGGGAATCGAACCAAGCGCTGCTCGCGGAGCTGCTGGCCATGGCAGCCAGCCAGCCCCGAGACATGGCAGTTGTGGTGATGGACTGCGATGCCTTAGACGTGCACCTGGATCGGGTGCAAATTGCCAGTTACGACCATACCGGGCGCGAGGTGACGCAAGACCTGTACGGGCAGCGTCAGTTCGAGGCTGACCAGTCGTTTGCCATATGCGATGCCGGAGCGCTCGAGTCCGGCGAGAAGATCCAGAAGCCGGTGCAACGGCGCATGGTCAAGATCCCTTGCCCCGGCGCCAACTGTAACAAGCTGCAAGTATGCCACTGGATCTGTGCACACTGTCACGAACAGGTTGAGTTCGGCTTTTCAGATGACTACCTCTACTGCGGCTGCGGGCGAGCCAAGTTCAACCGGTGGCGGTTCAAGTGCAACAACCCACACCATGTCCAAGGTGGAGGGCCGGGAGGACGAGGACACGCAGGCCAGAAGGCCAACAGCCAGAGCGACTTTGTGGCCTACGCAAACGAAGCGCAGCTGCTGTCCATTTTGAAGAGTCTTGACCAGACGGACTATGTCAACATCCTGATTCTGGGCGAGACTGGCGTGGGCAAGTCCACCTTCATCAACTCCTTCGTCAACTACCTGTCGTTCGACACGTTGGAGGAGGCCAAACGCGCCGAGCAACTAAACTGGGTCATCCCGTGCTCTTTCTCGATTCAGACTATGGACCGGTCGCGGCCCAACGGCGCCATTGAGGAGCGCAAGATCAAGGTAGGCATGCGCGACGACGAGCACGACGGCAGTGGCGGCGCGTCAGCCACGCAGGAGACGGCCGTGTATCCCGTCAATATCGGCACAAAGACCATTCGGCTCATCGACACGCCGGGCATTGGCGACACGCGTGGCTTGACCTTCGACAAGAAGAACATGGCCGACATTCTCCGCACCCTCAGCGCCTACGAGCAGCTACACGGCGTGCTCATCCTGCTCAAGAGCAACAACTCGCGGCTGACGGTGACATTCAACTTCTGCATGCAGGAGTTACTGACGCACCTGCACCGTAGCGCCTCGCGCAACATGGCCTTCGGCTTCACCAATACGCGCATCTCCAACTACAGTCCCGGCGACACCTTCGGCCCGCTGTCTTCGCTCCTCCAGAAGCACCAGGACATCGGGCTCGCGCTCGAAAACCAGAACACGTACTGCTTCGACTCGGAGAGTTTCCGCTTCCTGGCTGCCTTCAAGAACGGCGTGGTGATGGAGAACGAGGAGGACTTCCGCCGCAGCTGGGAGCACTCACGCGCCGAGGCCGTGCGTTTGGTCGAATACTTCGAGACGAGAACGCCACACCAGGTCAAGAGCACCATGAGCCTCAACGGCACACGCCAGCTGATCGCCGAGCTCACCAAGCCTATGGCCGACATCTCGCAGCTTATCAACACCAACATCAAGCTGTGCAAAGAGCAGATGGACCAGCTGCGCGACACGCGGCTGTCGGGCGACAAGTTGCGCCAGCGCCTGAAGGTGCCAAAACGACACCTCAAGACCATCAAATTGGACCGCCCGCGCACCGTGTGCCGCAACGAGGCATGTGTCGACTGGAGTGATGACGGGACAGGAACGCTTGTACGCATCTACAAGAACCCATGTCACGACCCGTGCTACCTCGATAACGTCGAGGTGGACCGCGTCAACTGCCCCGAGCTGATGCAGTGTTATGCCTTCAACATAGGCCAGTCCAACACCTGCAGGCACAGCTCATGCGGACACAGTTGGCAGGAGCATTTGCACGTCTACCACGAGCTCGAGGTGCGTACCAAACCTTCCGATCCCCCGTTCCCCATCGCCTTGGGGGATGGTGACAAGAATGCTGGGAAAAGAAGCTTACTTTGCACCGACAGGAATACACTGCCATGGTCGACGACACCGAGGCGCAGCGACTGTTCCGACAGAACGCCGACGACATCACGGTGAAGCAAACTGCGATCCGCGACCTCGAGAAGCTCGTGGAGGAGTACCGGGCCGAGCACAAGCAGATCCAGGAGTCGGCCGCGCGCTTCGGCATCTTCCTCAAGCAGCACTCCATCACGCCCTACAACGACGCGACGCTCGAGTACCTCGACATGCTGATCCAGGAGGAGGAGCAGAAGGCGCGCGTCTCGCGCGACAACACCAAGCTCGACGACCTGCGCAAGGACTACAAGGCCCACGTGCAGCTGGTCGACACGCTGGCCGCGAGCATGGCGGTCGGCGGCCGGTCCGGCATCAGTATGCTCGACGAGGCCGGCGTCGCGGCCGAGGTGGGCCGTCTCTACGACCTCCGCCACTTCGGCGCCATGCTGCAGGACGTCAAGGACGGCCTTACCGAGGCCCACCAAGCCACCTACCGCGAGCGACCCTTCAGGGTCCAGGGCCGCAATCATCACCACCACGGCCCAGGCCGCAACGGAAAGTCGAACCAGCGGAACCAAGCCAGATCTGCCACTAGGGTACCTGCCGCCACCACCAGCTACACCGCCAGCCGAGGTGAAAACTACTACGGCCAAGAGCCTAGAGGAGGTGGCAGCAGTAGCAGCAAGTACCAGCGGTACCCCAGCGGCGGGGGCAGCAGCAACAGAAGACTTGCAGGAGGTCAGCATAACCACACCGACCCTCCCTACTATGGCACAGGCCCTCATGCCCCTCCAGGTGCGTACGACGACGGAGATGCCCCCGGCGACAGCGGGTACTCGTCCCAAGGCCCAAGCCAAAGGTATAGCGGCGTTCCGGAGTACACGCCGGGGGCATATCCCGGGCAAGGAGGGGGCACCGCCATTGGCGGCGGTGCCGGTTATCGGCGGCAGTTGCAGAAGCGAAACAGTAGCTCTAGCGGATTAGTAGGTGCAGTTAAGGGTTTCTTTAGCGGTCGGTAGGTGAACAGCCAGATGCCCGCTAGGAGGGCGCTTGATCATGACGAGAAGAGGCAGGATGCCAGGGCAATTGCCAGTAGGGTCACGGGAATACCGTGAGCAGTCGCTCACTGATCAGCTTGGACCTACATTGCTCTCTACCTTAGTATTAGCGATTGGATGTATGTCTCTCTTTTTTCAAAGACGGTCGCAGTCCAAGCCTAGGCCCAACGGTTCGTCGGGCAAGGCAGCGGTTTCACGGTCCTGTGGGTAGGCAGCCCGTATATTAGATCCCAGAGCGCATCGTGAACTCCTCAAGGAAAGCTGAATATACAAACGCACGACGAATGAATGTAGATCTCTTTTTTGAAACAGCCTACGGACGGAGAAACCGACGGCTGAGATTAACGACGGACCATTTGCTCTCAGAGCATCCGTGACGACCAAAGCCGTCGAACCACGTATGCGCGCCGCAGCAGGACGCAAATCCTTTGGCACGCCATGGCTGGATGCCCTTTTCTATCTGAAGAGAAGAAGAAGAAGAAGAAGAAGCAGAATGGGAGAGCGGCAGTCAAAAATTCATTTTGATATCGGGTGTGTGGGGCGCCAGCACGTGCACGGGTGACAGAATGCTTGAAATCGCAAGGCCGCTGATTGGCCCATCGGCCTCGGTTAACGTACTGGCTGGAGTCGCTGCGTTCCGCGACTTCCAATTCAAGATCATCATCGACCTCGCTGGCGCAACCGGAGCTTTTTGTGCACGTCAATTGAGCCCGCCCCTTTACAGACACCCGCCCTCGACGATCCCTTTGCGTGACAGATTACTGTTCCTCGCACCCATCACCACAATGATTGCCCAGAGACTCGGCACCACCGCCCTCCGGCGAGGTAAGTGCATGATATCATGATCCCTCACCAGCTACTCGGACCACCACGGCTAACAAATCCTCTTCCCTCCATAAGTGACGGCCGCCCCCCAGAATGCCTTCTTCACCCAGAACCTCGCCCGTCTGGCCCTCACATCCAACCTCTCCACAACCCAGAGCCGGTACTTCCACCCTCCCCCTCGGGCCGACCACCTCGGTCCAATCCGCATCATCCCCCAAACCCCCCAGCTAACAAACCTTAACCACAGCGCCGTAGCAACCCAGAAGCTCACGGCAGAGGACGCCCGCGCCCTCCTGGACGCCCAGCGCCTCAAGCGGCCCGTCGCCCCCCACCTCGAGATCTACGATAAGAAGCAGACCTTCTTCACCGGCTCCATCTGGCAGCGCTTCACGGGCGCCGGCTTCACGGGCCTGCTCTACGGCTACAGCATCGCCTACCTCGCGGCGCCCCTGATCGGCTGGCACCTCGAGAGCGCCTCGCTCGTCGCCGCCTTCGCGGGCCTCCCCGTCGCCGTCAAGGCCGGCGCCAAGTTCCTCGTCGCCTGGCCCTTCGTCTTCCACCTCTTCAACGGCGTGCGGCACGCCGCCTACGACATGGCCTGGGGCTTCAACAAGAGGGTCATTGTCCGCAGTGGCTGGTACCTCTGGGGTGCTTCGATTGTGGCTTCGCTGGGCCTGTTGTTGCTGTAGATTCGCGTGACTGGGTGAGAGGAAGGGAGGGAATAATGGCGCACGGTGGTTGTCAGGAGGAACTGGTTACTGCTACTGCCGGTATGTCCGGCCGGGGTGAGATGCGGTTATAGAGATGCTCAAATTGGAGAGTGAGTCGGAGGACTCAGTGTGATATATGTACTGTCATCGGTATCAAACCCATTATTCATATTCCTCTTGATCCCTATCAATCGAGTGATCGCTTAGCCATGGGATGCGTACGGTATCTTGTCCCCCTTTTAGCCATTACGCATTACGCCGAACGCCAAATCCTTATCTTTACGCCGGCCCCGGATCACAGCCCTACCATTCCCTAATGATCAGCAAAATCCCTCGCCTCAAGCACAGCCTTGATAAGCGCCTCCTTTCTAGAGCGCGCAACCTGCTCGCCCACAGTCTCCCCGACAAACTCGACAAGCTCATTCCTCACGCTCTCCTCGACCGGCGGCCCCGTCTTCGCCTCCAGCGCCTCCCTAGGGCCGTTACACAGACTCCACAGCGCCGCCATGATACCCCCCAGCAGCGCCTCCAGCTCCAGCCCCGCCCCCTCGCCCTTCTCCCTCAGAGGTCGCAGTATCGCCTCGTCGAACGGCCTGAGGTTGGGAATGAGCAGGACCCTAACCGCCTCGGGCCCGCCCACCTCCGCCAGCCCCTTGACCGCCCCGAACAGCACCGCCGGCGACCTGGTGGGGTCGAGGAAGGCCTTGAGGCACGTCCGCGTGAGCTTGGGCCGCAGCAGCGAGTTGGCGCGGCTGTACTTCTTCGCGATGGTGCCGAGCAGGCTGGCCGCCAGCTCGCGGAGCTTGTACTGCTCCACCACGGCGTCCCTGCCGTCCTCCGAGCCGGCGCCGAGGTGCCGCCCTATCAGGCAGGTGAGCACCGGCGCCGACAGGGCGCTGGCGTAGGGCTCGAGGAACATGTGCGGGTTCGCGATGACGGCCTCGGTCAGCTCCATCATCTGCCGGAGCACAAAGGTGTCGTCCAGCCGGTGCGTGACCTGGTTGGTGATGAAGGTTACGAAATAGGGGAGGAGCTGGTGCAGCCCGGGGTCAGACCGGACCGACTCGAGCGCGGCGGCGCGGAAGCGTATCTTCTCCTCGTCCGGGTCCTCGTCTAGGATGGCGGCTTGGATCTTGTCGAAGTAGAGGATGAGTTCCTTCGAGATGACGTGCTTGACCGCCGGTCGGAAGGAGACGTTGTCGTTGCCTGCTAGGGCGGCGAGGGCTGGGTTCGCTCCCGGACCCTTGGGCAGGAGTTCTTTGGAAGACGTCTCGGCTGAGGTCGGGTTCTGGGGGATGGCGGGTTGGACGCCTTCTATTGCAAGCCAGTGGGCTTGGGGAGGGTTAGCTTTCTGCTCGGATGAACGGGGCACGGCTGTGCTGTAGACGTACCGGTGAAGCTCATATCTCGCGGCACCTTGGGTAATGGCGCGTTGATGAGCTTCTCAAAGTCGACTTCCTCGTCCTCGATGTAGAACAGAGGTTGGCCCGGCCCCAGGCTGGCTTCGCCGTAACGCAGAGGTCGCGTCGAGTCGTAGCCGTACAAGGGTTCGACGTCGAGAACCTTCATCGCCTGAGAGACGTCCTGTACCGTGAGTGTCGTCCGGTTCGCAGCACGCATGAAGCGGAGCGCCTCGACGATCACCTGGCCGATGCGGTACTCGACATCTTGCGACAGCGTCCGGAGCGCATCCTCGTTCAGCGCCGAGATGCCGACCGATTCTGCCACGTCCTTGACGCTTTCTGTGTTCCAAAGTAGCTTGGGCCCTTCTTGTGATGCACTCGCCATCGTATGCAGTATTGTGTACTTGGCGATGGTTTCGAGTGCTGCTTGTTGAAGGTGCGAGGCTGAAAAGGACGAAATGGCGTTGACTGGAGTCACGTACCTTGGCTACGTACTGGATGAGGCTGGAATTGTTGCGGTTGCAGGGGTGCGCGATCTGCAGAGTGGGGATGGAAGCTTGAGAGGACCGCTTCGTATCTTATGTAAGGTACCTTCAAGGAACGGTATCAAAGCGACCTTCACATGCTCAAGGCATTGTCGCTTGTCTTTTTGGGGAAGTATGCATGTCTATGGCAGTGAATAACCCACGTACTCTACATTGGTTTTGATTACGTGGTAGTTTCACATGTTTGGTGCGCGGTAAGTGAAGCTTGCGTGCATTGCTACCGATACTGGACTCAGATGCTAGACTAAGGCAGGTTTGGGTCAAGGTAACTTAGGTGAGTTAGGTATAGAAAGGCCGCAATCTCATCACCAGACATTGCCTCTCAGCGTCAGCTTTCTCTCCAAGCAAAGTGAACCAGAAGCCACCACCGGCTGATCCAGGAATGCCGCACCAATCAGATTCATAACCCATCCCAAGTTGCCAGCGTTCATATGCCATTCAAGACATGGAAGGCGCAGTGCCGACCTTTCGAATCGGAACCAAGCATTCATAAAACCCAGAAGTTTAGAAGACGGTCCCATCGCTGTCAATCAGAATTGGCGGCTCCTTGGTATTGGGACGGGAATATTCCGCCATCTCTCGTCCACCCTACAGAGCTTGGGTTAGCGTGCGTGCCCCGGATAAACGGCGCGAACTGATTTTGACCTACCTTCCAGCTTCCAGCCTCCAGTACCTGCGGCAAACTGAGTTCGTTCCCAGCCAGCTCCGGAGCCAACACCCTGTTGATCTCGACGCAGAGCTTATCGAGGAACCCGACAGTCACACCTCTCCATTCCACAATTACGTCATCGCCTGGTTCAAACATAGGCGCAACCTCGACGCCACTGGATCCAGTGCGCTCGCAGTGCTTGGTGTAGTTTTGGAGGCCCCGGGCCTCGTCCTCTTTCTTCAATGTCAACACTCCCAGGTCGATGAATAGGCCGCCATTCCGGTACTCTGGCAGACCGGTTAGAAGTTCCGCACCAGCAAAGTGAATCTTCATAATGCTCTGCATCGGCTGCATCAGCGAGTAGGTGAGCCACTGGGTGAGCTTGTGGAAGGGGAGGATGCTCTCCCATGGCGCAACGGCAGGCTGCCCGTTGCTGTTGGGGAACGGCGAGAAGGTCGGGCTGCTCGGTGGCTGTGTTGGTTGAGGCATCGAACTGCATGGCCAAGCGTCGCCGAGCGAGACTCCATTGATTGCCGTGCGCGAAGCTGGCCAGATGGGCATCAGACCGTTGAGGAGAACATCCCACAACACCGGGATCGGAACGATGACCGTACTCGAAGCTTGTGTCAAGGGATGTGAGAGGAGATAATCTGGAGGGCACACATGGTCAGATGATGTGCGCTGGAACATGTTCCAGAGTGCTTACCCAGCATGTTGCCCGGCCGGCCATTCTCGCCGAAGATGTCTTTCCTCTCGTCAAGTGCACTGGCCAGCCTAACCAACAGCGATGTCCGCCCCTCCAAACCTGCCATTTCGTTGCCAGGCCGAGACTGCAGTCCGCGCGCGAGTTGGTCAACAGTAAGTTGTTGCAGCGCTGCTTTGTCGACCTGGTACTTGTTGCTCTTGTTGCCGGAGAAGAGACCCTATGCATGTCAGCCCGCAGCTTCATAATATTTTCCCACTGTCAGCGTACCGTCTTGAACATCTCCAGACTCGCCACGGCGATGCCTTCGGACCGTCTGTAAACTTTGCCGTTCTCCCCGCTCTTGAAGCTCCACTGGGTGCCCGCGCCAGCATCAAGAAGCACGCTCACAAGGAACAGGTCGATCAACCGCCTGCACCTCTCTGTATTGTCGACATCCTCGGGGAAAGTCGACAGGAGCTGAGCTACGCGGTCGCGGCCGCCGACAGCAAAGTGCTGATGGCGGCCATGGGGCGGAATGCTCGTAAAAGGGGCGTCGTAGTCTCTCTAGGTTGGTGTGGCTTGGTCAATGACACAGACTCCTTATGTATGGCAGCGGCAAGCACGGGAGTCAGTCGCCTGGTCTGGTCTCACCTTGATGATATTAGCAACGAATGTCACCACGTCATCGAACTTGTGCATATCCACGTCGAAATGGTGGAGGTCGTTGCGTAGCGCCTTGTTAGTCACTATGCTGCATCGTTCCCTGACGGCGTTTAAGCTCCTCAGGTATCCCACTGGGTCGAGCTGCGGGTCGGGCGGACGGGGGAGGTCGACCTTGGCCATGCTGTGGGCGGGCGAGAAGGGCGTCAGGGGTGTCCCTGGACTGCTCGTGTTCCCCGTGCCGGCTGATGTCCGATTGTTTCGGCCAAAGCTTGACGTAGGCGGGGGCGACTTGATCGAGGAGCCAGAATGCAGAGACGAGTGTGAGTTGGACGTCGCGAGAGCTGGTTTCGCCTTGTTGGGTTTGTCCTTGCGGGAGAATAAGCCCATTATAGCTGAGCGATTGCTACCGTGCGCCGGCAGCGGTCGTCGAATTGGAGGGGTCGCCGGACCGGGGTCGGTGGGGTCGACGGGAGAGATCTCCGGTTCGTTTTGTACCGGACTGAGACCGGGAATAGCCGATTGACAATTCGCGTTTGCAAATGGCGATAAGATAGACGCAAAAAAGGGTATAAGCTGCGGTTCCTGCTCCCGACGCGGTCGCGCAGAGTCTTGGGTCCTCGTTAGTAAGAGCTCCTGACTGAAAGCGTATCGCGGGAGAAGCTGAAGCGGAGAGTGATAGCCAGAGAAGGATAAAACAATCAGTCATAGCATGGCAGCCATGAGCGCAATAAGGGGAACGTTCAATGCCGAGGTCCCGTCTTCTTATATCACAGAAGAAGCAGCGCCAGCACTTGTCGTCGGCTTTCCCCCAACTCGCTTTCAGTCTGTCCCACGTCGCAAACTGGAATTCGATCGCAAAATGACCTCACCAACAAGATGTGCGCCTCTTAAAATTCCTCTCTCGCAAGCCTGCAGTGCCCAGATATTTGTATGTGTTTTCCGAAAATCAGCGAAAAACGAAGTTGCGAAAGAGGGTCTCCTGCGCGAGATAGGGGTGATTCGATTCTTCAATGGATGATCGTCGTGTGTTAGGTACTCGATAGGACTCGGCCGCCAAAACCTCTATAAGGGAGAAGAACGATTGGACTCGAAGTCGAGAGGCGCAACGAAACGACAAACAAACAGTCTCGAGAACGAAGGGAAGAGAAAACAACAAACAAGAGTCGGAAGACAAACGCGGCGCTCTTGCCTTTCCATACAGAAGGCGCCCAAGGGGGATGGAAGGTACCTGGTACACGTGTAGGTACGGCAACAAGGGCAGCACTGCATCAACCCACCGTGGCTGTCTGCCCCGGCCTGGATCGCTCCTTTCTCCCACTTTCTTGTACTTTCGTACCGACGAACGGCAGGAGACGCCCCAACATCGACAGATCGAAATTAAAATTTGCCGCAAACAAGGGTCAAGTTCTCCTCCCCTGAGAGCGTCTAGCGGCAACTAATGCACCGCTACCCAGGCCATCGTCTGTCCGTGTCCGTGCTCCGGCGATACCTCCCAGGTAGCTATCCTAACCAGAGCTATCAGCGCAGCCACTATCGATTAGCGACAAGCCTCTTCTGCACCGCTCTGAGGGCCTTTCCGCACCTGAATGCGGCGCTCTTAAGCGACTTGAGGACGAGGAAGTGCAATGGACAGGGGGGCCGGTACTGTTGATCTATACATGTTAGCTTCCCATGATGATCCGTCTAACGCTGACGGCGGCGGCGGCGTGTTCATGCAGTTCGAGATGGGCGGGCGCTCTCCAGGTGAGGGGTTTCTAGGCACATTGGGTGATGTGGTTCGTCTGCTAGACTAGACTACCTGTAGGCTCGACGCCTACAGTCTAGACCATAGACGGGACTGACAATCCTGCACCATGTCTAAAGAATGCCGTGTGCGCCGACAGAAAGGGCACGTTGCACTATCGAGACAACCCTGCAGACAGTTGTATTTAGACGAAGAAAACACAATGGCCGGCACCCATGCGCGATCAATGCATCGCGAATCCTACCGGTGAGCTATGCAAGGTACGCGTCCCGGAACCACGTTCTGCTGTCGCTCTGCCTGCCAATTTTGGCACAAGACCGATCACAGTGTAACCCTCCACGGTCCCGACGTTTGGGGTAGAAACGTGGACAGGATGTCTCGGTCAGCCAGCGAATTCATGGCAACATTGCGGTACGTGCATTTTGAGGTGTCTGGTAACCGGACCGAGGTGGTGAGAGGTCGCACCATGAACAGCGACGTGAGGGCGGACCACCTCCAAGTCTAATGGGCGCATGGGGACGGCATCAAGGTACAGTAAGATAGTTTATCAAGCTACGTAACAAGTTTATTTACTATCGTCGTAGGAGAACACTCTGGACCCAGGATTACCCAGCACCAGAGGAGGGGATCCGGACGGTCTGGATATCCGCAACAGCTAGCAAGTAGCAGCATCTAATAAAAGCATCATCCCGGCCTTTCTCGAGTCTTTAAGGTGCTTGCGCATCAAGCTAAAGAGTGCTTTGACCTACCCCAAGACCCCTAATCCTCAGCTCTTCATGACTCGCTCCTAACTGAGCATTCAGACCAAGGTTATCAGTTCGCTCTGGAGTCTGAGTGTCACTACATACTAGCTTGTGTCGAGCCCAGACACGCAGATCTAGTGCGAGGGGGCCGAGGTCCTGACCATCGTCGTCGGCGACCATATTGAGAGAGCTACCATGAGAGAATCGTACGAAGAACCGCTCACTATGTGGAGTTGCTGTGTCATTGTCAGACCTTGCCCCAGTTCGAGAGCTACCTGGTATCGTGGAGACCGCGCGGATTCCCGCTCCAAACTGCCAAGGGACTTTTGGGGGCATGGTGGGCCATGTACGTGTACAACACGGGTTGCCGGTAGTGTAGCCTGGTCTCCATGTGAAGCTCGACATGAAAGGTCCGCGCAATCTTGACTGTTGCTCCGAAATGAGACAATTCTTCTTGGCCGGAAAATCATGTGGAGGACCGGGTCTTCCGGGTGGAGCACCTTACGTCCCGGTCATGACGGAGCCCGCCAGATGTCCGAACCGGAACAACCACTCAACTCGGGCGGATGATTACACTTATAGCAGCAGGATCACGCATCTGAGTGTTGTAACTACCCTAGGAGCAGACGATTCGACCATTGCACGGTTACCACGCGAGGAGACGATCACCATATCTAGTTGCCGCGCTAACGTGCGTATTCCTGCCATACCTAAGGTAGGTATAGAAGCTCAGGGCCCGCCGTGGTGACAAAATTAGGAGCATTATCGCCGCTGTGTTGCTCCTGGTGTTGACTGTCCTCAACACCGGTCGTCGTCCGAGCTCGGTCTCGTACCAACTTGGCCTGGCCTACATGAAACCAAATATCCTCACATTGTCAGGAGCACCACCAGCACCTTCACAACCTCAGGAGCCGAGGCCATGAACGGATTGATTACGCACTTCTTCCGACCTTACACATTTGTCGCCTTTTGCTGGATCATTTGCGTATGTACATACAACTTCGTGACGGGGACGGTTATGTGGTAGTTCAGTCAAGCGGCTCGTGTCGTCTGTCGGCGAGCAGTGAACCCTCAAAACAAATGTTCATGCCAGCGATGACTGCCAATCCAGTGAAAGTCAGGCTCAGCAAGTATATAAGAGCTTGTTTTTGTAGCCTGGGTCTGATCTCCACCAAATCGAACCATCACACATCGAATCCAACGGCTACATCTTCCGCTGTCACTCTCAACCACTTCTGTATTACACCAGATCACAGACTCTAAGTAGCTAAGTGACCAAGCCGACGCACCAGTGTCTCCGGCCGAATTAACCCTAAACATAAGACATCTACCTCTACCGGTGACTGTAAGTAAAGTATCAAATACACAGACCGAAAACGTGGTACTGACGGTATCTGAGAGAGTTTCGCCGACATCATGGGTAGGGAGGATTGCATTGCGGTGGCCTGTTTTGTCTACTTCTTACAGAACGGTCTTCAGGGTCCTGAGGGTCATCAAGGCAGTGCCAGGGACAACGACAGCAACTGCCACTGCCCTCATTCGGCTGCCTGTCATGCACGCCGTCAGCAGCGCCGTGAACGGGCAGAGAGAGACAGCCGAGCTCGTCGGGAACAGCGTAATGACGGCCACGCTGACGACAGCCCCTCGCCGTGTGGGCATTGCAGCCTCTAATGGTAGACGCCGAAACGCTGCTATGTGCTCATCGCCACGCCAGTAACACCCAGATCTGCCATCTTTGAAGGTGAATGGTGGAAA
>Ga0209127_100342_pt1 | contig 16244 bp, 14 predicted proteins | sample LakSupMetagenome_FD_187469 | JGI IMG/M metagenome (GOLD analysis project Ga0209127, IMG submission 187469) | Freshwater microbial communities from Lake Superior, Canada - Sta WM archaea (SPAdes) (version 2) | ecosystem: Environmental > Aquatic > Freshwater > Lake | place: Lake Superior, Canada...
TAGACGGATATATACTTCTCTGACTGTTTCCTTGCACTGTTGTGATTGTCTGAGGACTCGATTTCTTATCAAGGCTGCCTCGTCCTTCCAGCGGTTTGTTCTGCCGCCAGACGAGCTCTGGTTGCTCTTCAGTTGGGAAAAAGAGCTTGAGCAGGGACCCAGGGACAGATCACTTGTTGAAAGGGGAAAAAAAGTGAAGGTAGGCCAATTGCACATAGCAGGCTTGACTTCCTTCTCGAAGCACTTACTCATTTGCTTTTCTGCACAATAACGCCTCGTTGGTGCTACTGCTGTGGTGGGTAATGTATCGTCAGAGTTCTCGCTGCAGACAGTAAGATCTGGCACGGCGATTTGTGCCTCGTAACTAAACAAAGTAGACTGGAAGGTCTAGACTAGAGGGTACGATAAGTTGTCTCTGTCGCCCTCGTAGGTGTCGTCGTACTTGGGCTTCGGCTACTTGAACTGTCGGGATCTCGGGCCAGTATTGCAACGAGGAGCGGGCTTGGCCCGTTGTCGGAACTTCAATTGGCGCCGTCTCCTCCACTGCTTGGAACCAATTGCCGACGGCACATTACCGGTGACCAACGCCCTTTCAACAACAAAAGATCCTACAGCAATTGTTCGCTTCTCCTGATATGTACGATAATCCACGACAGTAACACATTCTGCGCGCAAAAAATGGCGAAAGTATACGACGCGGAAGAAGGTAAGTTCCGCGCTCTCTTCCTCACCGTCGCAATCCCTTACCCGGGCAATGAGGGGCAATTGCTGACCTTTTGTCCTCTCCCAACAGTCGCAAAGCACGCCTCGCAAGAGAGCTGCTGGGTGATCCTCTACGGCAAAGTCTACGACGTGACGGACTTCCTGTCCTCGCACCCGGGCGGGTCCAAAGTGATCCTCCAGCTCGCCGGCCGCGACGCGACCGAGGAGTACGACCCGATCCACCCGCCGGGCATACTGGAGGAGAACCTCAAGCCCAGCGCATGTCTGGGAACCGTCGACCCGGACAGCCTGGCGAGGGTCGAGAAGAAAAGGCAGGAGCTGGTGGCAGCAGGAAACGCGGCGGGCACCGGCTCAACGAAAGAAGCGAAATTCGTGCCGCCCCCCTTACACACGCTCCTCAACCTGGACGAGATCGAGGAGTCGGCCCGGCGGCAGGTGTCCAAGAAGTGCTGGGCCTACTACTACTCGGCCGGTGACGACCTCTTCTCGAAATCGTACAACAACGCCGTCTACCGCCAGATCCTGCTGCGCCCTCGCGTCTTCGTCGATTGCACGCGCGCCACCACGGAGACGACGCTGCTGGGACACAAGGTGGGGACGCCGCTGTACGTCTCGCCGGCCGCCATGGCGCGCCTCGCGCACCCGGACGGCGAGGCGGGCATCGCCAAAGGGATCTCCCGCTTCGGCGGCATGCAGGTGGTCAGCAACAACGCGTCCATGACGCCCGAGCAGATTGTGGCGGACGCCCCGGCGGGCCAGGTGTTCGGGTGGCAGATCTACGTGCAGAACGACCGGCACAAGAGCGAGGCCATGCTGCGGCGCATAAACAAGCTGGGGGACCACTTCAAGTTCGTCACGCTGACGCTGGACGCGCCGGTGCCCGGGAAGAGGGAGCTGGACGAGAAGGCCAACCTCGAGAGCCAGGCCGTGGTGGAGAGCCTGAGCAACGAGAAGACGAGCGACGAGAAGCGGCCGAGCGGCGGGGGCGTCGGGCAGCAGCTGTTCTGGGGCACGGCGGCGGATCTGACGTGGCATACGACGCTGCCGTGGCTGAAGGAGCATACGGACCTGCCCATCGTCTTGAAGGGCGTGCAGACGCACGAGGATGCTTACTTGGCGGCGCAGTATGCGAAGAGGAATCCCGGCAGCGTCAGGGCCATCATTCTCTCGAATCATGGCGGTAGGGCGCTGGATACGGCGCCCCCGGCGGTACATACGTTGCTGGAGATCCGGAAGTACTGCCCGGAGGTGTTTGAGACCATCGAGGTGTGGGTTGACGGCGGTATCAAGCGTGGCACGGATGTGGTGAAGGCGCTTTGTCTAGGAGCCATGGCCGTGGGTGTAGGGAGGGCGGCCCTGTGGGGATTGGGTGCCGGTGGCTGGAAGGGAGTCGATCGGACATTCGAGAGTGAGTCCCACATACCCTTGATCTAGGAACCGCCTGTTTGTTGATGGCGTGCTAACGTAGTGAGTAGTCCTCCAAGGCGAGATCGACACCTGTATGAAACTCCTTGGCGCGAAGACGATCTCGGATCTGGGACCGCGATTTGTAAGTCATTCCCTTCCTCAGCCGCCATTCATTGAGTCAACAGGCGCCTTCGTATGTCGTCGTCGCTGAGACATTGTCCCAACAGGTCAACACGCGCATGGTGGAGCGCGATATCTTCGATGGTGATGCAGGCCTGGACAAGTCCGGACTATGGACATCTCGGGCCAAGCTTTGAACCCCATTCGGCTTCCCCAGGTCAACATGGTCCTGGGTGTAGAAGATCCGGGGTAGGGCGAATACCCCAATGCCAACAATCCCTGGGTGGGTGCGGCGCCGGGCGTGTTGACGGCGGGGTGCGGGCATGGCGCGTCCACGGGCTGCCGAGGTGGTGACTTTCACATGTCCCGGAGTTCTCGGACTCCACTTCATGTGAGCACATGCCACCTCCGCACAACTCCTCCGTAGATCTCGCAATGGAAGCCGCTCAGGATGCTCCTAAAATAAATCATTGGCCAAAGACCCCGATCCCTTGTTCCTTGGCTTGCGGATCTTAAGTTGTTGGAAGCTGATTCTGGGGATTCTGGGGTGTGGAGGCGGAGATGTCTTAGAATCGTGGGAATCCGGGGACGGCTTCACATGCTCACGGTGAGGGACGTTGTCAACTTTCCAGGCCGAATCTGGATACATACGCAGGATACGCGATCCGCCCAAATGCGCCCGTAAGTGTAGGTAGGCAAGATGACAAGGTCAAGTTCCATATGGTAGGGCAAATTCACTCGATGCCGTGTAACTCGTTTCTGCCGAACCTTAACTCGACTTCTTGTTTCCAACGCGTCCTAGCCTGAGTACAGGCTCAAGAAGGTATGCGATTGGTCAGCCACGGTCTCTCAGTCCAGACGGTGACACTCGTTAACACGGTTGGTAAAGGCCTCTGTCAGAATGAAGCGTTGGTGGCAAGGAACTCGCATCGCGCATGCGAACGTTGAAGCAGAATGGAGATAACCTTCTTACGCCAAGGCTTCCAAGGAATCTCCAATTACCGCACTTCGCGGTGCTCTCTTCAAAGACATAGAAAACAACCGCATTTGACGCTGAGAGAGCGCGTTCAGAGCGCTGCTTTGCGACGAGATATCGTCGTACTTGAATTACAGCAGTTAATGCGCTGATCGAGAGAGCCTACCAAGCCCGTCTCATGCACCATCGCCGCCCCTGATGAGACGGCATTTTGGAACGAAACACGGCCTTATTCTCCGTGCTGGGACAGGGTCTACAGGTCTTGTATCCCCGGAAAAAAAGGGGTGTTCAACCCGGCCCGTTCAATGGACTTCCCCTTTCAGCCTCAACTGGTGACTGTCGATTCAAGCTTCTCACTGGCCAGATCGATCTCCAGGGTCTAATAAACATGAGGACCACGACTAAACGACAAGCAATACGTTCTGCCAGCCAACTCAACCGAAACGAGTCAGTGGCGCAAACATTTTCTGTACGCAGCCAGTCCCTGCCTTTCCTCTCTGTTGTTGAGGAACTGCGAGCGGATTGGAGTGGGTGCAATGGAAATTTCTTTTCACATGTGCTCCATCAAGAAGCCGAGGACTGATTCCTCTTCTCCAACAGCCAAGACGCTGCCAGACCGCACCCCTTCGGTCGCTTTTCGCCTTTCTCGTTCGGTTTTTATGCCACACTCGTCTAACGCGGGGTGACCGCATTGGCGTACAGAAGCCAACAAGTGATCAGTGACAGAAGCAGCCCACGAGCAGATGATAGCGACCTCCGCTGATCGTCGCGGTGATCACTAACAAGCTTCACCGCTCGCAGTCCTGGGAGTGACTTCGTGTCCCCGCCCCTCGACAACCCTGATTCCGCACGAAAAAACGGCCCTAAGCTGGGACACCATGGCTGCATCGGGCAGTCTTGGCCGGGATCCTCACGGAGAGCTCCCCCTGTCCAATGACGGGAGGGTCGCATTACCGAGTGGGGAACCAATCTGCCACTTTTTTGTCTTGTGATTCCACTCTGTGCGCGATTGTCAACGATGCGGGAATCGCATCTGCTGCTGTTCGTCGGTCCTATGACTGGTTTCCACTGAGGAGGCGGCGAATGGGGTCTCGTCCCCATTCCCCAAGACTCGGCCTAGCTTTGCAAATCCTGTCTCGATATTGGCCGCAGGCAAACAAGATCAACATGTCTCTGCGCCTTTCTGCGCCTAGCGGCCCCCATCAGGCAGGCCACCGTCTCTTTTGTCCTTGATATTGGCTTGGAAAGGTTGGGGTAACTCCAATGCCATGGCCAGCTAGCATGCTCCAGATTCCAGATTCGAGCAACGCCGTTGGCGACCGGAGTGCCCTTGCTACACCAGAAATAGGCTTCTGGGCCGGCATGGCACATTACGGGGGTTCCAGGTGTTGCCTTTCGCTGCAACATCATTCGCGATTCGACCGGGGTTACTTCTGCGGTAGGACGATCTGCCTCTCCCACTTCCCTGACGAACCTAGTCTGCAATCCCCGGCTCAATACTACCCTAACTACCTTGCCTTTGCCTCGTCGCTGTATATCTAAAGTAATCATCTCCCCCGGCGGTTGCCGTGTCTCCCTTTTCCGGGTCCTGTTCGTCTCTTCGTCGAGCCCATTTGCATTCTTTCCTGGCGTCGTCCAGCATACAGGTCTAATATCGACTGCGCTTTCCTCTGTGATCGTTCACTCGACTTCGTTCAACACCGTGATCTGTTGGACATTTGTATTGGGGCCCCGGAATTTCGACGCTTTGGGACATATACACAGGATTTATAAGCCGAGAGCTGGGGATATCAAAGCTCGGATCTGAAAGCTGCTTGGGCCAGGACCTCGATACAGATACAACCGGGATTTTACGCAAAGGAAAGGGGGAGCAGACCGGGCTATCACTTGATCGACCATGTCGGACGACCTCAAGCCTACGACCATGGAGCAGGAGAGGGAGGTCAAGCCCAAGAAGGGCGGCAAGGTGAAGCGCCACTGCCTCCGGTTCTGGTGGGCGTACCTCATCGCCTTTATCATCATTATCGTCCTGGCTGTCGTTTTGATGTAAGTGCGCTGCTCCGTTGTCACCACCTCATTGCGGCATACATGTCACGTGAGTCGCATACTGACCGCATCCCCAGCATCTTCGTCGCCGTTCCCAAGATCGCGCAGAAAAAGGTGGACGATGCCGAGCTGCAGATCGACTCCATCGTGGCCAGCAACACCGAGTCAGGCAACTTCACCATGTCGGTGAACAGCACGATCCGCCTCTCGAGCGCCACGGCGGCTACCATCGACGGTTTCGACGGCGTCATGTACCTCGAGGACTTCGAGCCGCACGTGCCGTTCGCCAAGCTCGCCTTCCCTCAGACCACGGGCGACAAGCTACAGGTCGTCAACATCAGCCAATTCACACCCATCACGGACCTCGAGGCCTTCACCCGCTTCAACACGTGGCTCCTCCTGAACGAGTCCATCCGCGTCACCATCGAGGGCGACACCAAGATCCACGTCAAGGGCCTCAGCAAGGCCTACGGCATCAACTTCAAGAAGACCGTTACCCTCCAGGGCCTGCAGAACTTCAAGGGCACCGAGGTGCCTTATTCGACCGTTGCGCTCACCCCCGACGAGAACGGCGACAACTTCCACGGCAACGTCACCGTCCCGAACCGGTCCGTCGTGTCCTTCGAGATCGTGAGTAGCACCCCTCTGAACACCACATGCCCAGAACTTCCCTGAAACATGGCTAACATGAACTCCTTCCAGGGCAACGCCTCCTTCACCACCTACCTCCTCGGCCAGGACGTCGGCGTCACCTACATGGACAACATGGTGCTGCGCCCCGGTCTCAACACCTTCAACATTCACGCCAGCATCTCGCAGGGCGCCGTGGTCAACGCCCTGCAGCTCAAGCCCTACTGCGAACAGGGCGGTCTGCTCCCCTTCGAGCTCACCGGAAAGGACGTCGTCAACAAGGGCCAGCACCTCACCTATTACTCGCAGGCGCTCGGCGCGGCCAACCAGACGGTCGACCTCCCCATCGGCTTCGACCTCAAGAGGGATCACGACCTATCCTTCACTTGCAAGGAGGGGCAATGATTTGGAGGTGCAGTGGGCGAGATAACTCGGTTGTTGCATATTTGAGGAGTGGCTGTCTGATACGTTACACGTTGATATTTTTATTTTGTCGTTGGGTGGGCATTGTTGATGATACCAGACCGACCCGGTCAGTGAGGAGGAGGGGAAGCCGTCTGAGCACGGGGGCTTTTGCCAGGAGCGGATGCCGTGGAAAGCGAGCGGAAGGCCTGGGAAATAAGCCTTTGTGTGTTGTCAAAACCGCTGCAACGTGCCGGGTCCGCACTGCGATCTAGGCTGCTGGACTACTTTGTACAAGAATTTCTCTCCCTCACCTACTCATCGCGTGATAAGCCATATCGAGATTCCACTATGATGTACGATGGTATGAAACGGTTGATCTTGGGCATGCATGATTGAAACGTAAACAGTACTTTTTACATATCTTCAGCTTTCCACTGCTCTTAAGTGATATTGCCGCTATCCATATCCCAATGCTCCTCTCATCCTCTCAAGCCACACCATACCGATTTCACTCCAATGATATCACCCCTATCAATCACCTCTCATCAAAGCGACTCTTCCTCTTGCCCGTAACAGTCGGCACCCCTCCTCCCCCCGGCGTCCCGGCCCTATCCCCCACCTCCCCGACCATCGCCCGTCCAGCACTCACAAACTCGACGCTCTCCCCAACCTTCCTCTCCCCCTCCTTCCGCGCCCTCTCCACAACCCTCCTCAACGCCCCCTTGTAAGCCCACCCCGGCAGCGCGCCGGGATCCCACACCTCCTTCCCCAGCGTGGTCTCGTACTGCCTCACCCCCAGCCCCCCTCCACCTCCTCCTCCTGCCCCTCCCTCGTCGTTCTCAAACGACGTCGCAACCCCGACGAAACCGAGGAGCTTATCCGTCAGCCCCGGGTTGCGCGCGGCGGTCGACGAGGCGAGGCGGGCGTTGAAGTGGATGCCCTTTGTGCGCTTGAGGTCGAGGAAGGTGTCGAGCTTGGAGGTGAGGGCGCGCGGCGGGGAAGAGGGAGGGGAAGGGGGGATGGAGGTGTTGGGGACGGGGGGCAGGGTTAGGTCTCGGAGGAGGGCGCGGGTTTGGGAGTAGGGGGATTTGGGGGGCTGGGACGGGTCTGCGTCCTCGTCCCCCGGTGGTGCGGGCGGCGGAGAGACGGCTTCCGGGAGCGATGGGCCTAGAGATGGGCCGAGGGCTGGACCTTGGAGGGGGCCGAGAGGTGGCTGCTGATGCTGTGGAGGTGTTGATGTGGATGGTTGGACTGGCAGTTGTGGTCTTGATGGTTCTCGTGACTGGGTCTCACTTGGTTTGCCTGGTAAGTGTTAGTAAGATGTATTTATTTGAGATACACAGGGACTGACTTGATCCATTCTGTGACTGCTGAGCTGCGCTTGGTGTCAGCCTTGACTGAGTCTGCTGTTGCACATCGTCCTCTTCATCACTGCTACCGTATGCGACCAGGCCAGCCATGGCTTGTATGATACTCTGCCTATCACTGAAAGAAACGATGGGCTTTCTGGGTTGTGGACAGTCTGGTTGTGTTATGGTGAGGATATCACGTGCCGTACCTGGCAGCTGAAGAGAAGGTCGGGTTACGTAAGGTATTTCGGTCATTGGCCCCACAGCAAGGCAACCTCTCGACGCGAAGCTGTTGGAAGCTCCGACCTCCAGCATCCAGCTTGCAGCCTCACCTCACTTCACCGAATAAACAATCAACCGCCATCCGCACCCATCACCATCAAAACCTCGATTCCACCGCAGCGTCAAGCCGTGCGTACAGAGCAACCTCTCCATCAACCCCCAACAAGCAGCAGACCTCGCAATGGATCACCGTCCTCAAGCTTGGGGCCGTGTACGTCTCACTCCAACACATACTCTCCATCTCGTCTGCAACTCTGCTAACATTGACCTCTCCAACAGCCCAGAGATGACGTCTACGGCGCCTACGACAACTCCTACCTCCAGTCCTCGGGCCCCAAGCAAGCCACCCAGTCGCCCATCGTGACCGGCACGTCGGTAATAGCCCTCAAATTCAAAGACGGCGTCGTCATGGCCGCCGACAACTTGGGTACGGTCACCACCACCACTCCTTTTCCCCAAGAGGATAAATGAGAAGCTAACCCTGTGCGCAGCATCCTACGGCTCCCTAGCCCGCTTCACCGACGTCCCCCGCCTGCGCTCCTTCGCCTCCACCTCGGTAGTCGGCTTCGGCGGCGACGTCTCGGACATGCAGTACCTCAACCGCCACCTAACCGACCTCTCCATCGACGAGGCCTACTCCTCCTCCACCACCACCACCTCCCCCCAAGACTCCTCCTCTACCACCGGCACCCTAAACGCCGCCAACCTCCACAAATACCTCCAAAAGCTCCTCTACTCCCGCCGCAACAACTTCGACCCCCTCTGGAACCAGGTCCTCGTGGCCGGGCTCGACTCCTCCGAGCGCCCCTTCCTGGCCTCCGTCGACATGCGCGGCACGGCCTTCACCTCGCCCAGCCTCGCGACGGGCTTCGGCGCCGCCCTCGCCCAGCCCATCATGCGGCGGTACGCCGAGACGGAGGAGCAGGCCGCGCGGCTCACGCGGGAGGAGGCGGTGGCCGTGGTCAAGGAGTGCATGAAGGTGCTGTTCTACAGGGACGCGAGGAGTCTCGACCGGTACAGCCTCGCCGTCGTGACCAAAGAGGGCGGCGTCGAGATCAGCGAGGACGAGACGCTCGAGAAGCAGAGCTGGGCTTTTGCCGAGCGGATCAAGGGGTATGGGACGCAGACTGTTTAGGTTCTTGGGCGCGGAGGGAGATGGAGAGGAGGGAAACGAGATGATGATGTCGGTAGCTTAGACTCTGGGTTCGAGAATAGCCAGCTAGAGCAGGCTTGTATCATATCATGGGAATCGCATTTTCGTTGCTCGGCTTACACACACAGCTCACGGCTTGTTTGAAATCTCGAGATATTTGGTGTCTAATCCCAAATTGCATCTTCTATCTAAACAGCAGGCTATTCGGCACTTGCTTTCGTCGAAATCTCTCGGGTCGCTCCCTTTCTCGGCCGCCGGGAACAATAACCCCCAGGCCAAGCAGGTATCATCATCCATCAACCGACTGCTTTGCTTCCCGAGATACAAAGTGTTGTCCCTCCACCAATGTTTCGCTTGCGCCAACTCCAGGGACCAATATTGCGAGAACGGATATTACTCGTACATTGACTGACAGACTGACCCCGAACGACGCCGGACGCTCCTAAAATCCCTAACACACACGCACGCGCACACACACCCACAGGCAAAAACCCCTTTCTCTCGCTCTCGTCCCAAAACTCGCGAGTCTTCTTACTCGACAGTAACCGACTTGGCCAGGTTCCGCGGGAAGTCGACGTTGAGGCCCTCCATGACGGCGAGCCAGTAGGCGATGAGCTGCAGCGGGATGACGTTGAGGATGCCCTGCAGCACGTCGACCGTCTTGGGGATCTCGATCTTCTCCGCCTCGTTGGCCCGGAACTCCTCGTCGCCCGGGTTGCAGATGACGATGGGCTTGCCGCCGCGGGCGATCACTAGAGAACGACAAAAGTCGTCAGCCATACCATACCATACTCGCGTGTTGATGGGCAATTTCTACACAATTGCAAAGGGGAGGGAACATACCCTGCTGATAAGCGTTCAAGCTCTTCTTGAACAGATTGTCCCGCGTCAGGATCATGATGATGGGCAGGTTCTCGTCCACAAGCGCCAGCACACCGTGCTTGAGCTCGCCGCTCATGACGGCCTCGCAATGCAGATAGCTGATCTCCTTGATCTTCAGCGCCCCCTCGAGCGCCGTGCTGTACTGCGCCCCGCGGCCCAGCAGGAGGAGGCTCTTCTGGTTCTGGAACTTCACCCGGCACAGCTCCTTGATCTTGTCGTTCTGCTCGAGCACCGACTTGATCTGCGCTGAGATCCGGCCCAAGCCCTCGATGATCTCCTCCCGCCTCTTCTGCTTGCTCGACCGGTCCTCGCTCAGCGACAGCGCGAACATGACCATGGCCACGAACTGCGACGTGTAGGCCTTGGTCGACGCGACGCCGATCTCGGGCCCCGCGTTGACGTGCACGCCGCAGTGCGTCAGCAGGGAAATGGACGAGCCGACCACGTTAACGATGCCGACCGTCAGCGCCCCGCGCTCCAGGCAGTACCGCAGCGCCATCAGCGAGTCGGCCGTCTCGCCCGACTGCGACACGAAGACGCACGTGTCGTCGCGGAAGACGGGCGCCTGCCGGTCGAGGAAGTCCGAGGCGAGCTCGACGGCTATGGGGATCTCGACCAGCTCCTCGAAGACGCCGCGCACGGCCATGCAGGAGTGGTAAGAGGTGCCGCAGGCGATGAAGATGATGCGCCTGCACCGGCGGATGGTGGAGATGTAGCTGCGCAGACCGCCCAGCGTCACCATCTTGTTCTCGACGTCCAGACGCCCGCGCATGGTGTTGACGATCGACTCGGGCTGCTCGAAGATCTCCTTCTGCATGAAGTGGTCGAACTTGCCCTTCATGATCTCCTGCAGCTCGAGCTCGATGGTCTGGATGGCGCGGACGTTGCTGCTGCCGTCGGCCTTCTTCAGGCGGTGGATGTTGAGGGAGCCCTCGTGGATGTGCGCGATGTCGTCGTCCTCCAGGTACATAACCTTCTTGGTGTGCTCGACGATGGCGGACGGGTCGGAGGAGAGGAAGAACTCGGTGGGCATCGGCATGCCGTCGTCCGTCATGAAAGCGCGCGACTGCGAGCGGTGGAGCAGGGACTTGTCGGCGGCGCCCAGGAGGCCGTTTGGCGAGAGCAGACCATGGCTGGAGGAGGCAGCCTTCTTCAGGGCGACGTTCTGGGCAGCCGTCTCGGCCGGCAGGGGTGTGTCGTCGTCGGCATACTCGACATCGACGAAATCGACCTTCATCCGCCTCTGCGTCTTGACGCCGATGACTAGCGGGGAACCCTTGCGGGCAGCGATCACCTCGTGCGGGTAGTGCACACTCTTGATCAGGAGGCCGTATGCACCCTCGAGCTTGTTGATGACGGCCTTGGCGAGGTCGGTGAAGCCAATGGTCGGGTGGCTGTCGTAGATAAACTTGGCCAGCTTGGCGATGCACTCGGTGTCGGTCTCGGTCTCGAACTTGAAGCCCTTGCTCTGCAGCAGCGTCTTGAGCTCCTTGTAGTTGGTGATGATGCCATTGTGGACGATGGCGAACTCCCAGTTGGGGTCGGACCGGTGCGGATGGCAGTTGGTGGTCGAGGGAGGGCCGTGGGTGGCCCACCGCGTGTGTGCGATGCCGCAGTGCGAGTCGAAGATCTTGGTCAGGTCGACCTTGGATTCGTCCACCAGCTGCCGGAGCTTGGCGACCTTGCCCACCTCCTTGAAGGCAAACACCTCGTTCTTCCTGTCTCCATCTATGGCGAACCCGGCAGAGTCGTATCCGCGGTATTCGAGACGGGAGAGACCTGCGAGCGAGGACACCGTGTCGTTAGCCTTTGTCATCCCGGGGAGAGGGAGAGAGCGTCGTATCCGATAATGGTGGTGGTGGGGTAGCCACCTGAAGGCGCCCTTTATCCAGCCATCTCCCGAAAGAGCTTACGTACCATTGATGAGCGTGTCTATGATGAACTTCCGGTCCTTCTCCACCAGGTAATTCACGTAGCCGAAGATGCCACTGGCGGGAGAGAGGTTAATGTCAGCATGCGATCTCCTGAATGCCATCCTGTCCGCGCGGCCCCTTCTGGTCCTTCGATGCTGTCGCTGCCTCTTCGGTTTTCGAGCTCGCACGAGGATTGTGGCGGTCCAAAACATGGGAGCCGGGTAGAAGTGAATGCAATAGAACGAGGAGCAGTATCTTACCACATGATGTCCGATTCAACCAGCGACTCAGATCGGACGCAGACGTAGGGGGATTGGGCGGATACCGGCAAGTAAATAGCGAGGGCCCTCAGAATAAGTGCTTGACAAACGGTAATGCACCCTAGGTATCTGATGCGACAGGAGGCACGTTTGGAAAAGATGGGATGGGAGGAGAGCAAGCAAAAGCTCAAGAGCGAGAAAGACTGGATGCGGGCTGTACTTTAAAGATCAGATGCGATTGTTGGCATGAGCTTGGGGCCGTGTGTTTCGGCTTTCTCGTTGCTGTGGAGAGGGGAACGGAGATGCATTTGGTGGAGGGGCTTGGCTGCAAGAGGACAGCCGGACTGACAGGGGGTGGCAGGGTTGCATGGCCCGTAATAGAGGGGCAACCCGCCAGGGGTGGTGGCAACGCAAGCATCGCAAAATGCAGGTACGAAAACACCACGATACAAACCGGATAACGTCGTCTTGTCATTCCGTCCAGCTTGTCGTCCTGTCTGGATCTCATCTCGCACTTTAGGTACTTTCTCGTCTCGGGGCAGCCTCACTTACCTGTATTATCGGTCCTACCTGTCAGCGTCTGTCTGAACGCCTCTATCGTGCATACCACAGTATTCTACGTGTACGGTTTGGGAGACCAGACCGACAAAAGCTCTGTGGGGTCCCACATGTCTTGCTCGCACGCGGGCCGTTTGGAGATCTAGACTCCTCCTAAGCGTCTCGCTGTGCATACCAACCACTCAGTACGTAAGGTAGATAGGTGATATCCAAACGATGTCATTTTTTGAGGATCATCTATACGCTTTCGGCGAGATATGTGCAGATTTTCGACTGTTTTGTCGGCGCTTGAGTCCGCTTCCTATGGCATACATTCTCTCGGGATACGCTTGATGTCACGAGCCAAGGTGAATCGTTGCTACCTACTGCTGCTGCGAGCATTTCGGTTCTGTCAATCAAGGGGCGTATGTGCTTGACTTTGGTATTTGGTAGTGATGTTGACAAAGCGCTGTAATGACGCCACGGCATCCACACCGCAAGGCCGGGTCTCACACCGCAAGACTTCTCGAAGTTGCCATGCAGACCATTCTTTCAGACGATAACAAGCAGTATAGCGCTACGTACGTACAATGGCACATAGACAAATAAACTAGATTTTCGTAACCTATCAGTTTTAGGAACCCCCTCCTTTTTAGGCCTCCATTGCGGTGTGTCAATCGTCCATCTCAATTTCAAGAACTCTGTCCGTATCATCAAAGGGCATGACGTCCCCCTTCGGACAAGGATTCTGGATACGTTCGTGGGATGTGCTACAGGGATACCGGCCTCTGTGCCACTCGGCTGCACAACAACAGCGCGCCCTGGAACTGGCGTCAGTACGGTGGCTGTGCGGGCCAGTGACAATTTCGAAACCAGGGCGATCACCTAAGAATAGCTCCGCCCACTGCCGGCGACCGCGCTAGCGAAAAGAGCCTCAAGTTCCGGACACGAGGCCATGGTCTCTGTGACAGGGCGAGGGCGGTCTGCAGCGTGCCGAAGTGGGCAGGAGGAGGAAGAACCGTCCAGGATGCCATGGATATTGGCTGCCTCACCTGAAAGATGCCGAGGACGGTCTTATTCGAGGACACAACTGACACTGCACAGATCAGCTACGCGAGTCCTTTTCCTCCTTCGGACAGCAGGGCGAAGTGCAAGTCTAGCCATTCGCAGGGTAATCATTGAACTTCAACCATTCAACTTATTTATGAACACGTGCAGTATACCGCATTTTCTCGTCAAACAGCGTTTCAGCAAGGCGTTTTATCTCTTCAGGCCTGCTACCATGCTGGCTAAGGTAGAAATACAATATTACAGTCTGCCGGGAAATGTACGACGGCAGAAAGCCAATGCTTGGATATCGGCAGCCACTCTATGCGAACGTGTCTTGCTGGAACGACCCCTCCTGCGTTGGTCAACCCGCACGCCACATCTACAGCTTCTGGTACTCCAGTTTGCCTTCCAGCTTCTTCGACTCGGCCACCTTGCGCACTGCCTTGTTGAAGTCGTCTTGATTGACAGCGTCCCGGTAGTCCTTGATAGCGAAGAGACCCCTAAAAAGAGAAAAGAACGAAACGTCAGCATAGGAAGAAGGTGGATGTGATGGACGCTCCCAAGAAAATAACTTACGCCTCAGTCACCACATTCCGCAAATCCGCACCGTTCAACCCGTCACTCATCTTAACCACGCTCTCAAAGTCGATATCCCCCTCGGTAACCACGCTCGAAGCATGGATCTTCAGAATCTCCAGCCGCCCGACCTCGTTCGGCAGCGGGATCTCGATCTTCCTGTCCAGCCGGCCGGCGCGGAGCAGCGCGGGGTCGAGCGTGTCGGGCCGGTTGGTGGCCATGATGATCTTGGTCTTGCCGAGGTAGTCGAAGCCGTCGAGCTGGTTGAGCAGCTCCATGAGCGTGCGCTGGATCTCGCGGTCGGCCGACGTGCCCTCGCTGAACCGCCGGCCGCCGATGGCGTCGATCTCGTCCATGAAGATGATGCAGGGCTCGTGCTCCTTGGCGTAGCCGAACATCTCGCGGATGAGGCGCGCCGACTCGCCGATGTACTTGTCGACGATTGCTGAGGAGACGACTACGTTAAGCGAAGAGGACATGTCAGTAACGTCTGTACGAGGAACAAGTTCAGACAATGACGACCAGCAGCTTGCTTACCCTTCAAGAAGTTCGTCTCCAGACTGCTAGCCACAGCCCTAGCAAGCAGCGTCTTGCCCGTCCCCGGCGGCCCGTAGAGCAGCACGCCCTTTGGAGGCTTGATGCCGACTCTGAGGAAGAGCTCTGGGTTCTTGAGCGGCAGCTCGATGACTTCTCGTAGCTCCCGGATCTGGTCGTTGAGTCCTCCAATACCGGCAAAGCTCACTTGTCCGGGGTCCTCGAGCGACATGTTGTAGACGAGGGGATCGACTTCACGGGGGAGCATGCGCATGATGGTGAGTGTCGTCATATCGAGCGCCACGCGGGTCCCTTGCTTCAGCTTCGCCTTGTCGACCTTGGAGCGGCAGCCGACGACGTATCGCGGTCCTGAAGAGGCTTTGACGATAACTGTAGATCAGAAACACGTATTAGCTTAGAGTAGATCGGGAAGCGAACAGCAGAGTAAGGGAAACGTACACCTCTCGTCGTCGAGCTGCTTCAGGACCTCGCCGATGATCTGACCGACGCTTTGTAATGCCTTGATGTTCTCTTCTGTCTGGTCAAACTCCTTCTGCAGACCCTTTATGTCTAACCGAAGCGCCTTCAGCTTTGCCTCCCACTCCCGGGACTCGATCAGCTTCTGCTTGAAGGACGCGAGGGCGTGCTCGCGCTCTTGATCCGAAGCCATGGGGAATCGGAGTATTAGAAATGTGTGGGGAAGAGAGCGGTCAGGGTTTGATCCCGGGTGTCTAAAGATCGGGACGGGGTACTGCAATAGCTTCTCGTCCTAAGTATAGACGTCGTTATACGCTTGGAATTGGGGATCACAGTTGTTTGTTGGCGAGGTTGCGAGGTTGCGGCTCAGGTCGTCCAGGTGTGGATCCCGAAGCTTCGCAAGAGCTCCTGTTGCCTTGCCGCCACAGAGGGAAGCACTAGCCATAGGCCAAGCCACATCAGGGTCTGAGCGTCAGCCTATCTTACTAATGGAAACCACTGCAGGTACGAAGTACCACCTTACGTCATTGGCAGGCCTTCCGTCTCTATTTTGACATCAGCCCTGACGCTCACCCTGGGTATAATTTACCACACCAATTCCCAAGCTGGGCCATGGAGGAATGTCAATGCCAATGCGTGGGCACTTCGTGAATACACAGTAAGGGACCTGTCTTCATCGGACCACCTGTGCAGTAGTAGCCGTCTTTGTCCAGAGTCTGCATCGCAGCCAATCAGGCGGGCAAGGCTCTCGTTCCGGCCGATTGTTCTGTTTCTGTCCTCTCCCCACGGGTTGCATCGATTCCCATCGAGCGTCGTACCTAAAATGGAATACACTGACCGGACTGCCAACAAGCATTGGCAGGCGTCCTCCCTGGGAAGAAGAAACCCAACGCTGACCGACAACTTGTACTTGGTATCTTACCT
>Ga0209127_100343_pt1 | contig 16230 bp, 17 predicted proteins | sample LakSupMetagenome_FD_187469 | JGI IMG/M metagenome (GOLD analysis project Ga0209127, IMG submission 187469) | Freshwater microbial communities from Lake Superior, Canada - Sta WM archaea (SPAdes) (version 2) | ecosystem: Environmental > Aquatic > Freshwater > Lake | place: Lake Superior, Canada...
TGTGAACAAAAAATCCAGCCCAAGTAATCCACCACCATATCCAACCCTCAGAAAACTCCCACAAACTCCATCAGACTCAAACCGGCCCTTACTTTTGTTTTTCTAGCCAGGCACAACATCCCTAATCAACCTTCCCCTTCCCACCCTTCCCCCAGTCCCCTCCACCACCCAGGGTACTCCCACTACTCCCCCCAACCCGATAACTAAAATCCACCACCCCTACAAGGCCCGCGATACTCCGTATCAGCCCCTCCAGGTCGTCGCAGACGAGCGTGCTGCAGATCTCCAGCACCGCAAACTCGGCGTAACCCGGCTTCTCCACGTTCTCCGCGTCGAGGACGTGCTGCCGTCCCTCCTTGCCCACCCTAACCGGCCGCAGAGGGGCAGAGGGCCGCCGCCGCACGCTGTCCTCGACCGCGCGGCCGGTGCGGGAGTCGATTACCATTAGGGGGGAGAGGTCTGGCTCTTCTTCTTCTTCTTCTTCTTCTTCTTCGTCTTCTTCTTCGTCGTCTTTTTCTGCGCGAGGGGACGAGGACGACGGGGGAGACGTGGCAGGGGCTGCGGAACGGGACAGGCGGAGCAGGGCGCGGGTCATCTCGTATGGACGGGGCAGGGGGAGGAAAGGCGGGAGCGAGTGGCCCGAGAAGAGGGCGTTGGAGAGGAGCATCAGGGTCGAGACGATGTTGTGGTGGCTGGGGGATATCTCATGGAGGACCGAGGCGAGGGCGTCGAGCCAGTCCCTGTCGTTGGCGCCGCTGCCTGGTGTCGGCTGCTCGTCGCCTTGGGGGGGTGGGGAGGAGGCGGAGGAGGAGCTGGGCTGTTGCTGCTGCTGCTGCTGCTGCGGATCGAGGTCTCTCCTTCTCCCCCTGAGCGCCTCGAGGTGCTCTGCTGGAGGGTGGTTCATGGTGTAGCTCATGAAGGTGAGGTAGCTCATGATCCTCGTCGTGCGCATGATGATGTCCTCGTATGCTTCCCTCGGAAAGCGGCCGCCTATGGTGGGCTCCCATCTCTGCCACTGCGCGTGGGCGGCCATGGAGGGGAGGAGGAGCATCATCTTGCCAAAGATCTTGCGGCGGATCTTCTGCAGCTCGTGCGCGGGGGAGTGTGGGACGTCTGGGTCGCCGGCTGTACCTTCGATCTGGGACCTGACGGTGGACGTGATGACGCCGAAGTAGTTGGATAGCAGGTACAGGGCCGCCGACAGGTCGCGGCGCAGCCAGGTGCGGTCTGTCAGAGGCTTGGGGAAGACGGTCCAGATGAAGGCGACGAAGCAGCCGCCCGCGACGGTAGCCAGGCGGTATGGTGCGAGCTTGTAGGTTCTGGTGCCGTTAGATAGGTGCGACGGACGATGGCCGGGGAGGAGACTCACGGGAAGAAGGGCTGTCCAGACGAGGCAGCAGCCTGGGTGCCTATCTTGCGTACTTGGAGCTCATAGCCAAGGATTAGACACTGCGTGACCATGGTGATCATGACGGCAGGTGTGAATCGCTGAAACTTTATCAAGAAGTAGTAGCAGCAGAACAGGGAGAGCCAGAGGAATACAATGACACCAGGCGTCTTTTCGTCGACGATGTACCAGACTGCAGGGAGATCAGCTTCGGAGTGTTGAGAAACGGGAGTGGACGCAACTCACTGACTAAGGTGCAGACCATTGCAACGACAGTGCCTCCGACACGGCATAAGAAGCCAAAGATGGACTGTCCGGACGCTGGACGGGCATTGTTAGCATCTGTGTATACCCAAGTGGTCAATCTGCTAGAAGCGTCTAGAGACAACCTACTCATCGTCATGCCGATGGCGATCATGATCATAGCCCATACGAGACGCTGGGAAACAAAGAAAGCCTGGGTCCTCTCCAAGAAAGCTACGATGCCGATAGTCATGGTCGCAGCCGCTATGCCACAGTCAGTAAATCACCATCCACAGCTTTTCGAACAAGGGCCGCTTACCAACCCTAAACCCAAAGGCACACTCCTCCGAAGCAAAGAAAGCGGAGAGCTTCCTGACGATGTTTCCCGCCCGCTGCCACGTGCTAGTTGGGGGCAGGTGCTCTGGGTCCTTTTTCCTGTTGTACCCGTCGCCGACATAAACCACGTTTGACCCCGTCTCCATGACATCAGGAGACTGTTCAGCCGACGAGTCCTCCTCCTTGAAGATGCTGACCATCCACTTCCGCCAACGCCGCTGAGAGGGGAAGATGAGCCGGTTCTTCGACATGGTACCGTCTGCTACCTTCTTGTCGGCAAAGGCAACGAGGTCGTGCATGGCCGCGCCCGACGCATGCATGAGTCGCTCCATGTACAAGAGACAGTAGAGCTGCGCTTGGTCCCGCTCTCTCGCCTCGGCTAAGGACAGGTCGTCGTCTCGGCGCACTAACGACCGTTCCTTTACCCACGCTCGGAGGGCTTCTCCCCTTGTGGCAGCGAACTGGTCCAGTTTCCGCTGGATGACAGCGGAGAAACCGTCGTCTCCCGGCCTAAGCGAGTCACCCTTGGCCTCGACATCAACGTCTCTCGGGCCCTTCTTGGCCGCCTTCGGCCTAGGCAGGATCTCCAGGCGCAGAGCGGCGTGCTCGAGGCCCTGATCTACCGCCTCGGACAATATCTCGAACGGCATGTGCATGCGCTTCATCACCTCGTTCCATACCCTCTTCTCGTTATCCTTCTGCGCGACTATCTCGGGCGCCTCATCGGCGTCCACGTTCCACCCGCGACGCTCGGCCACGCGCTGGAAGATGTCCATTATGCTGGATATGCCGACAACGGGGATGGTCGCGTTGCGGATCAGCTTGGCTATCTCGCTCAGGTCCTTGGCGTCCAGCTTTCCCCAAGCGATGTCTCGCTTGGCGAAGGTTATGTCGGCCTGGATCTTGCCCGACATCTCCCTGACCTGGGCGACGGCGGCCTTGAGCTCCTTTGCTATTGCCGCCTCCTTGGTCATGGACGGCTGCGTGTCCGCCTCGTCTGGTTCCGTCGCTTTCTTCTTCTTCTTCTTCTTCTTCTTCTTCTTGTCCCTCTTCGTCGCCTCTCTCGCCTCCATGGTTGCCTGGTGTGTCACGACGGCAAACATATCCAGCTCCTCCAACCCAACCATGTACTTCTTCTGCAGTCCCAGGGCCTTCCTCAGCAACCCTATCGCGCCGGCAAACTCCTTGAACACCACCATCCGGCTGCTGATCGGAATAACCAGCAGGTTCACCCCCGCAGCCAGCGCCAACCCGGTCAGCATAGCCGTGATCAGCTCCTGTATAAAGTGCTCCGCGACCGTGACGGTAGGCATCCTCGTGCCGAAGGTCGAGGCGACATTGACGAGGATGCTGAAGAGGATGACGGGGATCGCGAAGGCCGGGTACTTGGCGCGCATGACGTTGACGAACCAGATGTCGGCGAACAGCCAGACGCCCAGCACGGCCGACTGCGACGAGTTGTAGCGCACCGCGCCGGTGGCCGGGTCGATGGGGGACTCCCCGGGGGCCGTCGTGTGTTCGCGCGCCTTGATGGAGGACCAGATGGCCAGGAGGGCGATGGCCGCGCCGAAGCAGATGGCGAAGAGGTTGAGGACGAGGTTCTGGAGGAACTTGCCGCGCGGGAGGAGGGCGAGGCCGAGCACGCTGATGATGGGGATGAGGTAGCCCAGCGTCAGGAAGTAGTTGGCCACCGGCTGCGACTGGAGCATGGATATGCCGATGATGGGAGGTAGTGACCCCTTGAACATTGGTATTAACACGGCTCGGTCGAGGCCTAGCTTGGCCTTGATGGCCGTAAAGCCAAAGCGACTCGGCTTCTTCCTTGACGCGGGCGCGTCCGTGGCTGCCGCGCCGCCGCCGCCGTTGTCCACCGCATCTTGACCATGTCCGTCTGGGTCAATTGGTCCCCTCGGGTCGCCATTGGCGTTGTTCGATGCCATTGCCGGCGCCGGAGAGTGTTTCGGTTCCGCGTTGGGTGGTGTCGCTCAGATGTGCACTCAAAACGCCGACGTCATTGTCGCCATCAGCTGAGGTAAAGTGGAGATCCGTCTTGAACTTTATTTACTTCCGCGCTTCCATCAGATACAGATACAGATTGACTCCCAACATGTAAAAAGACAGTACAGGTGAGCTTGATCTTGGCTTATAACAATGTAAGCAGCCTCCTCCCTCTTGAGCGGGGAGGCAATACGCAGATACGCACATCTCGCCGAGAGACTCCTGACTAAGGTGACTGCTTTCAGCCCGCGAATTCGCGTCAGCAACACCCACAGGATGGACAAACAAAGCGGACCTTGGGTTGCCGTCCCCCGTCGTTAGTAAGTGCTCGCCGGCAGCGGCACCGAGACGAACCGAACGGTGAATCACGGCGTGAGCCGCATCCGAGTCTGGATTGTGCAACGCAAGAGTGTACACAAAGTCACAAACACACTCCTCCGAATAGTGGCCGAGGCTGATGCCATTCCAACCGTACTGTCATGGACTGGTCTGACAGGTTTTGTGCCGACATTGACTCCCACCATGACGTCTGTCAACGATATCGCGCACCCCACCGATTGGCGCCACAGGTGGACGTGCCGGGCCTCTCATCAATTGCGGTTACACAGCAGACGATACGTATCGGTTGGCTCACCGCTATCTGTTGACGTGCCCCCCTGGCGCCCTCTGGATTCCAGGCGTCATAACCCGATTCCAGATCTCAGGGTCTTCTCTTGTCGAGCATTGGCAAAAGCTTGTTTTGGCAATGGCGCACAATGTGCCGAACGAGGGAGATCTGAAGTGGATATCTAATGCCAATATCCATGCATCTTCTTGTCGTTGATCCCCATTCTCGTTGCCTCTACTTCGCTTCTCAGAGATAGTAACCTTTTGACCACTCTTGATCACCTGCATTGGCCTCACAAACCCCTGCTTGTCTTGGCGGCAATCACCCGTTACAGTGCCATAACTGCGCTGAGGCGTTTCAGATCCGTCGGTGAAGCATCCGGCTGGCAGGCAACCAGGCTGAAGCTGAATCCTTCTCTTGCCAAATTCATTCCTCTCCCTCTTCCAATTCACCGTCTTCGTTTTCGAAGTCACATTGCCAGTCCACACTTTCAACCTCGAGCCTGCATTTGCTGTCCGTATCATTATATTTCAAGTTCCTTGGATCCCAGCGCTCCGGCGCTCACGGTAGATCATCACCTTGGCATGTCTCTTGGCATCCTTCGCAGTCAATCATCACCGCTTTGAGCAAACCTTAACTCACCCACCACCCTCCACCTTCTCTACTTCTCTCAACCTACCCCACAGCCACCTCAACATGCCAACTTACCACTCCCCCTCTTCCTCCCCCTCCCGCTCCCCGCGCTCCTCCCCTTCTCCTCCCGGCCGACGCAGCCGCAGCACCCGAAGCCGCAACCCCTCCCGCCGCCGCCACCGCTCCCCCTCACCATCCTCCTTCTCCTCCCCCTCCTCCTCCTACACGCGCTCCCCCTCCCGCTCCCCGTCTCCCAACAGCAGCAACCGCAGCGCCAAGCGCCGCCTCCGCGACAAGTTCCCCGACGACGGCCTCTCCGAGAGCAAGTCGGAGAGCATCGTCAAGACCTCCCTCGTCTTCCTCGGCGCCGTCGGCGCCGCGACGCTGGCGGCGCACAAGTTCTGGCCCAAGGGGATTACCTACGGGGAGAAGGAGGAGTGGGAGTGTGAGGAGAAGAAGAAGGAGAGGAAGATCAGGCGGGCGGCTAGGGAGGCAGCGGGGGACGATGGCGGGTGCAGAGCAGAGAGCAGTGGGAGGAGGCGGGAGGCTAGGGACCGGGAGAGGAGAGGGAATGCGGGCGGCGGAGGAGCGGACGATGGGAGGTATGTCGCTGGTGCGGGCGTGCCGTACGCGGGGAGTAGTGCGTCCTCTGCGTCTGGCAGGGGCAGAGATAGAGACGGAGACGGACGGAAGTACAGGCGGGATGAGGGAACTAGCGGTCGCGGTGGGCAGAGCGCTGGCGGAGGGTATTATGCTCGCGAGGAGGTCATCGTGAAAGAGAGGGGTGCTGATGTCGGCCGCTCACGGAGTCGTCCGGCCGGGGAGCGGCCTGTGGACAGGGGGAGGGATTACCGGAGTGCAGAACGATTTGATGCCGTTCCCGCACCCCCTGCAGCTGTTGTCGAGCGCCGGACGGCCACGCGGCGGGAAGTGGAGTACTACCCGCCTTCGCCGCCGCGGGTGACGGTTGAGCGGAGCGCAGGCTCGACGCGCGACAGGTCGCGGTCGGTGGTTTATGGTCGTGAGCCGGAGGTGGTGTACGTGCGGAGCGACGGCAGGTATTCTGTGGCCGCAGGGTCGGCTGTTGACACAAGGCCTAGGAGTCGGTATGGAGATGACTACTAGCGGTGGACGGTGCAGTTCCTTGGGAATGATTCATGGCAAGGAGGATGCGGCAAGGCCTGTGGATTTTGTTCTCGCGATGAAGCGCCATTGGAGGTTTACAGGCATGGTCATGATAGACGGATTCTTGATTAGTCCTTGTTTCGTTGGTTATACTCTTTTTCTCGACTGAGAGCTTTCGAATACAAATGATGTCAAGAATGTTTGGCTCCCAAGAAGATTCTCTGGCTACTAAAGTCTTAACGTACAGGTCTAATCTCGGAAATCCGATAACAAACAAGGCTCGGAGACTCCAATACAAAAACCAGCACTCGAAGTCCAACATAACCTACACCGCAGTCACAAGCCCAACCCCCATTTTTCACCCCTACTGCCGTTCCGCAACCACGACAGTTTGGGCGCCTCAATCAAGCATCACCCCCTCCCCGCCCAGCCACCTTCCCATCCGAGAGTCTATCCCGCCGCCGCAGCCGGAGGCGGAGCAGGCGGGGCCGGCGGCGGCGCCGCGGGAGCCGTACTACCGCTCGACGTCGAAGACTTGGAGCCCCTAGAGCTGCCGCCGCCGCCCGACCTGCGATGGATCCTCTTCTTCCTGTCGGCGAAACGTATCGTCCGGTGGTAGCGGACGCAGAAGTATATCGTGCCGATGATGAAAACGCCCAGGAGGACGCCGACGACGATGCCGATGGTGACATTTTGGGATTGGAGGTCGCGCTTGCGGTTCGGCGCGGCGCCGTTGTTGGTGAGGAGACGGGTGATGGAGCGGGTGGCGTCGTGGAGTGGCCGGACGAGGGATGGGTCTGTAGCGGGCACTGGGTTCGGGAGGCCGTGCTCCACTTGGGCGGCCGTGGAGGTGCGGCTGTTGGGGAAGGGACGGGGGAGGGCTGGTATATACATGCGTCGCAAATAGGGCAGGGCGTTGATTGGGTTGCGCTGTGAATCCAGGGCAGGTGGAAAAGGGGGAGTTTAGAGTACAACTGGCAACGATCAACGCATTGTGTAGGAAGTGAAGAAAAGAGAGAACGAAACGAGAAGAGCACAGCATACCGGCGACCCAGTTGCGTGCGGTGCCACGAGGGGAATATATCCTGACGCCCTCACCACCGCAACGGACAGGAACGCTCGGCTCTAAAGGTGCGGAAAACGTCGCACGGCATTGGCGCAAGACATCTCGCGTGAGCCGACGGAAATTGTTTCATTGACTGAAGAACCCTCTCTTGCAGGAGCAGTATCTGCACGATCGCATGCGGGTGGTCAGAGCAGACCGTGATTCGACCGAAGAGCGTGGTCCGAGGCGTACTGGCCATGCGAGACGTCTGCATGCACTGATTGATCCGCGAGAACCTTGCAGCACAATATGGAGGCGAACATGGAAAAGCTGCAGCGACTTCCGGAAGATGGCACTGGCACCGCTATCGTGCCATTGGAGAACAAATCTTCGTCAACGTAGGAGAGGCCAATGGGTTGTGTTTCTTGCACTTGTGTGGGGGTCATTGGACGAGCTGTTCGGGACACCGAGCCTCGTCCAACCTGAAGTCGTCGAAAATTGGAAGACTGCAACTTGCCGTTGGGACTCGCGCAGAAACGAGCAAGTTTAGCCGCCTACGGCTGATGTCCGCGTTGAACACTTCCATTCTCTTGCGGTAAGTTGAGTCAACGGAGATATTGGACATGGAAGTGTCAAGGGCACTTGGCTATCCGAAAGCTGGACAGTAACCAAGGCGACATCTATCATGGTGACAGATATCTCGTCTGCGTTGCACATCTGCAGTGGTCAGGCCTCAATAAGGGAGGGAGGTGTTCGTTGGGCTGGAGAGCTTCTCCCGTCACCTCGCGGGGAATGGTGCGGCAGAGCTTGGATCTCGCATGCGGACATGGTCATATCTCCATCAGCGGAGCGCACAATTACCTGGCTCTCCGAAACATCCAACTCATACTTGCGTATAGATAATAGTTTGCGTGAAGCAGTTCGCGTCCTCAGAGTGCTGCCGCAAGACGCTGCGCTTCCAGAGTTTTGGAATATTCGGCGCAGCAGTGACGGGAACGGTGACTTGCCGGGACGGCCCAGAACTACCATTGCCAATTGGAAGCTGCATGCATGCTGCATGCGGAGGCCGATTGACAACTCATCGCCTTCTGTTATCCTGCTCCTGCAGCCACTTCGTGCGAAGAAATGGGGCTGCAGTCCGCCACTGGTCACCCGACCTTACAGTCCAGATGCTTCTCCCTCTCTGGTCAATCCCCTTTCTTCCAATTTCGAGGTCAGTAAGACGATCGGGAGCGCAGAGATTTGGGAAAGGTAAGAATTTAGGGTTCGGGTAAGTCCAATTATCATCCGTCATTCGGTCTCGACATCAACCTTCTTCCTCATTTGACTTCGTCAGGACTGACAGTGTCACAAACTCATAGACAACCACGTAGTCACCCAGAGGAGCTCTCTTAAATTACTGCACCATTGATATTCTTTTGCTGCGGTCAAGTCTATGCCTGCTAAAGCACGGAGCTGCAAGGATGGCAAAATGGTAGAAATGCTCCTACAACCCTTTGCTAGCGGCCGATTCAGCCAGTCCCCCAAGCAACAAGACGGCGACCCCCAGCATGTGTACGACTCTTCATAGCAAAATTCGCTGAATTGTATGGTGCAAGATAACCTCGGTGCCAGGAATCGACTTGAATTTTACTAACAATAAAACAGATTCGTGTCTGGGGAAGGTGACCTACCCTACAAGCGGATCTGGCCCGAATGGTTAAGCGTATAATGCTCCATCCTCCGTTCGCTCAGTAGATCATCTTCAGATGTCAACAATATCTTCTCTTCCTTTCCGGTCATCGAAACACATTATATCATGATGTGGCACGAATTCTGGCTTCGGAGATACATCGGCACCATGGCGTTGCCGGTATTCCTGGCAGAATGCTGGGTTTTACTTCTTGTTATGCTCTTCCGCGGTCCTAAACGATCGATATCGCGACTAAGTTTATGTCATGACACTCTGACCAGGGGGCCAGGCGAAAGGCTATCGAACGAGAAGGAGCAAACAATAATCGATGGGCATTACCACTTCAAGATTACCGGGAGAACTGGAGAGCAATAGAGATTACCAGATGGCTGAGACCACCAAGCCTGCCAGGACTTGTGTGCACCGCAAGAACAACGAGTGATGATGAACTACGTATGGGGAATGAGATTTGATGCTCAGGATGTACGACAGGTACAAGAGGCAGTTTAGAGGAGGCGGAAAAGCTAGACATGCGGCGGCGACGCACCTTGTCCACATGACGCCTGGGGAGAGATGAGCAATACTGGCTCCAGTGACTACGACCGTATACCTTTCCCATTTTAGAAGATGCACCAACTGCCCGTTTCATACCCGAAAAATATCTACTTCGGACAACCCGCATCGTACGCCCCACGGAGCCCGCCAGTGTCCTGTTCAACTCGATCATTTGCTTTGGGTGCATTCTGCTGGGAATTATATGAGGTCCAGACCTATTTGATGAGAGTCTTTGACTGTTATTCAATTTCTATACTGAACCTTCTCTCTCCTTTGTCCGAGAGGCATCCTCTTGGTCGATTTACACGTGACGAGTGTATATTCATTGCTGTAACGCAAACTGCCTGCCATACAATGCTATCATCATTACATGTCCCCAACTGATTCCTTTCCATTGGAATTACATCCTCGCCCTCAAAATAAAACCAGTTTTGGCCAGCCTCGAGACTCCCCCCATGACAGCACCAATCACTATCGAGGAACCAGCGAACAGCTGGGCATACAAATAGTCCCCCTTATCACGCTCTATTAAGTGCCCAGCAATGGCCGGGCCGGTCAGGGTCGCAAAGCTGACGATCGTGAAGATCATTCCCACCCGCGTCCCGGCTCTATTCGGATGCGGAGTCATGGTCGTCGCTGTGGCGGGAAATAGGGCTTGCAAAGCTGCCGCGGCGAGGCCGAACAGAGCGGCAAACGCATATAGGGATGCCTCCGTACGAATCGCCGTCCAGCAGTACATCAGCAGGGCCGCGATAAAGCTGATGGGTATTAACATGTTGAGTGGCCCGGTCCACCGACTAGCAGCGATATTTGGGACGATGCGGCCGACGATCCCCACACCGTTGAGGACCATGACCAGGTTGCTGGGTTCAGCCATGCCGAGACGGTCCCGTGCGAATGTGCCCATGTAGAAGAACGCAAAGTACAGCCCCCAAAAATTGAAAAACATGCTGACGGCAAAGCACACAAAGGGGAGCTCTCGAAAGGCCGACCAATCCACCCACGGGCCGGTTTTGCGAGGCGGAAGACGAGGCGCAAACCAGACCAGACAAGGTATGTATGTCGCAAGCATGACGAGGCCGACGACACGCATGGTCCAGGGCAATCCGACGTTGGACTTGTTGATGAGTTGGCCCACCACGACCGGATATATGAGACCCCCCGTTGCGGCGCCGGCGGCAGCCACGCCCACTGCAACGGCACGGTGCCGGTGGAAATAGGCTGCTAGGACTGATAGGGCTGGGCAGAAAGTGCAGCCGTTCCCCAAGCCCACACAAACAGCCTGAGCAAGGAAGAGTTGCCAGTACCGGGTACAGAGAGAGGCCATGAATGTTCCGACCAGCTGTAGAAAGACGCCAATGGCAAAGATAACTTTGAAGTAGCCCGCGTCCGTGGCCCGGCCGGTTGCGGCGCCGATGAAGAAGAGGAAGAAGATCTGGACGCTGCCGATCCATGAGACGGAAAACTGAGACATCCCCAGATGACTTGTGTAATACTCCTCAAAGACGCCGAAGCTATTGGCGACTCCCCATGTGTTGAAGAAGACCACATGCATCAAGACTGCTTGTGTCCAGGCGGTAAAGCCTCCGTCCGGTGGCGGGTCGATGTCGAGAGTCTCGGGTTCTTCTTTTTCTTCTGTCGAAGAGTTGTCCGTGTCTTGGTGTAGCCATACCATTCTTACGGGAAATCAAAGGCTTGAGGGACTATGTATAAGTCTTTGGTCGCAGGGCAAGGCAAGGTGTTGAGGTTTAAGTTGAGATCAGGGCAACGAACACAGCGTGGAAATATCCAGTGTCTAGTACAAAGGCCATGGTAAGATCAAGGCTACTCAAGACAGCAACCGTATATATTCCCTTTCCTGCTTCTCATATTTTCTTGGTGATGTGGTGGTCAACGATGAGTCTTCATGTTCCCGATATAACCGTGGTACCCGGCCTTGCCGTGTTACCCGATATTGCCGTTGTGACGTCCACTTGGAATTTAGACCCAGACCGCTAGTGCTAGTCCCGCCAAGTCTCGGCTCCGTTGTCAATGCTTGTCCACTTCCTTGATCTTGTTCCACTGTTCCGCCATGCATCCATTGGCCCTCTTCTTATGATAATAGCCCATCGGTGACCTTCGCAGTCATGTCCGACGCGCCGAAACGTAAGCGCTCTAGAGTTGCCTGCGACCAATGCCGAAATCTGAAGAGGAAATGCGACGGGTCTACTCCCTGCGGCGCATGTGTTCGCTTCGAGTATAAATGTACCTACCAACAACCAGCGCCGAGCCGGAAGAGGACCCGTCCGGAGCGGGATGCGTCCCCGACATCGCCTGCAAGCCCTTCCGTTGCCTACCCACATGAAGTCGCGGTGACTCCTCGGGGCGGAGTTAGCTCTCTAGAGGCCAACTCAGGACCCGCTTTCGTGAGACGGCTGGCTCTGACCATTGACCCCCTCAACGCTCCGCGGATGCACATGTTCGCATGGAACGTGTTTCTTGGAGCCCGGGACGCCGAGTACCGGCCGGAGCCGGCCCATCAGCCCGTGACGGCCATCATATCTCAGCAAGAGATGGTGGCCCTAACTGAGAGCTACTTCCGGCATTTCGACACTGTTTACGGCTTCGTTGATCGTCGGGACCTGGAGCGGCACATTAGGACCCGGTGGCAGAGCTCGGCGGAAAGCAGCCCTCAATGGGATGCTGTTCTCTGCGGCGTGGCCGCTATTGGCAGTCTCTTTTCCAACGTGCAGTCCACCATCAAGGAATACCATCTAGCCCAGTCGGCGCGGGCCCTGCTCCAACAGATGCTCCCCCAAGTCCCGACGACGGCGAGCATCACGGCGTGGGTACTCAGGACGTCATATCTCAAGCTTACGGGGACGCCCCACGAGGCCTGGATGGCGAGCTGCATCCTCATGCACATGGTCGAGGCCGCCGGGCTGCACTGCGAGCCGCGGGCGGACACGGTCCTCCCCCCGTCGAGCGACAACGTGGACCCAGAGATACGGCGGCGCATTTTTGGCGTCGCCCAGCATCTTAACATCTGGATGTCGTATGACCTTGGCAGATCGCGTGTCACGCTCCATAGAGCTACTACACTCCTTCCTACCGCGCGGCCTGGGGACGTCACCGTCGAACTACTCGAGCTGCTACCCTACTCGGCCATGCTCGACCCGGAGCGGGCATCAGATGCCTCCGAACTAAAGTCCGCGCTGTCGGAGGTCCTAGCCCGCGTGCACTCCGCGCCGCCCTCGCAGATGGCCCAGTGCAACCTGGTGCTCTGCATCTGCCGGCGCCTACAGTCCTTCAACGTCTCCCTAAACGGCAGCTACCACGACCGGATCCTGGCGCAGATCACGAAGGGAATCCGTGCCGCAGAGCAGCTGTTGGCAGCACGTACGCCGTGGCACCACATGGCCAACGTGCCGTTCTCCGTCATCTGCGTGCTGCTCGCCATGGACACGCTGTCCTCCCTCTCCCTGCTGCCGGATGCCATGCAGGCTCTCAGTCGCACGGCTCAGACGTACAACACCGAGGCGACCCGCGAAGCCCTCGATACGGCCGCTCTGCTGATCTATCTGTATCAGAAGCGCAAGGAGAAATGCACGGCGCGACTGAGCGATGTGCTAAGGCAGTACCCTGTGCTCCATGTGACTGAGGCCGCGGATACGACGAGATCTCAGGCACCCGAAGACATGGCCTGGCTGAATGACCTGGTGGCCGAGATCCCCAGTCTTCAAGATTTTGATATGGACCAATTTTTGAACCAGGGATCTTTCTTCGATGCTAATATTGCATGAGATCCTTGCTGGAAAATCTGAAAAAAAAAAAGGGTGCAGGGTGTGGAATACGCGTCACTGGTCCACAGAGTCTATGTGTCTGTCGTGAACTCGAGATCTATAGCGTGCCATGCCGGCCGATTTAACTGGCTCAGCGCATGGGCTACGCGATTGGCTCAGATGGAGATGAGGTGTTAACTCCGCTTGACTTTTCCGTTTGGTTCGGGAAGCCGAAGAGAAGCAAGATATCTGGAGGTCCTCGAACCAGACTCCTGCAAAGGCCACGATGACCGCCTGAGCCTGGATGGTCAGCCCTTCCCCAATGGTCATCGCGCAATAAGTGGTGGATTGACAACAGAGCCGGTCCGCGCGGCTTCCATGGCCAGGACCAAATCAGGATAATGGCATTGTGACTTCTGTATTGTGGTTCATCATCAAGGAGATATCACATTCCAGCCTAGTGATCGATCCTAAAGGGACCCGAAACCCGATGAGGCCACCACACCAGTGCTCCTGGGCCCTACCTAGCACCTAGGTCTTTCCGTCCGCCCTTGATACACGATCTATTCTGGGACGAGATGCTCGGTTCAGTTGATCGCCAGTCAGATTCGACCAAGAAGCAATCCGTATCGTGGTGTCCATGTCCCTCCCAAGATGTCCATCTCCCACACCTCGCCGATTGCCATCAATTCACCCGGCTCTAGGCCCGGCATCCGAGCAGCCTGGGGGCATCCGGAGAACGATGCTCTGATCCCAGAACAGAGGAATAGCCTCGCGGAAGGCATACGTTGTCGGCGGCTCAACAGACCTTCCTCCTGGATAAATCCATGAGCTCCTCGCCAAAAGTAGCCTCCTGTCCGACTGTCTCACGTTGCCGTTGCCACATGCCACACCAGGATTCTGGGGACCAACGCTGGAGACCGGATCCAACGCTGTGTGGCTGCTTTCGCCTCACTTGCTGCCTCTACGGAGCGTTCCATGATTTTCTGTGTGGCCGGACCCCGGTTTGTTCGGGCGCGTCAACCCGGTATTTCCTGTTCGGGACGGAAGTCGGGTCTCCAGCTGTGCGGCCTAGTCGGAAAGAAGAAACACGCGGAAGTTGGCGGCCGTTGACGTCGCACCGCGGTTCACCTGCCTTTAACCGGCCGGATAAAACCATCAATGAGATTGTGGTTTGGCCAGGGCTGATTCTGTGAATGTGGGGGAAATAGTTGGAGGCGCTTCTTTGCGACTCTCTAACCAGGTATTTTCGCGAGGAGAAATTGCTTCCCTGATTAAGGAGTACCGGGTAGACGGTACGCTTCGATGTGCGTGTTCCCAGCGCCACCTCCTGTGTCATGTATGTACCTGCTTCTTTGTCAGCTTATTATTAACAACAGCAGCTCTCGATGTTCATGCTGTACAACGGGCAAGCGGAATACGTGTGTGGTGTATATTGCTACGCAATGCATAATGGACGCAGACCAGCCCAATGCCATGGGAGCCGCAACCAGTACCGGGCTACCACGAACGCCAAGCGTCAGAGCCCCGAACTTGTACCACACTCGCCCCATCGGGTCTGCTCACGGATGGACGGGTTGCACCGCGAATATGGGCTCGACCATGGCCAGACGTGGAGGTTACATCGTTCGAGGCGGAGATCAAGATCAATCCAAAACTTTCAAGCTCTTGTCCACAAGAAAGCATATAAGACGCTTTCTCCTCCCTAGCATGCCGGCCAGAAGAAGAACTCACCGACCCTGAGTATCACCAGTCCACCAGCAGAACAAAAAGAATGTTCTCCAAATCGTCCCTCCTCCTCGGCCTAGCCGCTGTCTCGGGCGTGCTCGCCTTCCCCTTTAACGTCACCGAGCTCTTCCCCCGGGGCGGCACGCCCAGTTCCACCGGCACCAACAACGGCTACTACTACTCCTTCTGGACCGATGGCGGCGCCGATGTCACTTACACCAACGGCCCCGGCGGGCAGTACAGTGTGACCTGGGGCAACGGCGGCAACTTCGTCGGCGGCAAGGGCTGGAAGCCCGGTGCAGCTCGGTAAACCCCCTTTCCCATATACCAAGGCTAACCTCTCTGCTCACACTTCCCAAAGGGCGATCTCCTACTCGGGCACCTACTCCCCCAACGGCAACAGCTACCTCTCCGTGTACGGCTGGACCACGAACCCGCTCGTTGAGTACTACATCGTCGAGAATTTCGGCACCTACAACCCGTCCACGGGCGCCACGCGCCTCGGCTCCGTCGTCTCGGACGGCGGCACCTACGACATCTACCGCACGCAGCGGGTCAACCAGCCCTCGATCCTGGGCACCTCGACCTTCTACCAGTACTGGTCCGTGCGTCAGAGCAAGCGCACCGGCGGCACCGTGACGGTGGGGAACCACTTTAACGCCTGGACGGCCACGGGCCTGCAGCTCGGCAGCCACGACTACCAGATCGTCGCGACCGAGGGGTACTTCAGCACCGGCTCGGCGAGTATCACTGTCGGCGAGGGCACTCCGTCGTCTGGTGGCGGTGGGGGCAGCACGACTACTAGCACGCCTCCGAGCCAGTCGACGCCGCCTGCTAGTGGTGGTGGTAGCGTAAGTTTGGCCACCCTGATCAGTGAGAACGTTGAACTGATTGATTGTACGCAGTGCGCTGCTAAATGGGGACAATGCGGAGGCCAGGGTTGGACTGGCGCGACTTGCTGCGCGTCCGGCAGCACCTGCCAAGCCTCGAATGCTTGGTACTCGCAGTGCCTGTGAGTACCGCAACAGATGCTCAGGACCGCCGGACAAGACATCTTAGGTCTTGATCAGCAGCAAAAGGTGAAAGTTTCGGCGAAGGTGAAATGCGGCATGTTCGAGCGCGGAAGAGTTGCGATAACGC
>Ga0209127_100344_pt1 | contig 16229 bp, 11 predicted proteins | sample LakSupMetagenome_FD_187469 | JGI IMG/M metagenome (GOLD analysis project Ga0209127, IMG submission 187469) | Freshwater microbial communities from Lake Superior, Canada - Sta WM archaea (SPAdes) (version 2) | ecosystem: Environmental > Aquatic > Freshwater > Lake | place: Lake Superior, Canada...
AAGCAGAATATGCATTTAAACGGTCGAATGTGCCGCCGAGCCGCGGTTGCAGCATCATGACCTTCACTGTTCCTCAGCGAGTTATTATGCTTTGAATACTAGCACTAAGGTAGGTATGTACCCTCGATGGAGGAGGAGCCGGAGCAGCATTCACCCAGCGATAGGAAGTCGAATCGCACCCTGCGCGAGATATTACTGCATGCAGGATGATAAGGTACTCTCTTGAGGACTGACAGGAGCCCAGTAGTGGCAGCCGTCCTTCGTACAAGCGACCACGACGATTTGTGCAGTTGCTGGTTTCCTTCTAGAAGTAGGCAACTCTTTGGCAGTTGCTTAGAACCATTTTACAGAAGCTCGTTACATGTATGCCACTATGCCATGAGCTCAGCACGTGGTTTACCAACCTTTCTTCAACTGCTTGATGAGCAGAAGTACGCAGCTGTAAGCCCAGGCGCTGCGTCACTCTGCGATAGGCCGATAGCGCTGGATCCACGCAACGGAGAACAAGGTGGCCAATCACAGAGAGTGCATGACTGGAACATCGCGGAAGCAGGACCCTCGTTACGTACCGGCTTCGTCGAACCTACAACTTCAACTCCAACGGCAGGACCTTCAAACGCCTAGACACTGCTTGGAACCGACGCAACGAACTCTATCCACCGCCATTCGCGCACTATCACCTCGCAGCCACATAGATCCGCAGCCCACCGGCAAGATGTCAAATCGGCAGCTTGCGCGCGACATGCAGACCGAGTTCCAGGCCCGAGTAAGGCTGCCTCCCCACCATCCAGCCTCGCCGCTCTCTGCCTGAAGCCGTATGCTACATTCTTATACTAACCGGTCGTCCTTATCCAGTTCAACGCAAAGCAAGCCCGCCGCGAAGCCCAAAAGGCCGCCAAGCAAGACAACGAACTCCGCAAACAGATACAAAACGTACGATATCGTCCAAACCCCTCCGCGCCAGCCCACTCTCCTCTCCCGCCCAACTAACTAACACCCCGTCACAGCTCCTCAAAAAGGGTGAAACCGGCCAAGCCGCCCAGAAAGCCCGCATGCTCCTCGCCAAGCAAGCGATCGCCGCGCAGATGGACCAGGCCGCCGACATGGCCGAGCTGTCGGTGGCCCAGATCCAGGCCAACAACGCCATGAACCGCATGACGGCCATGATGGCACAGTCGTCGCGCACCATGACGCGGGCGCAGCGGTCCGCGAACCCGGAGCGCACGCTGCTGACGCTCGAGCAGGTGCGCGCCCAGAACGAGGAGTACGCCGTGTCCAACGGCATCTACCAGGACGCCATGACGCAGAACACGAGCGTGCAGGTCAGCGACGAGGCCGTGCACGAGCTGCTCGGCAAGCTGGCCGACGACGCCGGGGTCGAGCTGAGCCAGGAGTTCAGCAAGGTGCCGGCGGGCAAGGAGGAGCCGGTTAGGGAGGCGGCGGCGGCTGAGCCCACGGCCGAGGAGGAGGATGCGCTGAGTCAGAGGTTGAGGGCGCTGAGGGCCTAGGCGCAGTGAGGAAGAGGGAAGAGAGTAGATACGCTCATTAAGGAAGACTGGGTCTTGGGGCTTCATGACTGGCGTTGGAGGTTTGGGTTTGGGGTTATGGCTGCGTTTCTTCTTACGAGTGTCGCTATGGATGGTCTTTATGTGTCATGACAGGTTGAAGGACATTGGATGTTTCTGGATGATCTAACATGCTATGTGCCATAAAGGCGCCGTCGCCCGTCGTTGGTCAGGCCCGAACTCCGCATCCCCCCGAGGACGAGGTCGATCAGGCCCTGGTCCACGTCGTTCTCGCGGCCGGCAAGGCCCTCTTCCTCGCCGTTCGAGCAGTCCGTCTCGTCCCACTTCCGCTTGTCCCTCTGCTCCTGGGTAGGGCTTGACGTGCGGTAGGCCCTCCGTCAGGTTCGCCCGGCCTGGTGACGACCTCCGCCACGTGGTGACCGTGCGCCGAGATGCACTTGAAGTCAGAATTTGCAGGACCGCGTCTCTCGACACTCATGTGGTGCCGCCAGTCATCGCCAAAGCCGTAGGTGTGCATCGTTCTGTTTTTCTACGCACTCACCCTGTAGTCAAGCCCAGCCTGGTCGTCTCCCTGGCATTCTTACCTCGTACTGCTGGTCCTCAAAGAACTGAAATAGCTTGTACCCATGCGCCTTCTTCTCGACCGTAACCGGATGTTTCCGCATCTGCTCGGATGCTACATCGGCATACGTCTGAGTGCTAGGATTGGCCAGCCTCACAAGACACTGCCCTGGCATGCTAGCGGCCAGCTCCGGCTGGACCTGCGCCATGGATGCGAGCCTCGCTGGATCATGCTCTCCACAAGCGTCTGGGGGAGCGTGGTACGCCAGGTCCGGGAACGGCAAAGTCGTAGCTGTGCGTGCTGAACCGCTGGGAACGCCACCTGCAGCGCCCGGTGCAGCTCATCGAATGTGGCCGCGGCCGGACACGACAGGGTGCGGACCACGTCCGGGTCCTTGATTTCGCCCGGGCAGAGGTGGAACTTGATGTAGTTTGGTCCCGCGCATTGGGCCTTGTGGGACGCCCAGGACGCGGGCCAGGCGGTCGCGGGAGTAGTAGGTTTACGCTGCGGCAGCGGGAGTAGGCCTATAGGGTGATTGAGCCTGTAGTGCAGTTTGGGTTGCCGCCTATAAGGGCCTTTAAGTAATCCGCCGTTGCTGTCTTTCGGAGCGATGTTGTGTCTCACAAATGTAACACGTACAATGAGGCTGCGTTAAGGGGGGCGAGTCTTGCCGCCATTTAGAGAAGCCTTACTCTACGGTACTGGTACTTACCTAATACAGTCCGCACCGCCTTGTTATCCAAGCTGCATGGCTTGATTAGGTAGTTGTTGGACTTGCAAGACAATTGTCCTAGCTGTCTGTCACCATGCATGTAGCCCTCAAACCACAGAACCGTATGTGGTTTGTAGAGAGCTGTCCCGGTGTAGACGTGAGAGGCTATTACCTGCGGTTATAGCGTTCTTCCGGTGCCAGCATGGTGGGCCGATGCTGTCATAGGACAGCAACCCCACTGTGACCTAGGTTTGGCGGGGCAGCCCGAACTAAGGTTGAAGGGTACGCGACTTCGGAAGCCATCACAGTTCGCTGACTTTCACTGCTAAACTTTCCACAGCTTCACACCCGCCCCGGAACAGGTGGCAGCTACAGCACGATGGCTTCAGACATCTCAGAAGCCATGGCGAGGCTCCAGGTGGGCGACAACAGTGACGACAAAGCAATTGACGACATACTGTTCCTCCAGTCGCCTCGCAAACGGCGCAAACCTGACCCAGAAGCTATCAAGGCAGCCCTCGAGGAGAAATACCTGACGCCGTCCCAGACCTTCTCTACCGAATGGCTCAACCGCCTCCAACAGCGCTGGGAGGAGCCCACAGACCTCGGCCAGCTCTACCGTATCGCCCCGACGCAGTCACGAACCGTCACTCGATTCATACGTCATGGCCTCGAGGGCAGGGTCACGGGCTACAAGAACGTCACGGTGCCGGCCGATCGCTATGCCGCCACCACGGCCAAGAACAGCACCAGCCTCGGGCGCAAGCCTGCGAGTAGGGCGGAATTTGTTCGCGGTGCAGCCGGCTTCTTTCCGTTTGCGCCGGGCGGCGTGGAGAGCATCGAGGCCACTGCTGCCATGGAGGACCAGCTGCTTAGGAATAACCGTACTGGCGAGAACGGAGAGAAGAATAAGCTGGAGAGGGTGATCAAGCTCGGGGCCGAGGGCGGACTGTTGCATATTGCCCCTGGTCTGGAAAGGGGCATCAACTTTGCGGAGAAGAAGAAGACGGCGGACTCTGCGGTCGATGCTGAGCGCCAAAAGCAGGCTCAGGAGGTTGAGGAAGTGCTGGATGAGGAGCCCGAGGCTGCCCCTGGAACCGACGACGAAAATAGTGCAGATGTACAAGCCAATGGTCTCACTAATGGCGATGCACAGGAGACCGGGACGAAGGACAGCGAGGATAATGCGGACTTTGAAGACATCGACTCAATCCTACCCGTCGAGTTCCCAGCACTGGAACCGCACGGCAAGCTGGCGCCGTCGGCCGCACGCAAGGCCGGCCGAGAATGGGCACACATGGTGGATATCCGGAGAGACATACCCAACTTCCGGGAGTTGGTACCGGACATGGCGAGGGAGTGGCCGTTCGAGCTGGACACGTTCCAGAAGGAGGCTATTTACCACCTCGAGAACGGCGATTCGGTGTTCGTCGCGGCACATACCTCGGCCGGCAAGACGGTCGTGGCCGAGTACGCCATTGCTCTTGCGGCAAGGCACATGACCAAGGCTATCTACACATCGCCTATCAAAGCCCTCAGCAACCAGAAGTTCCGCGACTTCCGTCAGACTTTCGACGAAGTCGGTATCCTCACTGGCGACGTCCAGATCAACCCTGAGGCTAGCTGCCTCATCATGACCACGGAGATCCTGAGGAGTATGCTGTACCGCGGCGCCGACATCATTCGCGACGTCGAATTTGTAATATTCGACGAAGTGCACTATGTAAACGACTTCGAGCGGGGTGTCGTCTGGGAAGAGGTCATCATCATGCTTCCCGAGCACGTCTCCCTCATTCTCCTTTCTGCCACAGTGCCCAACACGTACGACTTCGCATCCTGGGTCGGCCGGACAAAGCAGAAGGACATCTACGTCATATCTACGCCCAAACGGCCTGTGCCGCTGGAGCATTACCTCTGGGCCGGCAAGAACATCCATAAGATCGTCGACGCAGACAAGAAGTTCGTGGAGAAAGGCTGGAAGGACGCTAACGCTGCTCTGAAGGGCAATGACAAGCCCAGGGCCATTGAGGCAGCCCCCCCTTCCCGGGGTGGTGGCAACCAAAGAGGTGGAGGACGAGGCGCACCGCGTGGTGGTGCGCAGCAACGAGGAGGCGGCCGGGGCGGCGCCGTTCAGCAGCGAGGCAGGGGTGGTCCGCCGCGGGCCAGCCACGCACCGGGCCACATGGGACGCACTGGACGGCCGGGAGGTTTCACGTCGGCTGCGCAGGACAAGAACCTCTGGGTGCATCTGGTGCAGTATCTGAAGAAGGCCAACCTGCTCCCGGCCTGCATCTTCGTCTTCTCCAAGAAGCGCTGCGAGGAGAATGCAGATGGGCTGACGAACCAGGACTTCTGCACAGCACAGGAGAAGAGCGCTATTCACATGATCACCGAGCGGTCGCTGGCGAGGTTGAAGCCCGAGGACCGCGTGCTGCCCCAGATCGTTCGCCTCCGTGGCTTGCTGGCTCGCGGCATTGCTGTCCACCACGGTGGCTTGCTCCCGATCGTCAAGGAACTCGTCGAGATCCTGTTTGCGCAGACCCTGGTCAAGGTCCTCTTTGCCACAGAAACCTTCGCCATGGGCTTGAACTTGCCAACCAGGACGGTCGTATTCTCTGGTTACCGAAAGCATGACGGACATCAATTCCGTAACCTGCTGCCCGGCGAATACACGCAGATGGCTGGACGAGCGGGCCGTCGAGGTCTCGATACAGTGGGTTCCGTCATAATCGTCCCGCCTGGTGGCGACGAGGCGCCTCCGGTGACCGATCTGAGGCAGATGATGCTGGGCGAGCCGTCTAAACTCCGCTCCCAGTTCCGCCTGACGTACAACATGATTCTGAACCTGCTGCGAGTGGAGGCGTTGAAGATCGAGGAGATGATTAAGCGTTCCTTCTCCGAGCACGCCACCCAGCAGCTGCTGCCAGAACATGAGAAGGGCGTAAAACTCGCCGAGGCCGATCTCGCCAAGGTCAAGCGTGACTCGTGCGAGATCTGCGACGTCCATCTGGACTCGTGCCACCAGGCTGCTCAGGATTACCGCCAGCTTACGGAGGAGCTGTATCGCAACCTGCTCACCTTCCCATACGGACGCAAAATGTTCACTGTCGGCCGCCTGATCGTTTGGCAAAAAGAGGGCATTCGGACCCCAGGCATCCTCCTCTCCGAAGGTGCCAGCGTGAAGAGCAATGCCGACTGCCCATCCGTGCATGTCCTGGAGATTAGAGTCGTCAGGGGCACGCGCAACTCGACCGACCTCCTCCCCTTCATTCCCGCCTTCCGCTCGCTGTACACCAGCCTGCCGCAGGGGAAGCGGCAGATCCAGTTCAAGACGTGCCATGTGCCCATTACGGACGTTGAGTGTCTGACCAAGACCATTACCAAGGGCATCATACCCGAGGTCTTTTCCGGCGGAGACGGACTGCAAGAGGCTAGGGAGAAGCTGCTCCAGATCTGCAGAACCTGGAACTCAGACATCTGGGACGAGATGGATATGGGGAGGATCCGAAGCCTCCAGATCCAGGAGATCGTCACCAAACGCAAGGAAGCGGAGGTCAACACGTACACGTCGCCTGCAGTGGGATGCAAGCAGTTCATCAAACATGTAAGGTTTCGCCTGGAGGTATAAACCTGTGGTGCTTCGCTAACACAGCCTAACAGTTCGCCATGTGCCACGACCAGTGGTTGATCAAGACGCAAATCGACCAACTCCGCCAATCCCTATCCAACCAGAACCTGCAGCTGCTCCCGGACTACGAGCAGCGCATCCAGGTTCTGAAGGACCTCTCCTTCATCGACAGCGCATCCCGCATCCAGCTCAAGGGCAAGGTGGCCTGCGAGATCCACTCGGGCGACGAGCTCGTCCTGACGGAGCTCATCCTCGACAACGTGCTGGCCGAGTACGAGCCCGCCGAGATCGCCGCGCTGCTGTCCGCCTTTGTCTTCCAAGAGAAGACGCAGAGCGAGCCGACCCTCACGGCCAAGCTCGAGAAGGGGCAGAAGACCATCACCGACATCGCCGAGAAGGTCAACGCCATCCAGGTGCGGCACCAGGTCATCCTGCAGAGCGACGAGGGCAGCGACTTCACCAGCCGACCGCGGTTCGGACTCATGGAGGTGGTGTACGAGTGGGCGAGGGGCATGAGTTTCAAGAACATCACGGACCTGACCGACGTGCTCGAGGGGACCATCGTGCGGACCATCACGAGGCTGGACGAGACGTGCAGGGAGGTCAAGAACGCGGCGAGGATTATCGGTGATCCCGAGCTGTACCAGAAGATGGCGGCGGCGCAGGAGATGATCAGGCGCGACATCACTGCTGTGGCGAGTCTGTATGTGTAGTTAATTGCGTGTGTGTGTGCGATGATGTATGGGTGTGGAACCCTAAGTCATGATCTAATGAGTGACGAGGGCGTTGTCGTCTGCTTGTCTGAGGCAGATGCTGGTTCAATACGGAACTCAGGGATTTGCCCCTAAGTAGAATTGGTCTACTGGTTACATCGAGATGTCATCGTGAACTGTCATTATATGCGTTAAACGGATAACAAGGGGAGGTTGGCCTTCTCATTGTCAGTCTACCATAGACCGTCCATCTCAGCCATAGCCTCCTCCTCATCCGCAAAGGCCTTGGATCCACCGTCCACATCCGGCTTTTTCGACGCCGCCTCCGCAGGCAACGGCTTCGATGACGCCTCTCCAGCCTCTCCAGCCTCGACCTCAGCCATCAGCGCCTCCAGATCATCATCCTCATCCGCCGCAGGCGTCCTGGGTTTCCCATCGCCGAAGATACTGCCAACAGCCGGGGGTGGCTTCGTCGTCGGCGCCTCTGCCTCCGCTTCCGCCATCAGAGCATCAAGGTCCTCCTCATCCGGCTCGTTCGCCGTCGCCGTCGCCGTCCCCGTCACTGGTCCCCCAAACAAGCTACCGGCCGGCTTCCCCCCACCAAAGATACTCCCCACCGGCGCGCTCTCCGCCTCAGCCATGAGCGCATCCAGATCATCCTCCTCATCCGGCTCCCCACCCCCTTGTGCAGCACCCTTCTGCTTCTGCCTGGGCGTAGCCCCATATATATCCTCCTCCTCATCCCCGGGCACCCCTCCCTCCGGCGTCGCCCGCCTCCCACCCGAGCTCCTCTTAGCCATCTCAAAAACCGGCGCGATCCTACTCTTCTCTCCCCTCGCTCCACCGTCCTCCTCCCCGTCTCTCTCGCCGGAGAGATCTTCTCCGAAGTTCGTCTCGTCCCTCGGCTTCCCCTCCTCGATCCACTGCAACCTGGCTTTATGCATCGCCCCCTTGTGGCCCGCCTTCTCCACCATGGCCAGGGCGTCGAGGAACTTGGCCTTCGGGAACAGGTCGTCGAGCCAGATCTGGTAGAGGGATAGGAGGCGGGCGGCGTCGGACCACTCGTGCCCTTTGCCCTTGAGGCGGAGTTGGCGCCGGGCGCGCTGACGGAGGGTGGGGATTCCGGGTTCGGAGAGGAGTCTTCGACATGGGATTCGTTAGGGGCAGTTAAGGGGGAAGAGGGGAGGGGGGAGGGGGGGCAGACCTGGCCTCGTCTAGCTTCACACGCGGCACGGTCGCGCGCTTCTTGACTTCGACTTCCTCGTCGATGCCAAGGGCGTTGGCGGGTTCTTTACGTTTGTTGCTCTTGTTGTTGGATGCTCCCGGAGTAGGTGAGCCGAAGGGGTTGTCTGAGAGGTCGCCGTCGAGGAGGTAGTCGTCGAAGTCGGCTGTGGCGGAGTGATCCGCGGGCGGTTTGGAGGCTGTTTTTGAGGGCATTTTGGGGGTTTCGGTCGGACTGAAGGATATATCTCTCGTTGAACCAACTTTGGTAACAGTTATGCGCTGTGGCTTCCTGGAGTTATTGTAGGTAATTGAGTCGATTGCTCAAGTGGCTCTATATGCGACCGGGGGGAGACGCGACTTGACGCGTTTGGGTAATTGAAAGCTAAGCCACACGTGTTCCAACACGCCAGCTGCGGCTGAAATCACCAGTTGTGGCTGGTGCAAGGCTGGCCCCACTTCGCTCAAGCTTCACGGATTCCTGACCTCGAGCTCCATTTGCGACTTCACATCGTCCATCGCTCGGGAATTGGTTGCCTCGTCACCCCTACGGTCAGCCGTCACCATGTCGACAACCGCTCCTACTCAGACATACGTCCCGAGCAAGACGCTCCAGACTGACTACCCCGTGAGTTCTACCCGGTCCGATTGACGCGAAGCAAAAGCTAACCCTTCTCATCCCACACCAGCTCATCGACAATGACCCGTACGTTTGAACCCTCCCACCGACTCTACGACGCCCTCACTCCGATCTGCCGAAGTTGAGCGCACTGATACTGACTTCAATTGGGGGAACAGACACTTCACACGAGTAATCCGGTATGCGCGGCCGTCGGACTACGCCCACGGCATCGTCGCGGCAGCCGCCGGCCCTGGTCTGCTGCTGACCATGGAGAAGTTCGCACCATCACACGTTGGAAAGGGCGGCTTCGCGAGTGCCCTGCGGCTAGCTGGCGCCATCGGCGTCGGCGGTGGCTTCCTCTACTTCTACCAAAGATCCATCCGTACGTGATCCCTCGATTACCGACCACAAACAGCATCCCTACGGCAACTCAATGTCACGCTTCAAGAGACAGAAGAAGGGGAGGAAACTATGCTAACAGAGGAGGCGTACAGTCCGGTTCTACGGCATGTCGGAGAACGCCCGCGAGGTGCGCATGGACATGCGCGAGATGGTGGACCGCGTCAAGGCCGGGCAGCCGCTCTACGGCGAGAGCCAGCTGAGCCCGGCGCTGCAGGGCACGGCGGCGCGGCAGTCGCGCTACTCGGCGCTGTTCTTCGGCGTCATGCCGTGGTTCAACTTCGTCAACCACAACCAGCACGGCGTCGACACGGCCAAGTACTACCAGCAGGCGGAGCGGGAGCTCGAGGCCGAGCGGGTGGCTAGGGACGGGACTTCGGCGTGAAGAAAAAGAGGAGTTGATCAAAGGGGGGAAGTGAAGAGGGTAGGAGGGGGGATGGCTTGCAGGACTCGGCTGTGTTGTGTGTGTATATAGGGGTAGATGGGCGCCTGTTGCCTGCAGTCAATGAGCAGTTCTTTTTTACGTCTAGCTTGGGCTGACACATATATTGGGTTTCTCTTGGGCTCAGTAGTAGTGTCGCCGGTCCATCAGGGTTTCTCGTGTGCGAACAGATGCGCACGTTCTGCGCCAATGGAGCTGGCTATGCCTGGAAGCCATGCCAGTAACGCTGGCTTTCATTGCACGGGCACCTCAAGGATTGCGGAATACAGCCTGGATCCGTTACATAGGGCAGTTCGCTTCAGTTATACATCCTACAGTAAGGTAAAAGCGCACCCATCCTATGAATCGTGCATCTTCCTCGCATAATCTCGTCCCAGGCACGGAGGAAGCGTGTCGAACGCCCCGGATTACGAAACTCTACACGTCTGAGTAGTCGATGTCTCGATCCCATCTAACCATCCTGCGAGATGGACATAATCGAGACATACAAACAGAATCCTGGCCAAGTCCTCCAGGCGACGCCCGAGTAGTCGGCCGGCAGGCGGCATCAAGTATTAATCAACGTCCAACCTCGGCTCCGGCATCAGGACGGACGAGAGTTTGATGAACCAACATATATAGCACCGACCTCTAAACCCGGTCTCCCGTCATGTTTCGCCGACATGATCCATAAGCGACATGTAAAACACTGTTAAGCCTTGGGCAGGTGGCGACGACGACTGTGATATGGGCGTTATTACCCATCACGGCCTCCCGAGTTCCGAGAGTGTCGACATATCCGGGAGAAACGGGGCAGTCAATGCTGCGCTCGAAGGGTTCATACATATATATTACCCCAGATTTCAGCGACCAAATGGCGATCTAGGGCATCGTGGTAATATCTGGCAGTGGTGTAATATTTCGGCAAGACGCAGCAAAGCGGCAGGCGGGCCGAGAGCCTCACCATCGCTTCCACACCTACCCCACATGGTTGCGACGTTCCGAAAACTCCTGGCCTTCCAATCTCGGAGGGATCGTGCGTGCGTCCGTGAATCGAACCCCACCTGCTCCCTAAGGATCACGGAACCTCCTGATCCCTTTTGTTGCAGGAAGCCTGTGTCCCCAGCCACGCAGCCTACGGTGTCTGATAAATGTACTTCAGTGTAGACGCACAGCAAGGCAACGAACTGGCCAAAAAAAAAAAAAAAAAAAAAAAAAAAAAAAAAAAACAAAGGACGGCGCCATAGCGGACTGGGTGACCTTCTGCGGGCTTCGACGGCCTGTAAGAAGAGTATGCTCCAGGGGACATGCACATGGAACCATAACTGTAGAGTGCATTTCGGAATGTCGAAATCGGAGACGGGCTACGCCAGAAGGTTCATCCGGCGAAAGGGCATCAATCCAAGCACCTCGGCAGTATCGGACAGGTAGTTTTGATGCATTTGAAAGGTCTGAAGACTCTGTTATCAGCCGCCGCGGCAAGAACAGCATCTCATTTATCTTATTGATAGTATATGTGGATGCGCGCCGTACAGCAACAGCAACTGCTGTCTGCTGGGGTTACAGCCACACAAAGTACTCGGCCATGTCAGAATGATAATACGACCAGAAATAGGAGTGAATAGGGGGTTGCATCGATGCCTTCCTCATGCAATCCTTTCTTGCACAGCTAACACCTCGGCTTACTGGATCTTGCTGACATGCTGCGTACACAGTACATACTCGCCTCGCCGAAGGAACTGCCAACCTTGGTATTAAGCTTACACTCGGATGAAGTTGGAACAGAGGCTGCTTTCACAATTTTCGGCCTCGTTATCATGCTCTTATTACGAACTCATTGACGTCTGGATACGAAACAGGCAGATATGCTCCCTTGCGTCGATCGATTTATTCGGAGGTCTCACACAAGTGGGCCTCGAGATGGCTGGCTGTTGTTGTTCGGGGCTATTCCCGTTTCGCTCCTTCCGCCAATTCGCCGCTCGAAGGCTTCCACAGCAGGGGGGATCCACTCATTCCTCCGATGTCACTGCCCCCTGAGCCCCGAGCACCATCCCTGCGCTTGACTCCACACCAGGCCCGCCACCAACCAATCATATTTGCCTCCTGTTCGAGTCCCCCTTTCCAAAGGGCAACGTGTCCTCTGGTGATAAAGGCTGACGTCCTCCCACTCTTGCACGCTGCCAGGCTTCGACATTCATTGAATCAACTACTACCAAAACCCGACAGTCAACCGCAACACCCCCCCAGTGCGGTATAGCGGGAACGCTCTCTGAGTCATTCTCACCTCGTACGCGTACCATCATCATTGTATGGATTAGAACTCTTTACCGGGCTATATGTGTCAGGAACTGGGACGGCGCCTCGATACTGCCCTTTGCACCTTTTGCTGCATTCTCTCAACGCGACCTCGCTTGATTCCCCAGCATCAACGTACTTGCAGAGAAAACACCAAGTCCTCCTAGTACCCACGCCATCTACCGCCAAAGATGGACTCCTTGGACTACGGAACGCCAGAGCCCAACGTCAAGTTCGAGCATTCCCCCACCGAGTCGTTCATGTCGACACCAGGCGGCGAGTACCCGAGTCTCTTCGGCAACTCGCCTCTGCCGTCGACCATGAACCCTCGGGACATGATGACCCCCGAGTCCACGCACGGGGATGACTGCCACAACGACAACGCTTCACAATCAGCCGGCAACCGGGACGCCACGTCATCGACGCCGGAACCTGGTGCAGGCGAGAAGAAGCCGACAAAGAAGAGGAAGTCGTGGGGCCAAGTCCTTCCCGAACCCAAGACCAACCTTCCTCCTAGGTATGTTAGACAGTCGCCCTCCCAATACCGGTCCAACGGCACTAACCCTCCCAAAGGAAACGCGCCAAGACAGAAGACGAGAAGGAGCAGCGCAGAGTCGAGCGTGTCCTCCGCAACCGGCGAGCAGCACAGTCGTCCCGTGAGCGCAAGCGCCAGGAGGTCGAGGCTCTTGAGAAGAAGAACCAAGAACTGAACGAGAAGCTCGACAAGGCCAACAGTCTGATCCAAGAGCTCCTCCAGAGACTTGGCACGTCGGGGGCCGCGCCATCACTCGAAGCCCTCCGGCCTAATCCCATCACCTTCTCGCAAGAGCTGTTCAACTCGCAAGACGGCCACATGGCCCCGCAGCAAACAACGGCCTCATCCATCATGGACGGCATCCTCATGACGCAGTCCAGCAGCACCGTCAACCCCGCCTCCCTGTCCCCCACCCTCTGTCCCGTACCGGAGGACGAGGAGGAGGACTGGCTCGCCCAGAACGAGTCGTCAACCCCAGCAGCAGCAGCGCCTGTTACTGCCGAGGCCCCCGCTACCTCCGAGGAGACTTCCCCCGACGCGACACAACTTCCTGCCGCGAAGTTGTGGTCTGACCTGCAGTGTCGGTCGGCGGAAGCACCTCCTCAGTCGCAGCTTACGGCCTCGGCGCTACTGACGCAGCTCTGGCTCTTCCAGACTCTGTTCTTGCCCCTTCAGCTCTGGATCATTTCGGAGTGTCGGCGGCCACTCCTACAGGTGGCTATGTCGATGAGAGCGGGCTTCTCGCTTCCCCCGACGCCAGCCATTTTGAATACGATCATCTGGTTCGTGACGACGCCGCGGCGTACTTCCCGGGCGGCAGCCACTACGACAACTTCGACCTCACCGAGTTCCTCACCGACGACATCAACCTCCCCAACTCTGGCGAGCGCCACCAGCAGCAGCAGCACGGGTCCGACAACCGCGCCGCCGCCGGCCTCTCGTTCCCCGACCTTGCGACTAAGGAGTCTTCTGCGGATCCTTTCCTGCAGCCCCCTTCTGGCGCGTCCCTTGAGGGATGCGACGTTGGAGGTATTGCGGTCAGTGGTCTCTAGGCAGACTCTGGACGTCGACATGGTCGACGGAGCTGATGGGTCGACGGCCGGCTCGGAAGGCGGACTACCGTCGCCGCGGCCAAGGCAGCAGCAGGACGAGGAGGGCCTTGATTATCTGAAGTATGTTCCGGAGTCGTATGGTCGTAGACTCCCGTCGATGGAGGCACTGTTTACGCTTGCGTGGATTTGCGAGGTTGAGATAAAGAAACAACAGGGAAAGGGTCAACGGCCCGGCAAGTCCCTGGACGTCGGTACCAAGAGAAGGCAACGTCTCAGGCTTTCGGAGCTGATGAAGCCGGAGTATCCGACCTGGGAAGCGGAGCAGAGGTTCAACCTCGATCCCAAGTCCCGGTTGATGGAATAGATGACGCGGCATTTCCTTATTGTAACGTGATAACATGAGGCTACGGGTCGCGACGGGCGGCACAAAAGGGTGTAACATTGGGCGGCGGGCGTTAGTGGTTTTGCCAGTCTCGAAGCACAGTCCTTCGGAGACGCGCAGTGTACTCTGATATTCTCTTAGTTAGGTAGAGCATGAATGAAGTGCTTGATGACTACTACATGGGCCACTCCCGACTTCCGAACCGCAATGAATTTACACAAAGGCCGCTGCTTCCTCAGCCTAAATCTTGATCGAGGGGAAAATGCTGTTATCTTCTCAATTCTCAAAGCACACCCATCACAGACGATACCCCCCCGAGCAGGGTTTTCTTAGCTGTTATTATTAGCAGACGCTCTCTCGTAGCCAGATAACAGACTATGTCGCGGTCCCGGGATATCGCCGTCGACTGTCACGATGCCGGGATGCAATCAAAAATTGCACGGGCACTGCCCCCGATGGCACGCATAGCACTGTACGCAGCATTGGCACTGGAGGTGGAAGCAAATGAGGGCTGGACGAGCCACATCAACCAACAAGAAGCACTGAGAGCCAACCTTTGGATCTTGTACGAGGCATACCGAAATAGGCATAGTCGACGTGCTTCTAGCTAAGCATCTATTCCCCGTCACAACAGCATCTCGGTTTGGCTTCATGTCCCCCACATTCAACCTGTAGAAAGCCCGGCACCTTCCACTCTCTTAGCACTCATGCCCGGCCGGCCATCGCTCCCTGTTCTTAACTGCCCAGTTGATCTAGAGGCAGCGTTGGGCCATGACGACAATATTCTGGCTCAACTACGGTACCCCGCGCAGCAGAAGCAGTTCTGGAGCTCGCTGGCTGCCCGCAAGGCTGACATCGAGGCCGTTGTCCGCTATCAACTGGGTGTGGATTGGTGCCATTTGTGCGTCCCCGAGACTTGGAGGTCGGGCAGCTTCAACGTGGTCATTCCACTTCTCCTTCGCCATGACAAAAGAGTCTTCATTCGCCTCCCGCTTCCTTACAGGATTGGCGAGGAGAATGTGCCGGGCAACGCGGAGGAAAAGCTGAGGACGGAAATTGCAGCCTACGTATGGCTCGAGGAACACTGCCCGGCTGTACCCATAGCAACTTTGCATGCATTTGGCTTGCCTGGCGGGCTCACCGTATGTCGTCTTTGGACTACCTCGGATCTGTTTCCCAGGCCTGGCTAATGTGGGCAAAGTTTACTCATCCGAGCAACACTCCTTTCCTGGCCAGGACAGCGTGGAACGTGTGGCGCTGGATACTCCGTCTTTTAGGACGTCCAGTCCCGTCACTCTACGTCCCACGCAAATTCCGTCACCCGTTAGAGTCAGGCTATCTGATTCTCAGCGAAGCCAAGGGCAAAATTCTTGCGTGGTCATGGGAAGAGCATAGGCATGATAAAGCATACCGAGAAAGGCTGTTCCGCGATCTCGCACGCATCTCCGTGTCGATCAACAAGAACCCCTTGCCGCGCATCGGATCCTTGTCTTTTGGCTCGGATGGCTTTGTCAGCCTCTGCAACCGGCCACTCGACCTCCACTTCCAGATGCTCGAGAACGAAGGAATACCGTCTGGCATCCCCCGCTATAGGACCTACGCGGCAGTGGAATCTTACCTCTCCGATCTTCTCTCCCTCCAGGACAGCAGGGCCATGAACCAACCCAACGCGATCCATGACCAGGACGACGGTGAAAGTCAGCTCGCTGCCCTGGCGGCCCTGCGAGCTACGATGCACCACTTCATCTCTCCCGAATACCGCGAGGGCCCTTTCTTCTACACGCTCTCCGACCTCCACCAAGCCAACATCTTCGTCGACGAGCAATGGAACGTCCAGACCATCATCGACCTCGAGTGGGCTTATGCAAAGCCCGTAGAAATGCAGCTGGCCCCGTATTGGCTGACGTCGAGGGCCGTCGACGGCTTCTACGACGCCGGGGCAATCTCCGAGTACGAGGCCGTGCTAGACGAATACCTAGACATTTACGAGGCCGAGGAGAGGCGACGTAACGGTTTCGTCTTCCAGGCGCCTATCAAGCGCCGTGTGTGGAAGAGCGGGGGCTTTTGGTATTTCCACGCCGTCTCCGTCCCGAAGGGCATGTATAATATCTTCAACCGCCACGTCCAGCCGCTGTTCAACAGGGACCACCCCGACCAGGCC